>Ga0123353_10008759_pt1 | contig 13859 bp, 11 predicted proteins | sample TergutLab28metaG_3_FD_92763 | JGI IMG/M metagenome (GOLD analysis project Ga0123353, IMG submission 92763) | Labiotermes labralis P3 segment gut microbial communities from Petit-Saut dam, French Guiana - Lab288 P3 | ecosystem: Host-associated > Arthropoda: Insects > Digestive system > Gut ... | reverse complement strand
TTTAACCATTGAAATGGCTAGTTTGTAAGCTTTTTCTGTAAGAGAAAGCATTTTTTCCTGGGTTTTTGATAAAGGCTCTTTTGCGAATGTTAAAGTTACATCAGTTGTATAGCCAGCGTATTTTAAGCCAAAATCCAGAATTGAAAGTCCGTTTTCTCCAAAAGCTTCTCCAGTATAGGCTGGGAAAGCGTGAATACCAAAACTCCTGGAAGGTCCGGCAGCAATAGTTTCAAATCCAGTACCTTCACAGCCCCTTTTTCTGGCTTCAAAATCTATTAGGAGGGCTACATCGGCTTCGGTTTTAAGCTCTCCTGATCTTATTTTTTTTTCTAAAAGGTTTATCATTTCGTCGGTCATTGCTGCTACTTTGCGATAAATCTTTATTTCGTCTTCGTCCTTGACAGCCCGGTACTGCTCCAGCACCTCCAATACTCCGCTATCACGGCAAATTATATCAAAATCTGCCATTTCTTCTACGTAATCTAAAAACCTTGGGTATGGCGTGGTTCCGGAGATTTCAATCCGCGAACTTTTTTGAATTCTAAGGCGTTCCACAGCGCCTTTAAGAGCTATTCCCGGGCGTCGCTCAAATTCCCCATAAGGTATTACAGTATCTGCCTCTGCGTGAAGCATAGCTATATTGATATCCCATGGAACAAGAAGGGAGCGTCTTGTTGCAGAAAGAAAAAGAATGGCCTCTCCGGGCTGTCCAGTAAGCCAACGGACTGCTGGATTTCGGCGATCTTCACAATCTTCAAGCATCACCAGGGCTATTCCATCCTGGTTCATCCAATCGTAGATTTTCTCTCGGCGTTTTTGAAAGGCGTTCACGATAGGTCTGTCCCTGTTCGCTATCTGGTAAAAGCTTTGCGGGAAGCAGCTAGTATGGTTTCTACTTCGGTATCACCTATCCAGTAATGGGTCACAAATCTAAATAAACCATCACCCGGCGGGTTAATGATGATGTTGAATTTTTTGAATGTTTCTTCAATTCTATTTGCTTCTTTTTTATCTTTGGCAGGCGGCCAGGCGAAAAATACCATATTAATCTCAGTTTCCTGCGGTTTTATTACTATACCAGGGATTTTCGCCAGTTCCTTGGCGATTTTTTTTGCCCGCTTATGGTCCTCACCTATTCTGGAGGTCTGTCCCTCTAGGGCGATGATACCTGCCGCAGCTAAAATACCCACCTGCCGCATTGCTCCCCCCATAATTTTCCGCTTTCGCCTGGCTTCAGCGATAAATTTTTTGCTTCCTGCCAAAATGGAACCTACAGGCGCACATAGACCCTTTGAAAGGCAAAACATGACCGAATCTGCCTTCGATGCAATGTCTTTTACATCGCAACCCAAGGCTGCTGCTGCGTTAAATATTCGAGCCCCATCAAGATGTACCGGTATTTTCCATTCGCCCGCGGTTTCCTTAATTTTGCTCAAAGCCGCAAGGGGTACAACTCTGCCAAGAGAATGAGCATTTTCAATACATATTAAAGATGAGGGTGGTGAATGAAGGTCTTGCCGTCGCAGACGCTCTTGAAGAGCACTTACTGAAAGAACACCATCTGGGGCTGGGACAGGTCGAGTCTGCACACCAGCAATAATCGAAGCAGCTCCTGCTTCATGTTGTATTATATGACATTCTTCTCCAAGAAGTACCTCTGTCCCTCTCTGACACCAAGTAAATAGAGCCAATTGGTTTCCGAAAGTCCCGGATGGGACAAATACCGAAGCTTCTTTACCCAGCATTTTGGCTGAAAGCTTTTCCAGTTTATTGACTGTGGGGTCATCTCCGTAAACATCGTCCCCCACTTCTGCTTTTGCCATTGCCGAACGCATGGCATCAGTTGGTTTTGTTACTGTATCACTTCTTATATCTATCATAATTGTCACGATTTAATGAGTCACGATGACTGCATGGAATATTAGAGGGACAGACCCGGTATTTTTTATGCTATGAGAAGCACCGTTTCCGGTAATAATTGAATCCCCCTGATTTACTAGAATCTCTTTGCCGTCGTCATTAACAGTCCCGTTGCCGGAAAGAATAAAAAAATACTCGGTTTCTGAATCATGCTGGTGATAACCGATTGAACACCCCGGATTTAAAGTGATTTCTGCAAATAACCGGGCATTTTTTTCATTACTGCTGTCTAGAAGATGTATAAAGCGACTAGTACCTTCTCCATCTCGTAGGCGCTCTTTATTTTCTATTTTCATTTCATTCCTGTGTATGACCATGACACCTCCTGTCTATTTTCTTTGAATTAATATAGGTCTGCATAGGTCTGTCCCCATGACTATTACCATTTTATCAAAAATACTTGACAATGAAAAGATGCTGGCATAAAAGCTAAGTTATGAAAACTATAAAGGGCAATCATGTGCGACTTTTAGTATTTGTTTACAAGGGACTAATAATTCTTTTTATTTTCTTTGGAGTAGCCATTATTGGTGGTACAATATATGGCGTTTTTTCTCATGCCTCTCCTTTTAATGCTGCGCAAAAAATGGATGATTTGCAAAGAGATATTAGTGAAGAGGGACAGACCTTTGTTGGCATAGGCAAGATCCGAGTTTCAACTATCGCTCCTAATCCTGGGATGGTAATTTTATTTGTTTCATTTAAGTATTTTCCAAGCGATAAAGCATTTTCGGAAGAATTGGTACTGAGAATTGGGGATTTTAGAGGTATTATTGTTGATTATATTGGTTCTTTTTCAGTTGCTGAACTTCAGAAATTGAGTGAAGAAAGTTTAAAGATTGAGCTGCTTCGTCGGTTTAACGCTATTTTGCGACTTGGGCAAATAGAAGTTTTATATTTGAGCGATTTTATTATCATCTAATGAAATCTGATGTTCTGGAAAGTACTCAAGTATCAATGGGTCTGGGAATCCTATAATGCCTGTGTATCCTTTTTTATGATGCCAGAGTCCTCCATATTTCCATTCTTCTGGTTTTTTTACAATACCTGCTATAGTTGGATTGTAGTCGATATATATAAAAACTCTTAAAAAATCTAGAATTCCTAAAATTATCCTGGAAAAAAATCTGTCGCCCCATAAATGACCCGATAAATTATGCTTTTTATTCCACAATTGGGCAAAAACACCTAAAATCCATTGCATAATTCTTGAAAGGGATTCTCGAGCGCCGGGTTTTATTAACAAATGAATGTGGTTTCCCATGATACAGAAGTTTTTAATAGAAAAAACAAATTTCTTCTTGGCCCTTTTGAGGATTGCCAAAAAGAGTTTTCTATCCTCTTCCTCCATAAAAATCATTTCTCCTCGGTTTATTCGAGCCGTAACATGGTATTCAGCACCTTCAAGAAGCTCTCGGTTCCTTCTCATACTGCTAATACTGCACGGAGATGAGATTTGCTTTGATTTTTCCTGTTTTATTTTGGTTTTGCCCTACTTTTTTCTATGGCTCTGTCCCCTCTCCCGAAAAAATATGCAACTCTTTTTATTATTCTGGGTCAAATTATAATTAAATATGGACGAGGGAGAGGTTTAAAACTATTATTGTGAGTATTATGAGGGACAGACCTAAATATTACATCTAGTGATGGAGGAGTAAAAATCTGATGGAGCAAACAACGTCTTCAGCTGCTCAAGTTATTATTTCAATAATTCCTATTGTAGGGATTGTAATGGGCTCAGTAGTAGTATTTTTTTATCTCCTTTGGAATCACAAGCGGAGAACTCTACTGATTAAGGCTGGACATTTTCAACGTCCAGATTTTGATCTTCTTTCGTTTAGTTTGCTTGCAGGGCTTCTGCTTAGTACTGTAGGTTTTGCATTAACCGTATTCCTTGCGATCGCTCTGGGTGTTAATTTCGGTCTTCTGGGAGGGGTTATTCCTCTAGCTGTGGGAATAGGTCTACTAGTTTATTATGGGATTAAGCATAGCGATAGGCGTTCATGACCTCTGGGGGCAATATTTTTCAAGGAGGCGATGAAGATCGGATAATCGTGGAACAGATTATTTCCGGGCAAAAAGAGCTGTTCCGGTTGTTGATTAAACGGTATGGGCGGGCGATTTATGGGATGGGGATGAGTTTTTTTCGAAATGCTGAAGAAGCGTCGGATTTTACCCAGGAGGTATTTCTTAAAGTATTTCAAAACATTTCTCAATTTGAAGGTAAGTCACGGTTTTCGACATGGTTGTATAAAATTTCCTACAACATGGCAGTAAACAATATTAATCGAAAAAAGGAGTATCATAGCCTCGTGGAGGATGAAATTATTTGTGCGCATGATACTCCGGAATCTAATTTACTTAGGAATCTTGCCCGTGAAGCAGTTTTAGAGGCAATAAAAACGCTTCCAAAACGACTTAAAGTGTGTGTGGATCTCTATTTTTTCTATGACCGCTCTTATCAGGAAATAGAAACTATAACCGGATTCCCAGTTAATACTATAAAATCGCATGTTTTTAGGGCAAAAAAAATGTTGAAAGAAAAACTTGCAGGTTTTTCTGGGTATTCAGGGTTTGATTCAGGAGGAAAAGAATGAAAAGGTGCTTTTTGGAATGCCATACTGTTATGGAGTCTCTTTATGAAGCAGAAGATGCTCGCCCTTTGCCTTTAATATATCAATTAAAAACTAAGCTCCACATTATGCTCTGTCCCTCTTGTGCCAGGAACCTGAGGAATTTAAAACGTGTTGAAGATATTATGAGAACGGATTTTCTTCCTCTGTCCCCTGGTTTTGAAGATGCTCTTATGGAACAATTGTATAAAGAAAACTGTGCCATTGGCGAAAAAACAGACGCCCCTGCTGGTTTTTCTTTCCGTAGTTGGATTATCATTGGGTTTTTTCTAATTCTCTCTCTCTCAAGCTCATTTTTTGGGATGAATTTTATTGAAATAGCGAATTCGGCGGGATTATCATTCCTTCTGCCTGTGGGCCTTACTATTGGAATGGTAGTCACATGCTATGGGGCGCTGTTCATTGGTAGCCATTTAAATGAGCTTTCAACGCGCTTTAGGCTTCACTAAGAGGGTCTGTCCCCCAATGTTTCCATGTTTCTGCTTTTTTGATGCTTGTCGTTAAGACACATTGACAACTGCACTATTGAGACATACTCTTATGGTATGAACATTTCAACTTATACCGTAAAACCAAAACTTCCAAATTCTTTAAAGCCTTTGGAAGAAATTGCCCGAAATTTGTGGCTTTCTTGGAATTTTGACGCAGTCGAGCTCTTTATCCGCCTTGATTATGAAGTTTGGATGCAATCCCACCAGAGTCCGGTCAGGACCCTTGGTATGGTGAGTCAGGAAAGGCTTGCTGAAGTTGCCAGGGATGACTCCTATTTGGCGGCTTTAAAAGAGATCTATAGCCGGTTCTTGAATTACAAGAAGGGGAATACCTGGTATAAGGGTTCCCGGAAAGAAGTGGTTGCATACTTTTCCATGGAATACGGTATGGATGTGTCCCTCCCAATCTATTCAGGAGGACTTGGCATCCTATCGGGGGATCACATGAAAACTTCCTCCGATATGGGACTCCCCCTTGTTGGTGTGGGATTGCTTTATAGGCAGGGGTATTTCAGGCAGTATCTTAATGCTGATGGATTCCAGCAGGAAAGTTATCCTGAAAACGATTGGTATAATATGCCGGTCGAGCTTAAAACCGCTAAAAACGGAGAAAAGATAAAAATATCTGTGGAGATGGCCGGGCGGGTTGTTATTGCCCAGATTTGGGAGGTCCGGGTTGGCCGGAGTTCTCTATATCTTTTGGATACAAATATCCAGGAAAATGCGCAGGATCTGCGAAATATCACCGCTTCTCTCTACGGTGGAGATAAAGAAACCCGAATGCAGCAGGAAATTCTGCTTGGAATTGGGGGAATAAGGGCGCTTAGAGCCCTGGGTATCAACCCGGCTGCTTGCCATATGAACGAAGGGCACGCTGCTTTTCTGGGATTGGAACGAATTCGAGAACTCATGGTGGAAAAACAGTTTAGTTTTGAAGAAGCAAAAGAAGCTGTGTGGCCCACCAATATTTTTACAACACATACTCCCGTACCTGCCGGGAATGAGCGTTTTGATATTTCTCTTCTGGAAAAATATTTCAATGTATGGCCGCAAATTTTAGGGATTTCCTGGAATGATTTTGTAAGTCTTGGGCGAGAGCGGCCCTATGATGGTCACGAAACTTTCTGCATGACAGTCATGGCTCTTAAACTATCAGCTTATGCCAATGGGGTAGCCAGACTTCATGGCCTGGTTTCCAGGGAAATGTGGAAAAACCTTTGGCCTGGTCTGCCTTTGGATGAAGTCCCTATCAGGCATGTGACAAATGGAGTTCACCCCCGAACCTGGGTTTCCAGCAATATGAGTGAACTGTTGATACGGTATTTTGGCCCACGTTTTGATGAGACACCTACGGATCTTTCAATTTGGAACCGCATGGAAAGGATTTCCGACGAGGAACTATGGCGAACCCATGAACGGAGAAGAGAGCGGCTTGTTGCTTTTGTTCGTGATAGAATCCGTGATCAATATAAACGTACCGGCACAGAAGAGCGCCGCATCAGGCAAGCTGAAGATGCCCTCTCGCCTTATGCCCTTACATTGTGTTTTGCCCGCCGCTTTGCTACTTACAAGCGGGGAACTTTGCTTTTCCGCGATCCAGAGCGGCTGCTTCGCCTGGTCAGAGACAATGATCGCCCAATTCAGCTTGTTTTTGCAGGCAAAGCTCATCCTCACGATTTGCCGGGGAAGGAGCTTATCAGGGAAATTGTACATTTTGCCGAAAAAAATGATGTTACGAGCCGCATCATATTTGTTGAGAATTACGATATGACCGTTGCTAAATATCTTACAACCGGCGGTGATGTATGGCTTAATACTCCAAGGCGGCCACTTGAAGCGTCCGGTACTAGCGGCATGAAAGCATCGATGAATGGAGTTCTTAACTGTTCAGTACTGGATGGTTGGTGGGACGAGGCGTTTAACCCTGAAGTAGGCTGGGCTATTGGCCGTGGAGAACAATACGCAGATACAAATTTGCAGGATGAGATAGAAAGCAAAGCCCTTTACGATCTGCTGGAGAGAGAGATTATTCCTCTGTTTTATCAGAGGGGCAGAGATGGCCTTCCAAGGGGATGGATAAAGAGAATGAAGACCTGCATGCGAGAGATTGGTCAATCAATGTCGAGCCATCGGATGTTGATGGATTATTCAAATCAGTTTTATTTCCCGGCTCTTAAAAATTATCGAAGGATAATCAAAGACGATTATAAAGAATCCAAGGCTCTTGCTGCTTATTTATCCAAGTTACGTCAAGCCTGGGATACTATCAAAATTACCAAAAATACCTCAAATTCGAAACCTGTAATGCAGCGAGGAGATCTTTTAACGGTTACTGCCCAAATTGAACTGGGTCCACTCACTCCTGATGAAGTACTGGTAGAACTTTATTATGGTTCTGTATCAAATCAAAGTGCGGTTATAGAAAATGCCCGACGTTCGGAAATGAAAGCCTTGGGGCGGGATGGAAATGCGTACCGTTATCAGGTAAAGGTTGAATGTGATGATACCGGTTTCCAGGGACACACCATCAGAATCCTGCCAAAACACGAAGCCTTGGTGCACCCATACCGGAGCGGTTTTATCAAGTGGGCATAAATATTTGAATTTTTGGAGGTCTGTCCCTGGCTTATAGTCGGGGCGAAATGGGTCTGTCCCCGGTTCTTAGCCGGGGCTAAATAATCCAGCGGTGGATTAATACCGCAGCGGTACCCTAGAGTAGAATTTTGATAGTTTAAATCAAAATTTTCACCCGCTTTAACAAAACAAGGATGGTTTTTGTGTCTAATTCTCCAAATACCCCTCATTACCGTTATTTCGACACAATTATGGTTTTTTTTGCTGTAATACTCGTCACCAGTAATGTGGCTTCATCGGCAAAGATAGTGGATTTGGGTATTTCAATTTTCGGTTTTTGGGTTATTCCCCCAATTCACCTGGCTTTTGACGGTGGTACGCTTCTTTTCCCTATTGCCTATGTTTTAGGAGATGTTATTACCGAGGTTTACGGGTTTCGGGCGGCCCGTCGCGTTATCTGGACTGGTTTTTTTGCTCTGTCCCTCGCTGCCCTGTTTTTTTTCGTACTCTACCTGCTGCCAGCCGACGCTGTCTGGGAAGGATACGCCGGAAGTGCTGCTTTTAACGCGATTTTAGGAGGCATGAGCACAGGTGGCATAGTTATAGCGAGTCTTTCCGCTTACTTGGTAGGTGAATTTGCCAATGCGGCGATACTTTCTCGGCTCAAAGTGCTGATGAAAGGCCGTGCTCTTTGGTTGAGAGCCATTGGAAGCAGCCTTGTTGGAGAACTCCTTGATAGTTTCATTTTTGTTTTCATAGCAAGTCTTACTGGTGTATTTATATGGGAATTATTTGCCACTCTGGTACTTACTAATTACCTTTTTAAGGTTTCTATTGAAGTTATTATATTTCCCCTTACTTTTTTCGTAGTTCAGAAACTAAAAAAGGCTGAAGGACTTGATACCTATGATGTTAATGTTAAATTTAATCCTTTTTCCCTTACCTGAATACAGGTCTGTCCCTTTCTCAGTCTTCCATTGGGGACAGACCCGTTTTCGAGGGACAGACCTAGCCAGACTTCTCCCGGTATTCCTTCCTGTCCAAAGGATAAAACTGGATAACAACAATAGCTGCTACGAGTATAACTATCGGGATGGGGCCAATTATGGTCCTGATGGCGCTTGTTACTGATTCCGGCTGTATTGCCGTTTTTTCGCCGGCCTGGGATATGTAACCTCCAAGCTCAAGAATATGTCCGGAAACAAAAAGGGCCAGGGCGGTGCCAAATTTTGAGATAAATGTCCACATGCCGTAGTAGGCGCCTTCCTTCCGCTGGCCTGTTTTCGCGGCTTCGTATTCAATTACATCCGGCACCATGGCAAAGGGCGCTACATAGCTGAACCCTACTCCAATTCCCGCGTATACCATCACGCTAAGGAAAAATTCAACCGGCATCCTGTGGCCCAATGAATAGATTAAGGCGCAGGCGCTGGCAATAACTATGAAACAGATTTGATATGTCCGCTTTTTCCCGATCTTTTTGGAAACCAGTACCGAGACGGGAATGAAAACCATCGCGGTAACCAATAGAAGGACCATGGCTATTGTTGTAATATCACTTCGTTTTAGAATGTTTTCTGTGTAATAAGCCAGAATGGTCGTAAGAAAGCAGATCCCTGTCATGTGAAGGGCATAGGTCGCAAGAAGCAGTATATAGGGTTTATTCCGGAACACAGCCAGAAAAGTCGAGATATAACCTTCGGTGGGAAGGTCTTCCTTGCGGTATTTTTTTTCTTTCGTTCCAAGGAAGGTAAGCAATGTGACAATCATCATTACAGCACCCAGAATAAGGCCCATCACGGAAAAGCCGCGCTGATCCGTTAGGGGATCGGCCGAACCTGGCCTCGAAAAGGCCTGCACGAGGGGCTGTACCGCCGCTGCGCCCGCTATGGTGCCAAAAACCGCACAGCCGAAACGGTAACCGTTTAATGAGGATTGTTCATTGTAGTCACTGGTCAATTCCGGGGTTAAAGACGCGTATGGTACATTAATAATAGTGGAAGCTGAGTAGAGAACTATCAAAGCGATGACCGCCCAGGCAATATGCATGGATTGGGGGAGGTAGCTTGGGGCCGTGAAAAAGAAGATCATGGAAAGCAGCATGGGGACAGACCCGAAAAGTAGATATACCCGTCTTCTGCCCCAGCGCGACAAGGTTCGATCGGAAACATAGCCCATAAGGGGGTCTGTCACCGCGTCCCAGGCCTTGCCTATCATCACCGCTGTCCCGGCCCATATGGCTGCAATACCGACAGTATCGGTAAGGTACTTTAATGCCCAAAAAGACATCAGGGTAAATAGCATATTGCCGCCCAAATCAAAAATGCCAAACCCGAGTTTTTGCTTTACCGTTAAACGTCCATTTGCCATAGATACCTCTTTAGGAAAGTGTAGACTTGTTTAAGCCATCCCACAAGATTGTCACGGGCAGGGAGCTTATTAATCAGCCTTAACAAAGAGTGGAAAATCTGATATGTTCGAATGTATTATTGGAAAAGTATGCCTAAAATTGCCTTTATCCTGATTATTTGCGGTTCTTTATTAGTGTCCCTTTTTATAGGGGCCTATATTCTCTTCCGGGTTCAAACCAATAAAAAAAACTACTTTATCCTCATGCAGGCTATGATCATTGTGTACCTTTTTGGGTATCTCCTTGAAGTATCCAGTGCCAATTTTGAAGAATTTTACATTGGCGCTAAAGTACTGTATACGGGGGTATCTTTTTTTGGGGCCTTCGCCTTTTTTTTCCTGGCTGATTACTGCAATATCAGTATCCGCCGTTTTATAAAAATAGCAATGCTTTTAATTCCGCTTGTGATATCGGTAATTTTATGGACTGTCAAATTTGAGCATCTGGTATTCTGGGCTTATAATCATGATACAAGTCTTGCCTCCCATCTTATTTTCACGTTGAATCGTTTTTATTTTTTATTTCATTCCTACCCTGTTATTTGCATACTTCTTGCTGTTGGGATGCTGATATTCAGAATGATTACTTGGGGAAAGCAGTACCGGATGCAGCTTTTCTTTCTTTTGGTTTGCTTGTTCATCCCCCTTCTAGCCGAGGGCGTCTATTTTATATCTCTTGGTATTAGCGCCAATCATGTTTACCTTGTCCCGTATTCAATGGCGCTTATGAGTTTGTGCCTGTATGCGGGGGTTGTGCGTTTTAATATTTTTGAGATTATTTCCATGGCTACCATAAGCGCGATGGAGCATATCAGGGAAGGCTTTGTCCTTGTAGACGATCATAATAATTACCTGTTTTCCAATCCGGCGGCGGCGGAGATGCTTCCAGGACTAACGAAACTTCATAGGGGAGAACCCATTGACTCCGCCAGGGGCTGGCCCGAGGAATTAAAGGACGCGAAAAACGGCTCGGTTGAGTTTTCTGTCAGCGACAAGAGTACCATGTATTTCAGGGCCAGTGTCAGTCATGTGTTTTCCCAGAGTCAGATTCTGATAGCCAAAACAATCATTTTTGGCGATGTAACCGATAACATTATGCTGATGAAGAAACTGGAGAATGCCGCGTACATAGATGCCCTTACAGGCCTGTATAACAGGAAGCATTTTTTTGAGCTTGCCGCTGTGGATATTGAAAGGGCATTAAGGCTTAATCAGTCGATATTTACAGCCATGCTGGATCTCGATTTTTTTAAAGGAGTCAACGATACATACGGGCATACCGCCGGAGACCTGGTCCTGAGAAAGACCGGTGAAATCATCCGCCATACCATTCGTTCCTATGACCTTCTGGGCCGTTACGGCGGGGAAGAATTCGTTCTCCTCATTACGAATCTGGATGAGGAAACCGCGATCCAGCTAATGGAACGCATTCGGGAAAACATGGAACACAGTGTTACAAACTACGAAGGCGAGGAAATTAAAATTACCTGCAGTATCGGGCTGGCGAAATTATCAGAGAATGAAACCCTGGAAGAATCGATTAAAAAAGCCGACACGGCCCTTTATGCGGCGAAAAGAATTAGCCGCAACCTCGTGAAAGTTTTTAACGACTAGGTATTTGGTTTTAAAACCCTCGTAAAAGTTCCCTTGGTTTCGAGCCTTGCGCGGGGCCTACGACTCCCTGATGTTCCATTTCTTCCACAAGACGGGCCGAGCGGTTGTAGCCGATTTTCAGCCGTCGTTGTATGTAGCTTGCCGAAGCTTTCCCCTGCTGCATGACAATCTCCATGGCTTTTTCGTAAAGGGGGTCTTCCCCGCTTGAGAAGAGAGACGGGTTCGCTTCTTCTTCTTCATCGAAGAAAATTTCATCATCAATGTAATCGGGTTCTCCGAGGCTTTTTACGTAATCCACTACGCCTTCCACTTCTTCTTCGGAAATGAATGCGCCCTGCATACGGATGGGGAAGGGATCTACCGCCCCGGCGTAGAGCATGTCACCTTTCCCGAGGAGCTTTTCGGCTCCTACCATGTCGATAATAATCCGGCTGTCCATTTTACTGGCCACCATAAAAGCTATACGGCTTGGAATGTTGGCTTTGATCAACCCGGTTATAACATCAATTGATGGACGCTGCGTGGCCAGTACAAGGTGTATGCCAACCGCCCGGCTCATAGCCGCGAGGCGGGCTACGGTGCTTTCCAGTTCTTTGCCGGTGGTAGCCATAAGGTCCGCGAACTCGTCAATGACCACCACATAATAAGGCATGTATTCGGTGGCAATGTCCCGCTCTTTGATGCGCCGGTTATAGCTTCGTATGTCCCTGACTCCCATTGAATCAAGACAGGCGTAACGCCGCTCCATTTCGCAAATGCAGTACTGCAAAGCCTGAAAAGCTTTTTTCGGTTCGGTGATTACGGGTGTAAGAAGATGAGGTATATCGTTGTAGAGTTTCAATTCGACGATCTTCGGATCAATGAGGATAAGCCGGCATTCCGACGGCGCTTTCTGGTACAGGATTGTGAGGATCATGGAATTGACGCATACGGATTTTCCTGAACCTGTTGCTCCGGCAATGAGGAGATGGGGCATCTGTACCAGATCTACGGTAACAGCTTCGCCTGTAATATCCTTTCCCAGCACAACAGGAATTTCCGCTTTTTCTCCGCTCATGCTTAATTCCCCTTCGATGATCTCCCGAAAGGACACGATGTTCCTTTTGGCGTTGGGGACTTCTATGCCGACTGCGTGCTTTCCGGGGATGGGAGCGACAATGCGCACAGACTGGGCGGCCAGGCGCAGGGCGATATTATCCGCCAGGTTTTCAATCTTTGTTAATCTTATTCCGGGCGCAGGGAGAATCTCAAACATTGTAATGACAGGTCCCTTTCGTATCCCCGTTACTTCAACCTGGATGTTAAATTCCTTAAATGTTTCTTTTAGTGTTAGGGCCGCTTGCCTGGTTTCCTCGTCGATGATCCAATACTCTCCATCAGGATATTGCTTCAGAATGCCTTCCACAGGAACATGATAGGGGAGGCCGCCTCTCCTTCCCGAATGGCTTCCGCCCAGGGTTTTCCTTCCGGTAGAACCGGCGGTGTATTTCTTGCCTTCGTGCCGTGCAGCTTCTTCCTCTCCCAGGGCTGTCGCCTCGGCAAGGGCTTTTTCCACATCGTCATCGTTTTTGGCAAGTGATTCATCCAAGTCGCTTTCGTCCGCTTTCTCCTCGGAAAGGCTTTCCTGTTCCGCGATAAGAGCCGCTGCCGGAATGGGGTCGGCCTGGAGGTTTTCGTCTGCCGACATGGAAACCGCCGCCTCGGCGTATATATCCCGAAGGCTTTTGCCCTCATGCGCTGCGGTTTGCTTTACGGGTTTTAGTCTCCGCTTGAATATCTTAACCCAGATAAAGTAAGTGACGAGAATTTCAATCGCGAGAACCAGAAAAACCGAAATACCGGTTCCAATTTTTCCCGCGCCGGCAATGAAGGAAGATTCCTGCCGGACACTTTCAAATTCCCGGATCAAATAAAGGCCAAAAGCCAACGTAAAAAAAGGTACGACGGAGCCACCCAGGATAAAGATACGTTTCGGCCGGTACTTTGGCTCAACAAGGATAATAGCGGCATATAAAAGATAAATAGGTATTACGATTGATAGAAATCCGTAAGAGCGGATGAAAAAATACCCGGGAGCTGAGAAGATGTTTCCAACACCCAAAAAAGCGGAAATTATGGAGTAGCCCAGATAGAGCCCCAAAGCTCCGCAAAGCAGCGAGCCCAGGATGGCCATGAAACGATATTTCTTTTCTTTAGCTGCGCTTATTGGGATTTTGCT
>Ga0123353_10008758_pt1 | contig 13859 bp, 18 predicted proteins | sample TergutLab28metaG_3_FD_92763 | JGI IMG/M metagenome (GOLD analysis project Ga0123353, IMG submission 92763) | Labiotermes labralis P3 segment gut microbial communities from Petit-Saut dam, French Guiana - Lab288 P3 | ecosystem: Host-associated > Arthropoda: Insects > Digestive system > Gut ... | reverse complement strand
TCGATGAAACATCGGATTGAATGATCGGATATATACCGGCCTGATTTGCAAGCGCGGTATCCGTAACCGCAACCGGCGTTGATCCGGTACCGAACGCAATCCGATCTATACGCGATGTTGTCGATACCAATTTACCCATGCGTCCGAGGCCGGTATCTGTCAATAGATTATGGCCTCGTATCTCATCCGTGATCTTTCCGTTCTCACTCGCAACGATATGAACATTTACGTCAATCTCAAACCCACTTTCCATAATCCCACCGTCCAACGTCCCACAAGTTCTCACCGTCTATTTCCATAACTGAAATACCATCGACCAATATAACGATATCTTGTGTCTTTACACCCATAGTTACCGAGCCGGTACTTATCAATGAAGATTCGGCTGCGAGTTTCACGCTCTTAAACCAATCCCACCAACGATCAAGTGTCGTTCCGGCCGTTGCCGATACCGTGATAATTGGCTTTCCGAATACGTCAAGTCTGATCTTGACAGTATCGATCACCGCGTCCAATGAAAAGTTAAGCGCATCGCCGGTTGATGTCACCTGCTGCACCATTGCCGGATGAATGCCGTATTGTTGCGTCTTATATGATATTACGGTTGGTATACGCGAGGCCGCGATCAGTTTTGCATTTACGTAATTCTGCAACTGATTGAATCCGTACATATCTTGTTTCTCTTCGATGCTCTCATAGACGCCGCTATTCCCTTCGATCGCTGCACGCGCGGCGATTTCTCCGGAATCCTCGGCCGAGACAACAAGAGGAAATCGGCCGCGATATATTATAGTGATAATATCGCCATCATTCAACACTTTTTCTTTGCTCGCTCGAACTTGTGCCTCGCCGAATTTCCACATGAACTCAGATACGGCCGTTCTCGAATCGACCTCGAATGATTGCGGAACGCCATTGACGAATAGATACAATAAATCTTGAATCTCGAATCCGCAAACGAATTGAGTATTAACACCGTCCGCCGTGAATATGTCCGTCATTTCATCGGTGATCCCATAACCGCGAACATACAACCGGTTGCGATATTGTGTTCTTGGTGATGATATCTTTAAGGTATTCATCATCAACCGGAAATTATCCGCCGTGTTGCTCGCATCATCAGTTATAACAAAAGGCGCCTCGTTTGTAAGATCCATAGCGCGAAACCATAAGACTTTATCAACATCGATATACCAATAAAAGCCGTTGGTCCGTGCGAGATCATCAAGAATATCATTGACGCGTTGCGTGTTGTATGCGGCCTCGATGATCAATCGGCCGTCCGATATGCTTTGATTTGTATATGTGATTCCATCCGCGAACAGTGTTGAATCTATTATATCTTTGACGATCGCGCCCGATGTCGTTTCAGCGAATGCGTTTGTGTAAAGACGATGAGCGCAAATGATATTGTGATCGTCCAATGGTAACACGTACTCGCGAACGGTTGTATTCACAACTTTTATGATCCGAGGCGTGAAATCTCCAATTGTACCTTTGGACTCTAATGTGTTGTCAAACCAAATCTCGGCAACATCGCCGGTCTGAATATTAAACCCTTGACCGGGTTTATCCGATCTTAAAGTAACATTTGCCGTATTGCCGGCATTAAGTTTCTCGTCAAGTTCGATCTTTGTTGTGTTGTCAATAGCAACGTATTGAGTATAGTCAACGCCGCCGATCACAACGCGATACTCAATGGGTTGTACTTCATTCATCAATAGAGACCTCTTTTGTTTAGTTCATCAACGAGTGCAGTTCCGGCGCGATCCGGATCATCCGAATAAACGTTGATCTCGCCAATGTAATTTCCGCCGGATGTGTTGTATAAGTTTGAGGTTGACGCATTGATCCCGGCCATGCTCGATGAATCCATATTAGGAACGGATACCTCACCGCCGCCGCCGAACATGGATGCGAGGCCATACACCAACGCGAACGATCCGATCGCGGCGCCAACGATGATCGCGCCGAGACCGAACGTTGATAATGTTATGTTCATTGCCTTTGCCGCTGCGAGCGCGATCTGAGCAATGGTTAAACTCATCGTTGCAGCGGTCAACGCGCTATATGCGGCTCGTGTTGCCGGCGTCTCGGCATTGAACGCCATGTATGCAAACATAACGCTCGCGGCGGCCGTTGCAGCGATGCCGAGCGCGGCGGAATGCGCTTTAACTGCATTTGTTATTCCGCCGAGGAATCCGGCGATGTTCATCTTTGAAAACACGGTCCACGCCTGAGTGATCGCCGCAACCGCCGTCAATCCGGTTGTTGCGATAGTCATGTAAAGCATGATCTGAGAATCATTGACAGAATCCGTTTTTTGTCTCAAATTCTCTTCTTGAATTTCAAGATTTTCTTGGGATAACTCTAACATTTCCTGCGCATTCTGCAAATCCTCGGTTGATCTCGCGAGATCAGTTTGTGCTTTTTCAAGTTCTTTATTCGTTGTTGCGAGATCCTTGTTTGATTGTGCGAGACGTTGCTTTGCCTCATTCAATCTTAAACCGGCCTCGCGAGCCTCGATCGAGGCGCCGCCGAACTGATCAATGGCCTTTCGATATTCTTGTTCGAGTTTCGTTACTTCATCGATAAGCGCCGTGTTCTCTTCCAGCTGAGACGCCTGTTTGTTTTGCAGATCGGTCACGGCCTGTTGAGACGTCTCAATCGTGTTCAACAAGTCGTTATAAGATTGAAGTTGCTGATTGTATTTGCGTTGAGCCAACTCCAACTTATACGTTGCTCTTTGTATCTGCAACTGCATGTTATGAAGTCTTTTATTTTGCAGATATAGCGCATATACTGAGGCCGCCGTTGCAGCGATCGTTCCGGCGAGTGCGATGTATGATGTTTTCGCCTGATTGTTTGATCCGGATGATGCCGGTCCGATCTTGACAACCTCGCCGTTCAACTCTTCGATCGCACGTTTCGCGGCCGCTGCTGCTACTTCAACGTCTTTCGCATCACCCTTGAATACAATCGATACCTCTTTGTCCGCCATGTTAACCGCTTTCCTTATGGCCGTATATAATATACGTAACGATGCCGGCGGCAATGAAACTTGATATTATCGTGATCATAGCAAACAACATCGTTCACCCTTCTTTTTTCCGTCTTGTTGAGATCGCGGACCATAGAGTTGTTTGTAACGCGATGTCCGTTATCGGGATCATTGCCGATTTTGACGTCCGTTTTGTGAACAACAACCTATCCTCGATCTTGATTTTGTGTTCCTTTTTCGCTACCTGAGAGTTAAAGACATCGGCGGCTACCATCGCAAACCAATGGTCATACCGCTTTATGTCCTCTTCTCGTTCTTTCGTGTACGCATCGGACAACGCCATCAACTCAACGTCCGTTGAGTTTTCGTATTCTGATTGCGTCAGATTGAGACGCGTCCGAGCGAACGCCCACAACTCCGAGGCCGTGAGCGTTACGCGTTTCCCGATTGATCACCTTTCGCCGGCACCGGCGGCATTATAGCGGTCAATACGAGCATTGCGAACGGTTCGAGATCGGTCATGTCGTTAAGCAATACGTCTTTGTCAACCGGCTTTCTCTCGCCGGTCTTGACCTCAGGCGAATTGTTCACGATCAACACATACGCATCCAATACCTCGTTCACATCCGTAAAATCCGGAACGCCTTTGCCGATTATAACCTCTTTCAGTATTGTTTCTGAGATTTCCAGCGGTTTAAGATCATGCGGATTTGTGCGGTTGTGTTCGAGTATTGCGGCGTTACGCTGAGATATTCCCTCATCGGCCGCCGTCTCGACCGTCATTTTGCGCGGCGGAAATTTGCGGTTCAACTGATCCTTTATGATCAGCGGAACGCGCAAAGTGTAACCGTCCATTACCGGATAGTCAAAACCATTCATGCTTTGACCTCACGGTTCAAACGGTAACACGTCCTCAGTCACACCGCCGCTTATGCGTATGGAGCATGAGAACTTGACCACGCCGCCAACCTCGCCAGGTTCCGGCGAGAATGCTGATATCCATCCAATGAACGACCACGCGAGACGCGGAACTTCGGGCGGCTGAGGCACGCCGGCCTGAGCTGGCGGTCTCGGCTGTTCCGGCGTCCGGACAACGAAACGCGCTTTACCCATATTCGGCTTTGACAGACGCCTTAATTCCGTCTGACCGGCATCATCCGTCCAAAGATTACCGGACACTTCAACCGTGCCGCAATCCGCGAGACCTTCATCAGTCTCTTTGTAACCTTCACTCGAATGTGTCGTTGTGTCGTTCTCATCTTTTGTTATTCCGGGAATGCCGATTGAACTCAGACCTTCAACGGATATTCCGTTGACTTCAAGTTCCATCCCCTGAGACGATATCGATTTATTCAGTATAACAACAGGATCGGCCATTTTACCACCCCAGCGCAACCGCGATAACACCAATGAGTGACATCGCCGCGATGATGATCTCCATTATAACTGATTCTTTCTCTTTCCAGCTCTTGGTCTTTTTCAACGCGCCGCCGGAATATTCCTTGAAGATCAAGTATCCAGCGATCGCGAGGATAACGACCAACAAAACAAACAATATCTCGTTCATGTTTATTCCTCGTCTTTATATACCCGGTAATCTTGATAAAGTATCTTATACTTTCCGTTAAGATTCTCTTCAAAACCGCCGTCTCGCGGCTCGCCTGTTTTAAGGAAAGACGCGCATCGTTCATTACCAACGCCGATATTGCGCATCGGCGATAAGTATTTCTCGATCTCTTTCAAAAGAGAATACCCTTTTTCGTATGTCTTTTGCTTTGTCTTAATTGTGAAGTATCGGAAATTGCCAACGATATCAACCGTGTTATTCGGCAAATCGATAACCGCCGTTGCGTTTTCCGGCGGCGTTGCTGCAACCGTTACCGGTCTGAAATCCGAGCGCAACACCAACAAGTCTTTAACGATCATCGCCGGCGATCTCATAGTTTGTCAATTCTCCTGTTGATATTGTTGATCGCAATGTTGATGTTCTCGGTAAAGAATCCGGCATTGCTGCGATGCGATTCATCCACGTAACCGGCATAGTTCGCAAAGAATCCGGCCGCAATAGTGAAGTTATAATTATACATGTGTGCCTCGTGATATGCCGAACGTCTCAGATATCCGGTTCTCACTGGCGCCTCGGTTACGGCGCTATTCATAACTGCAAAGAACGTTTCGTCATTGATAATATCATAGACATCTTTAACGTACTTGTTTTGTAGATCGATCTCGGCGAGAACATCAGATAATCCATTGATCGAAACGCTCAACTCCATTACACGATCACCTCTATGTGATGCACCGTTCCGGATCCGAGAACTATCTTTGAGATCATACGGACGTATAATTCGGCGCTGCCTTTTGTGATCTTATCGCCTATTCCGATCTGAGTATCCGCCGAGAAAAAGAACTTGAATGATGGATTAAATTCTTGACCATCCGTTACCATCGTCCGGATATTAGTTGATTCCATCCGGCATTTTACACATTCGCCGGCGCCGAATACTGATTGTCCCTCTTCATCGAAACCAGTTCGCGGATAGATGGCAACCGTTTGATTCAACATGCTTTCGATCATGTGATCACCATCTTAACACTTCATTGTCAATCGCGCCTCTATCCGTATCCGGAATGGTAACGACCATGCCGCCACCGCCGCCCAATGTACGGAGTATAGAAAGTATCTCTTCCATGTATTTGCTTTGTGAATCCGCTTTACGCGTGTATGAATAATCGCCGATGCGCTCAGACGATAAGGATGTGTCCGTTGTCCTTACGGTCCATAAATGCGCGATCATGTTTGCGAGTAGTAATTTGTATGTCTGAGGCTGAACGCCTGACGCCATCGCATCAAGTCTTTCTTTTGCGATCGGCTCTAATATATCAAAAATAGATTGTGTGAAAAGGTTTGTATCGCGTCCGCCAACGGTGATTCCTGTTAAGGCCGTAAATTCGGACGCGGTTATGTCTGCCATTCGTTCGACCTCACGCCGTGTTGATCAGCGTCATTTCGACCGCGCCGGCGTTCTTGACGTTGCCGGACACCTTGACAGTATCCAACGGTCCCGATACGCCGTTCCAATTCGTCATGAGCAGCACATCCCCCTGACCGGTTACGCGTGTCGGTTCCTGAGCAACTTCACCGTTGACCCAATACCCAACACCGGCGCCAGCCGTGAGATACGCGGTTCCGCGCGATACGATGTCGTTCTCATCCTGGATCAGGTTGAACTCGCTGATCTTTGAAAGATCGGCGCTGAAACGGCCGGCCGTGATGTACTTCAATATGAAGTCGTTCGCCAGCAGATCCGCAGCGTCCTGAGGATTGAGGATCAGATACTTTTCGCGTCTGTTCCCCACCTTCAATTTCAGCGAGGCCTGGAGCAGGTCCTTGATCGGATTCGTTGTTTCGAGCGCCCAATTCTTTGCAGCGCTGAAAGTCTGAGGATTCTTTTTGATCGCGCCGATCTGCTTTGCCTCAGCGGATTTCGCAAACGCCGGTCCCAGCTGGGAACGCTGAATCTCCATGAAGTCAAAGCCGTTCGTCTTTCCGCGCTTTTTCGCCTCATCCGATACGGCCACTTTGCCCTGGTCTTTCTTGATCGAGAACTTGATCTTTCCGAACGCGGCGTTGTTGATCAGGACGTCCTGCCATTCGCCAACGTCAGATTCAACGTTGCCCTCACTCACGGTTGCCCACTCGAAATCGATGTTGTCGGAATCGTTGAGAACTCTGAAACACCTGTCAAGTCTCATCGCCTCGCGAGTATCGATCTCAGTCTGCAACAACTTGGCTTTGCTGAACAGCGGAATGCTGATCATCTGAGTTGATCCGGGTAATCCTTGTGCCATGTCTCATCACCCCTTTATCCTAACCGCAACCGGTATCGTTATGTCGTTACAGTCCTCGGCGAGATATCCGATGATATCGCCGGTTGTCCACGGTGCAACCTGGCCGGTTGCAGCGAACGTTACGGACCGTCCTTTCTTTGCAGTTGCCGTACATTTGAGCAGTACAACACCTTCGATCATTCCGGTTACTTCATCGTCCGCCGCGAGCGCGTGCTGCAACGGAACAACCGCGCGTCCGGTTGATGTAGCGCCGGCCGCCGTCAGTTTTCCGGTTGTGCCGTCTATCGTGCATACGGTCCCGGCGGTTACGGCCGCCGTCACTTTGAATTTCAGCGCGAGTTTCAAGTGATCATACTTGACCTCTCCGGGTATTCCTACTGGATCAGACATTTCAAATCATCCCCTTTTTGCGTGCATCTTCATATTCGGCAACGGTCATGAACTTTCCGTTGACACGGACCATTTCAGCGTTGCCCTTTCCATCGGCGCCGTCATTGACTGAGCCGGCCATGTTTGTTTTTGCCGGATCGATCTTTGACGTTTTCGCGGTTGCCGCTACCATTTTACGCGCGTACAATCCGGGATCCGCCATGAACTCTTTCTTTTCCGCATCGAGTTTCGCCGCATCGGTTGTAACCGCCGCCGGCAATGTCGATACGATCGCGGACCATTCCAGCTCCAGCGCCTCTATCTTGTGCTTTTCCGATTCCGCCTCTAACGCCGAGACTTTGGCATCAGCCGCCTTTAACTCATTGGTCTTGGCGTTCAAAGCATCCGTTAACGCTTTGTTCTCAGCCTCGGCCTTTGAGAGACGCGCGGTCAATTCCTCTTTCTCGACCGTCAGTTTGGCGTTTGTTTTTGCCAATTCCTCGGTCATATTCTCGTCCTCTTTGTTAACTATGCCGCTTGACTGATCGCGCGGCTGATTCCATTCGTTCTCCATGAATAAAAGAACGTGATTCGGCGTTACTTTCGTAAAAACGAGACGTCCGTATTCATCCACGGTATCTATGGAGTGGAAACCGGATGAAAGAGATAAGAGACCTTCACCGATCAATTTCTCAATCTCATCCGTATGCTCGCCGGAAAACTCGAACGTCACAAATAAACGCGCGTGTCCGGTCTTATCAATCCATGCTTTTGTGATCTTTCCAACTTCAACGGCGTTGTTCACGGCCACCGATAATCCCGGAGCATAGTAACCGAGATCCATATCCGGGTGATATGTGCCGAATATGACTTTTGCATTGAGCCAATCATTCAGCGTTGCCTCGAAAGCATCGCTATTCATCGTCAAAATCTCATCGCCGTAACGATATTCGCGATCGAGCGTGTGCAAAACGGCGTCATGAGACGTCACTTTTTCCTCACTGATCAGATTTGTAAATGTGCGACCTTTCAAATTCACATCCCACCAAATATATATTTAGTCATTGTTAACCTTGTTTTAAATAGTTTCGTCTCGGCCGTGCTTGTTTTGAATCCGCCTGACGGCCTGACCGGTGCAAACGACCGAACGCAATTCGGATGTTCAAGTTCATGATCCATCGCAAAATCTATACTCCACGTTGAGCCGTTAAGCATGTTGCAGATATCACACGGATTTTTGCCATCGCCATCAAGAACAACAACTTTCGTTACGCCTTTCTCGGCGAAAGATTCGAGCCGTCCGATGTTCATTGAACGACCTGTTTCAGTACGAGCGACCGTTGTTGCGTGCGATTTCCGATCATCGAAGTATTCGGCGAGATCATAACCGATCGTATTTTTAGGATACGTGCCGGTTGCTGATTCCTTCACGCCCGGATATTTGCCATCGCGTATCCCTTGATTAATGATATCATATATAGATTTGCGATCATCCTCTTTAAAGCGGCTGATCCAATCGTTCGGCTCGCCGTTGATGATCGTCACTCCATCACGGATCGCGAGGTTTGCATAATCGTTGATGAATATCTCGGTCCGCATTCTGAGATCGGTCAATACGTCCGGCGTCATTGAGACATTCATTTGAGCGTAACCGAAAACCGAGCCGTTGACGTAACCTTTGCCGGCGTCCTTTGCGAGACCAACAACAATGTTCTCATGCGTTTTGTCGATGATCGCGTTAACGATCGGTTCATTAAGCACGGCGCCGCCGTCCGTGTTGGTAATGCCAGCGACCAACGCATCATTGGCGGCGTCATAAGTTGATTCGTAGTTCTCCAATAGTTCGGTCTCAATCTTGTTAGGTTCATGCTCGGCGCCTTTCTCAGTCGATAGATCATTGCGTTCCGGATCAATATTGACGCGCGATTTCTTTTGCGGTCCGAATCCGAACATCGATAAATCCATTCCGCCTGAGCTGGCGTTAAGTTCCTTCAACTGTTCCTCGTCCAAATCCGGCAATCCGGCGAGTGCGCGAGCCTCGTTGATGAACATCCATTTATCCGATCCGATCGCCGCCTTGATCATATTGATCTTGTCGTTCGGTTCCTCGATTTTGGCATCATTGATCACGATCTCAGACGTGCAGCCGATCCAACCGTTCACTTCCAGCCATTCGTCAAGTATCTTTTCTATAATATCCTCAATGACTTTGCGTTGTCCGGATATTGACACTTTGAGCAAATCCATTTGTGATTTCATCGATCCCACGAGTGAGACGCCGGCCGTTGATATCCATGCAGTCGGATTAAAGAAATCCTTGATCTCTTTCAACACTCGATCTAAATATTTCTCGGCAATGTTGTTCGCTGAGAACGGTATCTGATCGATTTTAAGATGAGCCGGAACTTCAAAACTCATGCCCTCAGCCTGAGCCGATAACATCTTTTGAGTTGCGGCCTTTTGTTCCGGATTTTCCGCCGCGTATGGATCAGTTCTTTGAGCATAGAATTTCGGTATTCCTACTCTTTCAACGGTTCGGCCGAAATTAACGAATGCCTGGTTGAGATTTCGGAGCAATGGAATGACACCACGCAACCGAGATCGGCCGCCCACTTTATCGGAGTATCGCGGATCGGTCAGGATCAAAATAGAATCCGCCGGCAACTCAGACGTTACGATCTTTCCGGAATCATCGAAAACGCTTTGGAAAGCGCGTATCCCTTTTGAAGTTGATATTAATCCTTCGAGCAATTGGCCTTTCTGACCTTTTATTGAACTGTCTGAAACAACATTGAACGATTCCGGCGGCAACCGGCGTAAATTCAATTCCCATACGCCATCTATCGATTCATAGAAACGATTCGTGATCGCGCATCCCCATGTTACGATATCGTCATAGAGTTGCAGCGCGTAATACCATAAGTTCGCCTCTTTTGACCACGCCATATTTGTTAAAATTTCTGTTGCCGCGTCATTCAGTGATCCGTCCGGATTGTGAACATAGAACTCCATGTCTGACGGAAATATGACGCTCACGAGTTGATTCATGTTTTGATCGACAATATAATTCGATCGAGCCGCCAAAACATGATCGCGTTTGATGTCCGAACGAGGATTAAACATGTCCTCAACGACAATCTCGCCGGCCTCTTTTCCTGTCTCAGACATCAGAATACCTCATACTCGGCCGATTTTTGATAAAATTCATCGGACAATGACGCATACACACCCTTAACCGTATTAACATTTATAAAGTTTAAGTATTGTGCGATCGAATCGTGCATATCGTCATGATCGACAAATGGGTATAAAGCGAACATTTCGATGATAAACTTTGATTTTTGAGTTGGAGTTTTCACAAGTTCGCCTTGATATGTTGCAAACTCGGCCGGCAAAAACACACGTCCGCCACGGATCACCGGCGCCGTGTTCACGATGCGCTCATATTTCGGTCCTTTCGGTTCAATCGGTATGATGTTATACATCGTGTTGCGTTTGAGAGTTTGTATAAGAGATATCCCGGATGCCTTATCTTCGATCAAATGATACATCACATTCCATTTCTTATGTATGCGATGTACGGCCTCTTCAAGATCGGTAAATTGCAGTCTTTCATACAATGTATCTAAAAGATAGTGTCCGTTCGGAGTTGAAAGCCATACTGAACATGCCGTATAATCATTCATTTCTTTGTCTTTCAGTGCCGTATCCCATGATGCATACACATAGATGTTTTGCGATGTGATCTTTTCAATCTCGGCGATATCATAGAATTGCCACCAATCGCGGCCGAACTTGGCGCCTTCCTCAGCAACCGGCCGGCCGAGATACAAAGCGCTGAATGATTCCGGACCGAGGCGGTTCAAATGCTCGGCGAAAAACTCATCCGTGAAACGTTCCGGCCAAAAGGAACGTCCGGATTCATCGATCGCACGGATGCGCACAACATCCCATATTCCCTCTTTGCCGTTCTCATCAAATACGCCTTTCTCACCTTCAAGTTTCAAAAGACGGTGAGCGAGATCATCAGGATGCCACGGCGTTGCAATGATGATAACACCGTTACCCATTGGATTAAGACGTGTTGCAGCGACATGAGTGTACCAATCCCATGCCGTATTTCGAGTTGTCATTGAGAATGCGGACGCTGCATCTTTGATATAATCATCTATGATCAGAATGTCCGCGCCTGATCCGGTCAATGCTGATCCTATACCAACGCCGCGCAAATTCGGATCCTTTCCGCGCTTTTGATGAAAACTCCATGCGTCCGATCTGTTGATCCTGAAATTCTGATCCGGAAAGACCTTTTTGTGAAACTCGTTCTCCAGTTGCAACCGCGATCCTTGGACGTCTTGAACGGCGTAATCCTCACCGTAACATGCGATCACAATTTCTTTTTGCGGATTCTTTGAGAGATAATATGTTGACGCTGCATTCGCGGTCATGATCGTTTTTCCGGTCCTCGGCGGCGCGAACATCATCAGCCGCTTTATATCGCCTCTCATAACGGCCTCGATCTTATCGCACATCATCTTATGATGCGGTCCTTCGATGAATCCGTGTTGCGTCAATATAGTATTTTTAAAATACTCGTAAAATGATTTGAATGATCCGCCTATCTTCAAACCGAGCGCGATCAACGCCAGCTCATCTCGTGTTAGATTCATCCGTAACCTCTTTCAATGCGTTTTCAAGATCGGATACCGGAACGCCGGCCTTTTCAAGTAATGCGGCAATCGCCGGAAAGATCGTATTGATGTTGTGATCTTGAATTGTCATATCCGCCGTTACCTTTGCATCAACAACAATTCTTTCATTCCATTCCGGGCCGCCGGTGCATGTCTTAACATACTTTAATGTTGCCGGATCAGGTGCAATGTATTTGTCCGTGATCTTTGTTTCGGTTGAGCCGTCCGATTTATGAACAACTGATTTTTCCTCAAACCAAAATCCGCGAGCGCGTTTATACAAAGCATTGTCGATCTCAGTTTGCATCGAAGTGAAACCGGCTTTGATCGCCTCAGCGATTTTCGGATATCTGACGATCCATGCGTTGAGTGTCGGAACGGTTATGTCCATTTGCTCAGCGAGTTTAACCTTTGTTAAACCCATGCGGCACAAATGAGTGATGATCTCTAATTGTTCCGGTTTTTGCCAATGTGCGACATACTCGCCTTTTTTGAATCCGAAACGCCGGCCGTTATCGTCCGGATCATCTTTGATTTTCTTGGCAACGGTCACAAACAGATATTCTTTTTAAAGTATAAAAAACGCATACATTAATATTAAAATATCTTTTTGTATGTGTTTCTTAACACTACTATAATATCTGGAAAAAAGGAAAAAACTTTTGCTCCATATTCTTTAACGAAAATTGCGAAAGTTTTCCACGCGCGCGAGGATTTTTCCAGCGCCTGGAAGTATTTAAAGGCATAGTACGTTTTTAAATATAACTTTCAGAAAAATGCCTGGAAAAACCAGGAAAAAACATTTGGTTTTTCCTGAGTATATACTTTATTTGCATACTTTTGTCTATTATCAGACATTCGACTGTCTGAATTTAGACATTTTACACACACTTATGTATTTTTCCAGGAGAAACCAAAAGTTTTTTCCTGGTTTTTCCTGGATTTTGCCTGGCTTTATATAAAAACTTAATCTGACGGTTTTAAATACGCTCCAATTAGATTTTCCAATGGAAATGAAGGTTAAAAAATTTGGTTTTTCTTCGATCATGTCGATTTTGCGCGGCGTTACGCGTTCCGGCCGGGGATGGTCATGGGATACAACTCAATTCAGCCGGACGCGAGAAAGTGACGCTTTCGCCGTATCGCATCGTCATGATCTTAGATACATCCATGAGACCGGCGGACGCCTCAGGCCGAACGATCCCAACGATAGATCGCATTCTTTGAGGTTGCTGATCTCGTGAATGTATATGCCCTCATCCTCGGCGTACTTTGACTTTGTGCCTTTGTATTGCTCAAACTCGCCGATGTCAACACACGCTTTTGTTTCGATCTGCTCGGTCCATCGATCGGTATAACCGATGCAGCGCATATCGAATTTGGCCGTGATCCGTTTCACCGGCGCGGTCTCATACATATAATATTCGCCGTCCGGACACATGCGCGTTCTCAGCTCCCACGGCTTGATGAGCGAGCGTATCTTTTCCGCCCATTTCGGACGGACCGAGATCAACACCGGCGCCGGCGCGTAATACAATGAAGGATGCTTGAACATTAAAATCTCGTTCATTCGACAACCTCTTTTCCGTTGTCAATCCTTATAACGAGCGTGCCGATGCCGAACGCAACAACGATCCATTTTTTACGAGCTGGCGGACATCCGTTTGACAACGCACGAGCGCGTTTGATCGCGGCTTTCTTTGTGTTATAAAGAACGGCGCCGCAATTGTCCTTTCGCGTATATTCGTTATCTTCTATTACTGCATATTTCATGTTTTCCCATCCCTTCTTTCGTCAACTGCATTCCGGGCAATCGATCCACTTTATGATCAACTGGTGATCATCATCATATCCCATCACCGGAACGGTCTTTTTGTCATGACAGAATACGCAATCGAACGCATCGTCTATGTGATCGCGATCACACTCATGCGGCAATTCGCATT
>Ga0123353_10008757_pt1 | contig 13860 bp, 5 predicted proteins | sample TergutLab28metaG_3_FD_92763 | JGI IMG/M metagenome (GOLD analysis project Ga0123353, IMG submission 92763) | Labiotermes labralis P3 segment gut microbial communities from Petit-Saut dam, French Guiana - Lab288 P3 | ecosystem: Host-associated > Arthropoda: Insects > Digestive system > Gut ... | reverse complement strand
GAGCTGGTTCCGGAAACTTTCTGGATCCTACGTGGAAGAAAAATTTCTTGTTCTCATTTGGAATGAAGCTTCGGTTTTTCGGTCGTCCATTCTGTAGCCCTCTGTCTGTACTTACTTAGCGGTTGTGTGACTCATAAAATTGGCACCAGTTTTATCAATTATAGTTTTAGAATTATAACTTTTTTTGGTTGCATTCTGACTCGAGTCTCCACTTCGAATCCTGGCCAAAGATATATATAAAATATTTGAGATCGCAAAACGGTAAATTTTACTACGCTAAATTAAAGTAACAAAGGAGTTTCCTTATGAAAGATATAAATGTGGAAAATTAATAAATAACCCACCTTAACTCCTGTGAAGAGAAAATTCTGATGATTAGTTCCAAGAATCAGTGGTTTATTACTCTCGCTCGAATTAGATTTGTTACTCGCCTGGCGCAAAATTTTCAAAAATCATCCGAAGTTAAGTACACCAAATGTATGCCAATATTCTACATTATCGAAAGCCTTAAGTATGTGGTCCACAGTTGACCGTAACAGCGCGCAATGACCACGCAAAATGTCGAGGCAAACAGTGATGAAATTAATTTAAAAATTTTAGGGGGATATCTTTTTTGAGGGAAAGGAATTTGTTACCTTTATCGAAGGGTAGGAAACCAACCCCTGGGAGAAATGTACACAGAAAGGGTGAAGGCGTGTTCTTGCCTTGCCCACAGCTAGGTGTTTGGGTACTAGACCTTTACACCAGCTTCGTGTCGTAATGAAGGGCTTAGGAAGAGGCTATTCGCCGTTCTGTAGCTGTATGTAGATCAGCTCTGCCTTTTGTGCAAAACGAGGAGGGAGGAAATGAGGCAACAAAAAATGAAACAGGTTCCAAGCTAAACTGAACTGAAAATTACGATACTATGAAAATACGCGAATCCCCACACCCTCCTACTGCGTTCAGGCGTACCTACAATAATTTTATTCCACAGGGGTTTTTCTTTTACATAAAGATTAATTTATCTTTTAGATTTTGAGAATACGTATTTAAATACATGAGATTTTGTGACAGAAATTACTGCGGAATACAGATACAAAATGAGGGTCAATCTGGCAATAGACACGACATAAAAGTTGTGAAATTAATATCCTAAAAGACGTAAATCTTCACAAAGAAACATCTCATTCATCCCTGCATTTTCTCGGGGGTGTAGATTTAAAGACCCCCCGAATAAAGCGAAAATCCTCGAATAATTGTCCGCCTCCCAAAACAAAATTTTATTATTTTTAATGTTTTCTTATATTTGTGGAATCACTGTGATGGAAACTGCTTCTTTTCTTCCTTCGTCTCCTTGAACATCGTGCGTTTTGATCTATTGAAAAATTTTGTTGTTCCTATCCGCTGAAGAATCCGAATGACAACTTTATTCTCGGGGCGACCACGCAAATTTGCTACACCTCGAAGTATGTTTGTATGTTTTAGCTTCAGGTTAGGGACTTCTGGATTGAGTGGACGTTCACATTGATACAAATGAGTCAATTTTCCGGAGAAACCTGATGTCTGTATCTTCGCTATCACACTCTGCAAATAAGGGCGGAAGGTCCCAGATTTCGTCTTCACTTTCGTGAGATACTCAAAACTCACACAACTCTTTTGCAGTTTCCGTAAGATCTTAAGGTACAGGGGTGCTGATAAGTAGTTAGCCCGACCAGAAAAGATAAAAGCTAATATTTCTGTCAGAATGGCGTGAATTTCCTTTGGCGCCTTGCCTTGCAGGAAAAGAAACTTGATAACAGCTCGCGTCTCGATGTTGTTGAAATCGCGCGCGTCCCTAATATGCTTCCGAGCTTGTTTCCTTCCTGGTCGGGCTAAGAACTTATCAGCACCTCCAGGGTACATGCAGGAACCGAAGATTTTAAGAGTAAACTATACATTAACTAATTAACCCCAAGGAGCATACTCCGTCTTAGGACGCTAAAATTCTTTCAGCTTGCCCTGAACTATTGTGGTGACGTAGCAAAGCGGAGTCTCGCACCGTGTCTACAAGAAGTTCCACAATGACCAGTCCACAAGCTTAAGAACTTCACTTTAAAGAAACATTTTAACATTACCGACTGACAACGTTCGGATTTCAATGGTGTCTTATTTTGCGTTTTCCATATAAAACTGTGTATTCGTTTCCCAACAAATCCATAAAAGTTGTGACATACGACGGTTTATTTCCTGGTGAACACACACAAAAATTAATCCTCCAAAGCACACGGTTACATCCACAGATAGAGTTTAGAAATTCTCTATTTTAATCACAGAGCGCGTTTTTCTGTTAAAATTCTCAGAATGAACTACAGTTGTTAAATGATTAGTATTTTTAGTTGAGACATGTTTTGCTCTGATATGTACATTGAATTTTTAAACATTACTTAAACTTTGGGCTACAAATGGTAAACTGTTTGGATTGGTGGTAGCGAAACAATCCGGATTAAATACTGTCCGATAAAATATTGACGAAGCGACCCGTAAGCTCGTGGAATTAGCACAGACATCACGTATTCAATGAATTTTAGATAAACGACTTTTTTTGTCGTTGGGATAATATTTGTGATACCCCAGTTTTTGGTTACATTGATCCGATTCGTTTGATGGAACTCAAGTTTGGGGCTTATTTGATGATGTATTTGTTAGTTCCATGTGATAAATCGGAATGGTGGGCGGAGGTATTAACCCTTTGAAGACTTTCATCTAAATTGTATATATAACTTCATTTCTCAAACCACGGGCAACAAAGTCTGTGCCCCTTGTGGAAACAAATCGGTTATTAATGTGTTCGGAAATAGTCAGTGTTGACCGTGATAATAATGTATAGCACATAAACAAAAGGTGTTGTATGGTAGAGACTCTCTTTTTGTTACAGTAAATGATAGTCCGATTGAAGCTGGTTCTTAAATGGCTAAGAGCGAATACGAATCGAAATTTATTTTCTGTAACAACGTTGATTCGCGGATAATTTCTCAGCGAAGAATCGGGAACATTTTGTATGGAAATCACTGTTGCGTAATCCGTATTCTGTCGTGGTATTTGCTGAAGAAAACCAGGATATACTAGGTTAGACAGTGTTTCGGCCGGCATTCGAGCAGGATTCTGTACAATTCCATTAAGAAACAAATCCGCCACCTTCTCTCAGAGCCCAATATTTCATCAGTTTCTACGTTATACAAAAAAATCCATTTACCTATACATTCAACAGTAACTGCATTTTATATCTTCAAAACTAGATCACAGTCCATTCACTAACATACATCCAAAGGATTATTCAGAACCGTTCAGCATAAAAAGAAGCTCATAACCTAGAAACTACAAACTGGTTCTACAAATATTGCATAATTTTAATCTTTCAAACCGTCTACTCTTATGCTCAAAAAAAAAAAAAACTTCGAAAACCATGAATCGACTTCACAACATCTCCAAATTTAAAAATGTACATTAATCACTTACTTTACATAAATTAACTTCAAATTTGTAAAATACGGAACTTCAAAACACCTGGAATATCTAAAACTCCAAATGTTTATCAGTAACGTGAAACATGGAATACAGATATGTTTACTGCGCGGCTACTGTGCATGCGTCTACACACTATAGCACTGTCTGCAGATGGCATGGCATACACAAAGTTGTTCACTTACGCGCTGGAAGTTGATGGGAAATGTTAGCAGAATTACTTTAAAAAGACCGTGGAGCAGTCCCACCACACAGCTAGACGATAAATTTCCTGCTGTCTTTTCAAATCGCCTGTGCTTTATCTCGTCCAAATACACCTTTACAGAACCTGTTATGAGCCATTTGAATCCAGGCGTCTTCTTCGCAACCCGTTCCATTGAAATCAGACACTTATATTGATATCTTACCTATGCCTAAACCTAAATACTGTAATCCATTCATATTTTCTGACTAAAATGCCGCGTGCATTTTTATCACCTCTGATGCGTGCATCTTGCTCCGCCCATTCCATTCTCCTTGATCTAATCACCCAAATAACATGTGTTGGGAAGCGTGAATTATGCGGCTCCTCGTTCCTTTATTCCGCTCACTGTCTTGTTTCTACCTCTTCCTTGGGCCCAAACACTTTTGTATTCTAAAATGTTTCCAATGTTCCTTCGTTTCTTAAACATCTGAAATTCAGTGGTTAATATATAACACCCGTTATACCTCTAAAGGCCCTGCATTATGCAACACACTTTGTTTGTGGTTTTTGTGTGATCCTCACAATGAGCTGCGATTATTTCCATAAACAATACAGACAGATTTTTTATAAACTGGAGATCGACTCTGTTCTGTTAGGTACAGACTAATGTTCCATATATGTGAAAAGAAGTGATCATACGAGCTGTATGTAGTGCAAATCCCTCTTAAAAATAACTGAATATACGAAACCACTCATACCCTAAGATGTTTTTTTTTGTGAAATACGTTTCACAATCAAAAGGCGAAATTTCTCAAATGATCAAACCAAGGGCGTCTATTAGTTACACGTAGAGTAGCTGTAACATCTATCCTATGGAAAAAAGTGTGCGTTGCATGAGAGGTAATATGAATGAAGTCGGTCTTCAGAGAGAGCTTCGAGGACTTCCGGTTTGGAGGGTCCCATTTCTCGTGCGATATCGCTTTGGAATCTCCACGGTCTCTTTATTGGCTGGTGACCGTACAGTTCTTGAGCGACCTGAAGTCACAAGTGACATAGATGTTACGCTTCATATTGTAGAGAAGCTGCTGCAATTGTCGAAACATATTAGCGTCTAAATGACGTCGAGCCGGATAACACGGTGCAAATTCCCATACAAGATTCAATATTCGTCTTGCGAGTACTCTGGATCTTGAGTACCCCTAACAACCCCTCTTTAACTCCGTTATAGAGAACAACGATCGAGAAGTGTGTTATCCGATGCGTCGCAGACGCGTATTTACAAAAGTAAACTTCTAAATGCATAGGTTTTGTGATATTTTCAAATTATTTTTGCAAAGAAGCACGCTTGGATATCTCACGCACCATTTTCCCCCACTGCACATACTGCAGCTGCTGTGTACGTGCAGTTCTGTCCTATTTGTTTGGCGCGACAGCCCCAACTAAACCAGGGCCTCCTCATTGACGAGATATCTAGATCACAAACAACGACGCAGCACAGACGGTAGGACTGCTCTGGACGAGTGATTAGCTCGTCTCAGAGACCTCTACCAGACAACACACAACAATCAGTAACAGAAAGACATCCATGCCTCCGGTGGGATTCGAACTCACAATTTCAGCAGGCGAGCGGCGGCAGAACTAAACCGTAGACCGCGCGGCCACTGGGACCGGAAATTGTGTCCTTAGTCATCCAAAATTAACTCTATGGGAGACAATGGAATTAGCATAGGATTTGCAAAGTCGGAATAGAAATATGATTAGTAGAAATGTCACTACATATAGAGAAAGGAATGTTTTTAAACGACACTGCCCATTTCTAAAATTGTACGTGTAGAATGTGATTGTAGATGAATGGAACAATAGTGGAGAAGTAATGGCAGGAAAAATCAAAGTATTCGAGAAAGTGTTGTCTCATTATTGCTTTATTTGGGGTATGCAATAACGGAGTTGGTCGAGGCAATGCTTTACAAGCTGGAAGATCGCGGGTTCGATTCTTGATGGTGTTATGGAAATTTTTTATTGACGTAATTCTTCCGGCCGCACTATGTCCTTGGTTTCGGCTCATCTTCTAACAGAAATGCTTACCAGAATAGACGGCAGTTGCGTGCAGCTAACACACGTACCATTTTCATGTGCCGATTATCACTAAATCTGGGAACCTCAACCTCTCAGAACCCTCAGGGCCTGTCCAGGCCTGTACAGGAAAGGTTTACTCTCAACGTCTTGTTCGCCACAAATCTTAAAAAAAAGTAGCCTGAGATCAACCCGAACCTCCTAGTGAACAGATCATCCACTAGACTCCTAAACCATAGTGCAGCCAATGTCAGTCTGAGGAACATATTTATGGAACTACTCTTGTATGTTGATAAGCAAATACATATTTATTTGACGAAACGTTCAAACAAGATGCCATATCTAAGTCGCTAACTTTGATCTAAGTTCAGTAGAAATATTGTATTAAATATGCCTTACTCTACCGTCAGTTTAATTTACGACCTACTTTGGCAACGTAATTGTAAAGAATTTAGATGAATTTTTCTAAACATTTAAAAGTTTCACAGGTACGTAATTTTGTAATCATGAAGCTGAGGATTTTCTGTGCCCAACAAACATTCTTCAGCCAATTATTCCACTAGTAAAACCAATTGTAGATTTTTAAAGGCAATGTTTTAAAATTTCCAAAAATAAAATATTTGTAACGTTTATATTTTCTTCATTCGAGAAATAAAAATTAATCTACTTGTTGAGAAGAAAACAATAAAATAAGTGGTAAAGTTTTCGAGTGTAATTCCTAAGTAAGAGTACGTAATTCTGCAATAAACAAAGTTGTGGGGAAAAACCCCAAGGAAAATTTCTTCCTTCAATAACTCATCGAAGTTAATTTTAATAAAATTTAAAATCTTCAGTTAAGAGCCTTTAAAAAGTACGAGGCCGTAATGTTGTTACTCTTGCTCTTTACTCCCAAAATTGACTATAAAATAAAAGCCTATACTTTTATCCAAAGATATCTTACAAACTCCTCTTCAGCAAAATGAAAAGAAGAAATGCAGCTAGTAATTTTTGTAAAATTACTAATTATAACCCTTAGCAAGTAAAATTTCCAGGATATGAATAATTATATCACATCTGTAAGGCTACTTTGTAAACGTCCAGGACGGGTAATACAAAAGCACACATCAGTGCTTTAATTGTTGCTTTGCTACAGTTATTCCTCTTTGCCAGAAGGCTAATGAAATTTCGAGAACCTCCATGTTTGTTGTAACAAAATAATTAATGAGTGGTGCGTTCCTCCATTTTAATTAATGATGCAGGAGCAGAAGGTGTCTGCATACCGCATATATCACACAGTGATACTGACGTCACCCACATCACAGCCACTTTGCATTGCTCCAATTCGTACTCCTTGACAGGGAATTGTTACTTCGCATACTGATTGCAAATAAATGGCTGATTATGACAATGAATATGACTGCCGATAATTGGATCGAACTTTTATCATATTGGTTCAGTTGTGGAGGCAATACTGATATCTCCAATTATTCTTAACTTCAGAAATAAACAGGGGTGAGGAAATAGTTTCAGTACCCCACCAGTTTAGCTCCGTACTAAAATTAAGCATTAAAGTATATACACTCATTATCACTCCAAAACTATAATTTCTTTATGTAAGATTTTGTGCAGTCTTGATTCTCTGAAGGCCGGTTGTTCGAGGTTTTGTTCTGCCCCAACCGCTGCTCTATTGTCAAGGTAGTTTCTGTGTTGGATAATGAATTCCTTTGCAGTGCATGGGTCTGTGTGCATTACGTCTCCTTCTTATGACTGCACTTCAGTTGGCATTTTGCTTGTTTACTCTAGCGTCTTAAATGGGAGGACCAGTTTTCATTTCTTCACACTGTAAATTAATAATGTGTCTTCTGTTACTTTTCTACTGTTTTCTACATTACACAATGACATACTAATATTCTTCTTATTCTTATTCTTCAATGGCGCGGCATTCCTCATCGGGCTTCATAGCCTCGTCAATAGTTCGCCTCCAGTTATTCGTATTCCGTGCTAGTCCTATATAGCCTTATTCGAGAAATAACATCAACTACGAATCCCTCCTGATTAACCGCTCAGCAAGTGTTTATTGAGTCAGTTCTAAACAATGTTCTAATATTCCAAAATCCAATTAGCATGTCCGTTTTATATTACCTAATCCGTCGCTGTTTCTCCGAACTTAACTGGAGAATTCTTTTGAATCTTCTCAACAATCCCCTTTTTTATGGCGTGAGGACGTTAACACCATGTCAAAGCCTTCTCTTCTTCAAAGGCTTGGGACAAGCTAGACCTACACAGACTTTTGTTGTTCTAACGTAGTGTTATGAATATGCAATATGAATATCAAATATTTTAAGTAATCCGTGTAGTCTGAGCTTTCCTGTTATTCGAAACAACATCATTCCCGCTAACCTCGAACTATTGAGTGTGCCGTACTTAAACAATCCTGTAATATTTAAGATTATCTAGCGTCGAATAACAGAGACATTTTAAAAATGCGTATGGGAAAGAAAGTGGAAGGAAGTGGTGCTCTCTTATCTTCAGGTACCATCCTGGCATTCCTTAGGGAAGTCAAGAAGAAATAAGGAGAATATCGGTTAGGAAAGCCAGCTTTCACACCAAACATGAATGAGATGTGGCTCGATATCGATCGTGATATTCGGACAACAAATTTTTTCATCTTTGTCTTCTGGGGACAGAAACTTCAGGGTGACCTGTGGTCGCCGAACTTTATGCTGATGAGAAACAAAAGAAATGTACAGGCCTGTATAAGTTCTACAGAAAATGTGCGAAACTTAAATATTCGTTTAAAAATTATTTCCAAGTTTTTTGCTAATAACAATACTGTTTCGGAACATCGAAATATGTAAGAAAAACTTTTTTCCTAGAAATATTCACCATTATTTACACACAAAAATACGAAAAATTTTGGTTTATTCAGGGTAAGAGGAAGAAATTAATCTCATTTCCAAAGCTGCCGTGCAGGGTCTTGGATCCACACAGTCTCCAGTTCATGTTTATCGTGGGTTCCGTTCTGGGGAAAGAGAGATCAGGGTGTGAAGCGCTGTTCGCAACGCCATTCAGTGTCGAGTTTATGAATGCACGGGGATATACCTCCATTCTCCTGGCCTATGTGTCCCATAACTTTATGCTTGTTTAAGCACATCAACAACTGAACTGCTGTATTACCTCAGTCATTGTGACACTAGGAAGACCTCGTCATAGGTGCGATATTTATTGGGGCAATGGCCACACAACCAGCAGCTCTCATAAACTAGCGATTAGATGTCTTTATGAACACTTAAACTCTCCAGCAGACGCGATAGCGTAGTCGGTACAGTGACTCGTAATGGGGTGGAAGGTTCGGGGTTCAAAAACTAGTGGATTTTCTCTTCTCCATATCCGTACAAACGTCCCTGGGACCTACCCAGCATCCTGAAAAAGCAGTAAGTTTTTCTTTCCCGGTGGTAAACCGACCAAGGCGTGACGTTCACCACCGACCCCATTCTACCGCCACTACACGTCTACTTCCCCCTCTGCGCCTGCATGGAATGTTACGGAGAAACCTTTACCTTTGAATTCAAGGTAAACTTCTCGCAGCCATTCCCCTATTTTTCCGAGATCAACACGCTGCTCGCGGTCCTACGGTTGGCTATCCCCTCCTAAAGACTAAGCAAGACATACTGAAACAAGGCACGAAACTTTTTTATGTTGGCACAAAGTTTGTTTGTTACACTTTCTACACAAGACATGGTCTTTCCACCTTGTCTCCTAGAAGGCCAAAGGCATTAAACTTGATTTAGACAACTGAGTAAGCTCGTCTTGAAGGTGTGTTTTTTTTAAGGACGGTTTCATCTGATTGAAATTCTCCTGTTTAGTGCAAGAGTAAAAAGGTAGTGTGTTTGTAGCCTGCCTTGTCATTTTGCTTTTTCCTTTCACTGTATCGTAGAAAGCGGATCGTTCCAGAAAGACGCAGGATGAAGAGTGCAGGAGGTGCGTGGGGAGTGGGGCGAGCATTGCAATGAAGAAGTTCTATTCTGCGGGACTGGGACAGTCTATAAAAAGTGCATAAAATGGCTCCCTATACCTCGGCCCTCTGTTTTGTCATTCGTATAAGTTGTATACAAACAAGACAGTCAAAATACGTATGACGTAATATTGAGGCGCTTTCGTACAATCATGCTCACAGTGAAAAAGCAATAAGTATTACATATTCTGATTGTGTGTTTTTAACCGTAAGTGTTCGGCGTACATATTGCCATCTCTGGCCTGTCCGGCTCTCCTATATTTTCTCAAATTATCTTACAAAAGGTACCATCTTCGGAGAAAATTTATTAACTATAAACGCGATTTTTTATTTTATCTGTAATTTTTATCTTGAACTTGTGTCAGTTTAAGAAGAACTGTGCGAGGTATGATCAAAAATGTAAATTTGTCTTGATGTAAAGTACTCATTCTTGTCAGGCTTTAATGAAATTTTAATCTTCTTGAGAGATTTTAGACACATACTCAAATACCGTTGACCGCGGTAGTACAGTGTTTAAGGTGCTGTGCTACAAATCGGAAGGTCGCTGGTTCCATCCCAGTTGGTTTCAGTGGATTTTTCATTTACATAATCCTTCCGATCGCACTATAGTCTGGGATCGACTCAGCCTCTAACAGAAATGAGTACCAGGAGTATTTCCTGGGGGTAAAGGTGGCCGGTGCGTAAGGCTGACAACCTACCATCATCCTGTCCCGTTGTCACGTATTCTGGGAACTTTAACTTCCTGGAACCCTTTGGGCCTGCTCAGTTCTGTAATGGGACTGCTTTACCTTTACCATTTTACTCAGTTACCAAATTTCATGAAAATCCTTGAAGTGGAAGCCGAGATGTTGCGTGCGGACGGAAGGACAGACATAAAGAAGTTAACGGCTATTTTTTGCAATTTTTTAACGCACCTAAAAAACATTGCGAGGCTTTCTGTGCCGGAGTACACAGAAAGCAAGCTGCCTTCTGCTAATTGGAACACAATATGCTACCAGCACAGCTGTACAGTTCTTGTACTTTTACTGCCTCCTTTCCAGTTACCCAGGGATTATTTAAGTCCACTGAAAATATGTACTGGAAAAAGTTCATGTCATTTTTCATGTTTCTAAGACCCAGAAATTTTGCTCTTTTATAAGCAATTAATAATTTAAACGAACTTCTCGCAGAATGTAGTCATAATTTTTAAGTTAATTTAAACAATGACCTGCCAACTGCTTGTACCTACATTTTCCAGGAAAGAAATATATTTCAGGCAGTAGCAGACAACTAGAAATACAGCTTTACCTGCAGCATGTGTAGGTTCAGCGTTAATTATGTCACACTTTGTACTCCAATTTCCCTTAATCACAATCAAAATGTACGTAGCTAATGTTTAATTCACGTACTTGTGACTAAGAAAGGAAATATATATCCGTATTTTTGTAGTTTTCAGCCGTATTCCCACGGCTGCTATATGAGACAAACGCGCGAGTAACTGAGTACTCTACAATGATACAGAGTGCTGTTTTCACGAATGCTTATCTGGCAAATATTAGTACTAGGGTGCATTTGGTAAGTGATTGAATGATCATTGTGATGACGATCCTACAGTTTTCGTTCGACGTACGGCAGGACAGCTAAGTCACTAGCCTGATTGTCGAATATAAAATAATTTTAGGAACGCAAAAAAGCGCCTCGATTACGTAAGTAACCAAAGAGTGAGCATTTCTTGTACTTGTCACATGTATGGACAGTCGGTAGGAAAAGCAAAATCTATCATTGTTTTTAAAACGTTACTGTTCCTACGACGTCACAAGTATCCACAAGCGACAAATGATTGTCAGCTGTACCAGTCGTAGGAATGCGGGTATTTTGGATAGAAACCCTTACCCTGCTAACGTGAAGAATATGGTGAGCTCCTAATAATGCCAGCAGATGGAAGATGGGATTTAACTCGGCGTTTAAAGGGTTAAACCCTGTCCTAATTTATTTTCTCCTTCGTATCGGTGTGATATCCTTTCCTCACATTTAAAATGACGAAAATATTTGAAGCTAATAACTGCTGTCTTCTGGGACGGGCTATGACACAGGGTGATTTGGAGCAATGTGTCAAGGTTGCAGAGGAAGTCAGTTTTATCTCTTCAGGATAGGGAGGGTAAACCGAGCAGATAATCATTCTGACTTAGCTTAGGAGTGAACAGTGGTACAAAGAACTGGCCGTTAAACAAGAGGCAGACTAGTAAAACGATCTCTTCTGTCCTTCCTATAAAACTCTGTCCTCAAAGAGAGCTGCATGTTCCTCAGAAACTTCCTTACCTCTTTCACCAAATTACAAGGCTTCGAAGCACAGACACTATGTCCTTAGTAATTACCGCTGCGATAGCTTCAAATCTCGCATTTATTGAGGATGTTTCAGATCTGAATGTTGAGCAGAATCTTTGTACCTGAGAGGAAGACAGAGAAAATGGCGTGGTGAGGATCTTCATAATTCACACTTCATACTTTCACTCTTAAAATTATATTGCTAGGATGATAAAATTCAGGAGAAAAAAGACGCAACAGAAATGTCCCACACATGAGAATAAGTCATGCGAAAAATGTTTTCCTTTCGAAAAACTCAAGGAACAAAAACATGTGTAAGATCTAGATGTAGGTAAAAATAAAACTCTTCTTAAAACTATGGAACGAAAAGGTGCAGGTAAAGTGACCTTCTCAAGGAGAATTCTGTTCCACAAAGTTAATTGTTTATTGTATTGTAACTATGAACTCTAACATTTCAAAATTACAATAATTCATTCCTTATGTTATGTTACGAAGGCTATTTGAAATGGCTACAGAGAATTCATTTTCTTATAATATTTAAAGGCCAGTCCCAGTGGCCGCGCGGTCTAAGGCGTAGGTCTACGGACGCTCTCCTGCTGAGATCGTGGCTTCGAATCCCACCGAGGGCAGGGATATTAGTTTGTCTGTGAGTGTTGTGTGTTGTGAGATACAGGCCTCTGCGACGATCTGATCACTAGTCCATAGGAGTCCTACCGACTGTGATACGTCGCTTTGTGTGATCTAGTAACCTCAAGAATAATGAGGCCATAGCCCCCGTTGGGGCGCAGGAAATCAGATAACTTTAAACAAATGCAACAATAACAAATAAATCTTATATACGTCACGTAGCTAAGTACAATAATTTCTGTACATGGTTTTGGAAATTGCAACTAAACGTATTCACATGTTATCACTCATTTTCTGGGGTGTCACATATGATTTAGATCAGTTTCTCTATTACACAGATTTCAGCATCGTATTATTAATACACAAAATAATAAAACATGTTTTCTGGAATATGTTGGTAGAATGAACATCTTTGGATCTTTTCCGATTGCGATTCTTCTTCCCGCACACTTGATGCAACAGGCAGGATATGTCCAAGCACTGGCTGTAGATTTCCGGTCACCGCAAACTGACTGGCATTCATGCTTTTCACATGCATACCAAATTTCACACCCCAATTCCATCTGCAAGCACCTTACAATTTGCGATGACAGAGCACTTTTGCATTACTATATACGTAAACGCAGGCATAGTACATATAATTAAATCAAGTAACGAAGACAGTGGTTGAACTGTCCGATGCCTAAAATTGGTCTCTCTTATGGAATACCAGCAACGTCCGTTCCTACATCGTAATGGACACAGTCCGTGACGATTTTAAGATCCAATGCCTTAATGCCCTTTAGTTAAACAATTTATTTAATTTGACTTTTCAGTCCTAAACACATTCTGCGGGTACAACAAAGAGTTTATGGGTGTTAAAAACTGAAGTGTATGCACTTTTTATGTTTATGGTTTCGAGCATCGTTGATCTATATTAATAATTGTCCAACGAGATGCAATACAAAACAGTCTATTTATTATTCTGCAAGTTCACTCTACATGTTTCGGGTGTCAACCACACCCGTCATCAGGAGTACACAAAACTGTATCTACAGTCTCCGGTGCTGGTCATATTTTTTGTGCAGCTACCTCCCTCCAACGTGGACAAGCTTGGCCACGTTGGAAGGAGCTAGCTGATGATGGTTGTGGTTGACACCCGAAACATGTAGAGTGAACTTGCGGAATAATAAATAGACTGCTTTGTGTTGCATCTCGT
>Ga0123353_10008756_pt1 | contig 13863 bp, 10 predicted proteins | sample TergutLab28metaG_3_FD_92763 | JGI IMG/M metagenome (GOLD analysis project Ga0123353, IMG submission 92763) | Labiotermes labralis P3 segment gut microbial communities from Petit-Saut dam, French Guiana - Lab288 P3 | ecosystem: Host-associated > Arthropoda: Insects > Digestive system > Gut ... | reverse complement strand
TCATTTTCAAGGATTTGGCGGGATCGTCGAGCAGGGCTTGGCAGACGGCGGCATAACATTCGCCGACATTGGGAACGATGAAGAAGGGAACTTTTTCCGCCCCACTGGCAGGTCGATCCGCCACGACGGCACAGCAACCGTGATGGAGGGCGAGTCCGACCGATTCTTCCAGTGATTCCTCCAAATCTTCATCGTGTTCCGTCGACTGTGTTGCCGAAATCGCGAAAAAGAGGTCGCCCGGTCGCACTTCATCGGGATCGGCAGTGCAACTCTTGATTTTTATGTCTGTTCCGAAGGAACAATGTGTCTTTTTGCAAACACGTTTAAGCGTTTTTTTGAGTGAAATGGCATCCTTGCCATGCCCGCAGGTTCGCATCCGTGCCTCCTATGGTTTGCTGTTCTTTCAAACGTGGGGTACTATACACTGAATCGGCACTTCGAGTCAATGCCAATTTATCTGCTTGTTCCGGCACTGTCTGCATTCCCGGCTTGCATGGACGATTGCGGTTCCGTTTTACCGCTCCACTCGCACTTTTTCGATGCGACGGCGAGTCACATCCGTAACCGTAAAACGAACCTTTTTGCCGTTATGCTCATGCTCGACCGACTCTCCCACTTCGGGAACGTGTCCCAATGTCGAAAAAATAAAACCTGCCACTGTGTCGTAATCCTCTTCTTCCGGCAGGTGTAAATTCAGTTGTGTATTCAGATCATCAATGCGGACTTTTCCAAGCATGTCGAAAACATCGGGGCTCACTTCCACAATCGACTCGGTTTCCGTCACAGCATCATGTTCGTCCGTGATTTCGCCGACAATTTCCTCCAAAATGTCTTCGAGAGTGACGATTCCTGCCACGCCGCCGTACTCGTCCAATACGATGGCTAAATGTCCCCTGATACGTTCCGTCGATTCTTCGCCTGCCGATGGTGCGTTTTGGAACTCTTGAAGCAACGTATCGACGGGTTTCGTTTCGGGAACGAAAAGAGGTTCCGAAATCAATTCCGTCCACGGACGGGGACCTTCGGAAACGTGCAATGCCAGTTCCCGAAGCAGGTTCTTGGTGTGCAACACTCCGACAATGTCATCGCGGGTCTCCTTATAGACCGGAATCCGCGAATGAGAAGTGGACGACACAAGTTGAAGCATTTCTTTCCACGAAAGGGTATCGGAAATGCACATCATGTCGGTTCGCGGAGTCATAATTTCGGAAACGGTGACATCATGCAGTTCGATCACTCCTTCGATCATTTCCCGGGCTTCTTCTTCGAGCAAGCCTTCCCGATGCCCTTCGGTAACAATGCCGCGAATCTCTTCTTCAAACGCATCTTCCTTTTCAGTATGTCCGGCGAGACGGCAGAAAAAGAGGGTGGTAATACGGTCAATCAAAAGAAGCGGATAGAGTGCCTTTGTGGTGCCGCGCCAAAAAAACCAGCCGTAATAAACGCAGGGAGTACTCCAAAGTTTGGCGAAGGTACGCGGCAACCAAAATTCAGCAAAGAGAATCAGTAGAACGATGCCGACGAGGGCGGTTGCTTGGGAAGTGATCCCGTGATAAAACGTCTTAATGTACCAGACGAAACCAATCAGAAAGAGGGAAATAGACAAGATTCTGGCGAGGCTCACCGCCGTTGCAACATTTTCGTGTTGTTTGACGATGACCGCAAGTTGTTTTTCGGCATTCCGCCGCCGACAGAACTCTTCCAACTTATGTCGGGAAAACGATTTAAGAGACCGAGCACCCAATGAAAAAACAAAAATAACCAACAATCCCAAAAGGACAAGGTAATGATGCATCCGGCACCTAGTGTATGACAAAATGGCAGTACGCCGATTCTACACGGAACAAGCCCTCCGTCAAGGTGTACAGAGTGTGGCAAAAGCAAAGCCGGAAACGCCGACAATGTACAAGAACGGCACGGCGCAAGTCTGTCGGCAATGAGTGTGTTCGCTTGAATTCGCCGGAGAGATTGTGCTCGTCCACTCTTACGCATGTTGGTTTTGACAACCGTCAGAAATTTTTCTGACGCTTTCTGATACGTCGCATGTTACATTCCAAGCGAAAATTGAAATTCGGAAGCGAATCGGCATGGACTAGGCACAGCCCCTTGTGAAGTGCCAGACGATGGTCAGGCTTTGAGCGTTGTGTCTCCATCATTCTGAAAACAATATGTGGGTGCGACAACCGGCACAAAATTTACCACAAAGTGTGCAAAGAACACAAGGGATGTACAGTCTATCATGAACACAAAACCGTTTGCTGTTTTTGGATCGATTCCATTTCTTTCAAGGCAATCGCCAATGCATCACGGGCGAGGGTGCCGCCGAGAATCGGAGAAACTTCGCCTCGACTCACAGAATCGGTCAATTCCTTCAACTCGTTCGCAAAGATGCCCACCTCATCGAGAGCGGACAACTCGGCAGGCAACGATTTTCCGTCTTCCGATAGGACCGTTGTCCCGGCTCCATCCAGCACTATCGTCGCCTTCTCAAAATGGACTTCGCTCCTTGCCATAAAGGGACGACCCTGTTGAAAAATGCAGCCGCTCGTCGACGTAACAACCAGTGCCGGATCGGCGAAAGCGAACTGTGTGCTAAAATACTCCGGCACTTCGCCCCGCAGCCGACCGATGCTCTGAACCAGTTTCGGCATTCCGAAGAGCAAGCGGATAAAATGGGCATCGTGGATGTGAAGGTCGAGTAACGGTCCGCCAGTGGTGGACATATTGTAGAAATCCTTGAGCCAGACCGGATCGGAAATTACGCGGTCGAAATGTCCGCCGATCAATTTGCCGTATTTGTTCGTTCGCACCGCTTCATAGACGAACGCATAAGCGGGAAAGAAAGGCAACACGTGTCCGACCATGAAGAGTTTTTTGTTGACATCGGCGGCGGCGGTCATTGCGTCGGCATCGGACAGCGTGAGGGCAATCGGCTTTTCGCAGAAGACATTTTTTCCGGCATTGAGGGCGGCAATCGCCATTTTTGCATGCAGATTCGGCGGCAGACAGATGTCCACTAAATCGACATCGGGATCGGCAAAAAGTTCGCCCGCTTCGGCGTAAGTTTTGATACCGGTCAGGTCCATTTGGGTTCCCTGCGGTCCGAAATTGCCCTTGATGGCAGTCCAATCGCCTTTACGTCGTTCCGGCAGCGATTCGCAGATTGCCGTTACCCGCACTCCGCTCAACTTTTGGTAGGCGAGATAGTGCATCATTCCCATGAAACCAAGTCCGTGAATACCTATGCGTAGCATTTGAAAATCAAAAGGGGTGAATGTGTTGGAGTACCCGCAAGAATACCATGTTTTTGCTGTTGCGTCAATAACACGAGGATGCAAGCGATTCGTTACGAACAAAATCGCCGGACGGCAAGCGTGACATTTTGTCCGCCGAAACCGAAACTGTTACTCAACGCCGCATCACTTTTCGCCTTCCGCGCCGCATTGGGAATGTAGTCCAAATCAAATTCAGGATTGCGTTGTTTCCGCGAACATTGTACAATAGAGGAGATTGAATGATCACTGAACTCGCATGCCGAAAATTTCAGGGTTTTACGGAATTCGGATCGTTATGAACCATTGGGATTTCGGAAAACATAATTTACCGCACATTCACGCGGAATATCAAGAATTCGAAGCCGTTTATTCGGTTCCCAATGGACGTTTGTTGACCGGTGGACTGCCCAGACGACAAAAAAACATGGTCGAGGAATGGATCGAACTACATCAAGACGAGTTGGTTCAAAACTGGCAATTAGCCATCGTCGGTAAAGAATTGTTTGAAATTGAGCCGTTGTTTTAGATTGGAGGAATAATGATGAGTACATTACAACCGACAACATTGTATGCAAACGATTGCGACGATGAAATCGTCGATTCCGGTGTTCCGACGAGTCCCAAGATTGTTCGGGTGCGTCCCAATGATGATTTTTCTTTGACGATTGCGTTCAAGACCGGCGAAGTGAAACGATTCGACGTTACACCCTATTTGAATGCGAGTGACTTTTTCCGGGAACTGGCAGACCCAGTGTATTTCCGAAAAGTCTTTCCCGACGGTTCCGCAGTCGAATGGCCTCGCGGACAAAGTTTTTGCTCCGATACCCTCTATCCGAACGGAACTTCCATCGATGATTGACTGGAGTTGTCTTTCAATAAAAATCGCCGGACGGCAAGCGTGACGTTTTGTCCGCCGAAACCGAAACTGTTACTCAACGCCGCATCGCATTTCGCCTTCCGCGCCGCATTGGGAATGTAATCCAAATCACATTCGGGATCAGGAACCGAATAATTCATCGTCGGCGGTAACATGCCGTCCCGAATGGCAAGCGCACAATAAATCAGTTCGCTTGCTCCCGCCGCCGCAATGAGATGTCCCGTCATACTCTTCGTACTCGACACCGGTACCTTGTAGGCCCGCTCACCAAAAACTCTTTTAATGGCAAGCGTTTCAATTCGGTCATTGACGCTCGTACTCGTTCCGTGAGCGTTGATGTAATCGACATCGTCAATCGACAGTCCCGCATCTTCCATCGCCTTTTTGATACAGCCGATGGCACCGCGTCCTTCGGGATGAATGTCGGTAATGCGGAAAGCGTCCGACGTTGCTCCGTAGCCTGCAAGTTCGGCGTAAATCTTTGCTCCCCGCTTTTGGGCATGTTCGAGAGACTCCAAAATGACCACCGCCGCCCCTTCGCCGAGAACGAAACCGTCTCGCTCCTTGTCGAACGGCTTGGACGCACCCTGCGGATTCGCATTGTTGGTACTCAGTGCCGTCAGCAGATTGAAGCCGGTAACGCCGAAAGGATGAATCATCGAGTGGGCTCCTCCGGCGATCATGATGTCCGCCTCGTCCCGCTTGATAAGTTGTGCCGCTTCGCCGACCGCCTGCGCACTGGCAGCACACGCAGTCAAACAGTTGATATTCGGACCGAACGCCTCGAACATCGCTGCAAGATGAGATGCGGGCATATTCGGCTCCTGTTCGAGTTCACGCACCGGATCAAGAATTTCGACCCCTTTGGCAATGAACTTGCCCATGTCAAATTGTCCGTCCGCTTTTCCGTCGAGTGAAGCAATCGCCATCTCGGCAAAATGTCCGAAGTCTTGCGTGCCTTCTCCCGCCCCGGTGTACACGCCGATGCGTTCGGAATCGTAGAGAAACGCCTTGACTTTTTTGTCCGCATCCCAGAGTCCGGCATCGACCATTGCTTTGAAACCGGCTCCGAGGGCGAATCGGGTATGCCTGTCTTGCCGTTTCCAGTCTTCGGGATTTTCTCCGATGACGGACATATCAAAATCTTTGACTTCGGCGGCGATCTGCGTTGGAAAACTTTGGGCATCGAACAGAGTGATCCGTCCTACGCCGGACTGTCCGGTCAGAATCTTCTGCCAAACAGTCTCGACATCATGTCCCAATGGCGTAACCAATCCCATGCCTGTAATGACGACTCGACGATCCATTTTTTGAGGAGTTAGAAGTTAGGAGCCAGGCGTTAGAAGTTAGGAGTCAGAAACTCACTCTTCTAACTCCTTACTTCTAACTTCTATTATTGTACCGATTTGACAAAATGTAACAATCACCGAAAATTTTAACACTCGCCCTCTCGTTTTCCATAACTTTTTATTTTAAGGCACTTTACGCCAAAACCCTCGCTGCATCCTTATGTATCCAGCGGCATCCGGGAGAGTCAAAAAGGCTCGTAAATTCTGTGTATTTGAAAGTTGTACTCAAGTAAAAAGTGTCAAAAAGTGTACAGAAAATTAGGGGCGAATGTGTCCCTATTTCTGGCTTTCCCACCGAGGGAAATTTTTATGTGTGTACGTTACCAGAAATTTAGAAAATGGGTAGCCCCTCTCGATTTTTGTACTTCAGGTTTTTTTGTTGTAAACTGGGCGACATGATTGACCAGGAAAAAGAAACCCTCCTTACAGGAGATTGATTCCTGCCGATTCGCAGCCGGAAATCGTCTTTGCGTCCCAGACAGAAACCTGTACTTCACCGACGTGCGCTTTTTGGAGCAGCAACATGCACAGTCTCGATTGTCCGATTCCGCCTCCCATTGTGAGCGGCAGTTGACCAGAAAGGAGCAATGAGTGAAACGGCAGCGCACGGCGATGATTGCAGCCCGACTGGGTCAGTTGCGCATCTAACGACTTTTCGTCAACGCGAATGCCCATCGACGAAATTTCAACAGGACATTGCAAAACATCGCTCCAAAATAGAATGTCGGCATTAAGACTCCAATCGTCGTAGTCCGGGGCGCGACCGTCGTGCTTGTCGCCTGACCTCAACAGACCGCCGATCTGCAATAAGGCAACGGTTTTGTGCCTCTTCACACATTCGTATTCCCTCTCTTTGGAAGAAAATTTTTTGTATGCATCTTCCAATTCCTGAGTGGTAACGAACATCACTTCCCTCGACAGCGTCCCCTGCAATGTCCTCTTCAAGGCGGGATACTGTTGCACGATGATCTCCTGTGTGTCGCAAATTGCTCCGACGATAGCAACGATAGCCGCTTTTAAGGTTGCGATGTTTCGCGATTGTCGTTCGATGACCTTTTCCCAGTCCCACTGGTCAACGTAGATGGAATGAAGATTATCCATTTCTTCGTCTCGCCGTATCGCATTCATATCGGTGTAAAGCCCTTCACCGATGGGAAAACCGTACTGATGCAGTGCCATCCGCTTCCATTTGGCAAGCGAGTGGACAATCTGTGCCTGGGTTTGTGTTTCTTTAATGTCGAATTCGACGGGACGTTCGATGCCGTTTAAGTCGTCGTTCAGTCCCGTTGCCGGATCGACGAAGAGTGGTGCCGAGACACGCCGAAGGTTAAGAGCATCGGACAGAGTATCTTCGAATGTTCTCTTGAGTCTTCCTATTGCGGTCTGTGTGTCGTACACGGAAAGGACCGACTTGTAACCTTCCGGCACTATCAACTCTGGCATAATCAACCTTTTGGAATCGTTTGGAATTTTTTGGAAAGAATGAAAAAAGGCATCTATCGGGAAGTGAGCACAATCACACTTTCCGATAAATGCCTCCGCCCATCCGCCGAGTGAATGTAACAAAATAAAATTGGGTTGTCAAGCCGCCCGTTGCCAGCACAACGGAATGAGTTCTTGGGGGTGTGTAAATATTAGTGGAATTTTTCCAGCAGTCGTCCCACTGGTCGGAGTATAGGGCGGCGCAGATGCCTGCGATTCTGTTCGCCCTTGGCACCCGCCCATCTTTTTCAACCGGACGTTCCCCCGGAAAATGTGATCGCCGTCTATCAGAGAGACACATAAATATTTTCTTGCCCCCCTCCCCCGAATTCTGGGGGTTGCAGTCTGTCCCGGTTTCGGTATCATGGGGACGACATCGTTTTTTGCACTCCCACATTGCTATGCCTCTTTTTGGTCCCTCCGTTGGTCACGATGCCTTGTTCGACGAAGTATTCAAGGTTAGCGGAGTCGACCGCAAATTGAAGCCGTTGTTGCAGACCATCATTAGAAAGTATCAAATGGCGGAGTCCGCCCTAATTTTTGTCGAACCGGACACGTTGATGCGCGCCTTGAACGATCCCGATTTCTCCAAAGAAAACGCCGATCTACAAACATTGTACGAAACTTGGTTTCTCGATCTGAAGAGAAGATAAAATCAATGTCGTACAAAATATTTTGACACCATGACACCATTGCAGGAAAAAATAATAAAATTCATTGGAAAATCGGAGAATCCGGCGGCAAATGACATTTTAGTGCATTTGCTGACACACGTCGATCCCGATTTGCGGAGAGCCGCCTTCAATGCGATCTACTTGAAGAAAACGCCCGAACTCTACGTCCATTTTTTCAAATGCTTTACGCAGGATGAAGAATTCTGGGGGAATCCCGAATCCGTACCCACCGAGCGTTTGGCAAAAATTGTGGATGCGGCACTTCGTGATTTTTCGGGTCGATACCGCCAAGCCGCTGCCGAAGCCGCAATGAAGTACAAATTGTACGAAATCCTTCCTACCGTCGTCGTCTCCCTTGAATCGCGTGATCAACAACAGGTGGAGACAATGCGGAAAGTTTTGCTCCACCTTGCCGATTCGTTTTACGACGATCTCATGGCAGCGTCTCCTGTGGAGCGGCGAAACTTTGACCGTAAGCGGGAGTGGTTCGTGGCACAATTAGACTCTCCTATCAAGCGGTATAGCGTCAGTGCCTGCGACGAAGCGATCCAAAGTCTTTTGATTATTGGAAAAAAGGACTTTGACCTCATGAAGCTCGTCGCAAATGATGCCCGGTCGGCGGCAGGAAAGAAATTTGCGGAATACCTGCGGACGGGTACGCACCGGAGTTTTCTCCGTGTTCTGCTGAATTATGTGGACGATTCCAATTCTCCTGGTACGATGGACGAAATTATTGCAGAACGTTCCGATGCGCTCTTCGTTCGGAAACTTCTGGAATACGTGGGGCTCGATCCGAATCCTGATTTTCGCACCGCCCTCAAACGGTTCAAAGAATTTTCTTGGTTCCGGGCAGATAATACCGAGTTGCCCGAACTCGTGGAGGGATTAGAACGCAATGCAATTCAACTGTTGCAATCATCGAGTTTTCCGAAGGAACGTATGCTTCCGTTGTACCGTTTCTTTTTGGAGCGTGAGTCGGTGGACTCCCGTCGGGCGGCGGCGGAGTCCGTGCGTTGGTTGGTCGGTGAGGACATCAATCATCTGTTGCTCGAATTTGTGAACAATTCCGATCCGCAAACGGCGGCGATCCTGTTTCGGCTTCTGAAATCGCGGGAAGTTAAAGGTATTGAAGACGTTCTGCCTGCATTGATTGAACGTCCTGATTCCGAAATTCGGCAGGCAATTTTCGACACGATGCCCGACCTTCGGGCGGAAACGTTTGCTTCGCGTGTCAGTCAAATGACTCCGATAACGGCACAAAAGACGGGTCGGTACGTTCGTCTTATTGATGCGAATACATACAAGAAAATTGATGACGACATTAACTCCCCGATTCCGATTCGTCGGGCATCGGCATGCAGGGTCGCACTGTACACCGATTACACCAAAGAGTTTTTGCCGCGAATCATTGAAATTGCGAGGGACGACGAACTGTCTGTTCGGCTTTCGGCGATTGCCGCTTTGTCCACTGTGTTGGTGAAGGATGCCTTGGCGGCGTTGAAGAGTATCGAAAACGACCGCTCGACTGATATTCGTGATGCTGTACAAATAGCCGTCCAGAATTGGGCGGCGGCGTATCACGCAATGCAGAGACAATGAATCGGGAACACCGCCCCGGTGCAGAAAAGTAAATTGGGAGAGACATTCCAAAAACATGAAACGAATCGACAACATTCTCCAAGTTTTGGACAACGTCGGAAGCCGAACCATTACGGTCTTCGGCGACTACTGTTTGGACAAGTACATGTACATTGATCCTGCACGCGATGAAGCCTCGGTCGAGACTGGCTTGACCGCATATCAAGTGGACAGGACGGACTTGTTTCCCGGCGCAGGCGGGACTATCACCAACAATCTGAGGTCGCTGGGAGCACAGGTGCAGTGCGTCGGACTACTCGGTAACGACGGCGAAGGATATGACCTGCTCCAATGTTTGAAGCGAATCGGTGCCGACACCGAACTGATGGTGCAGTCGGACTCTATTCCGACGAATACCTATATGAAGCCGATGCGTAAGACTGGTGAAAAAACCTACACTGAAATGAATCGCCTCGATAGACGCAGTTTCTGTGAAACGTCCAAGGAATTGGAAGACCGGCTCCTTGGAAATTTGGAACGAGCGCTTGATTGGTCGCAAGGAGTCATCATCATTGAGCAGTACATGCAGCGCAATTTCGCAGCGATCACGGATCGGATTCGTGACGCACTTGCCGACTTGGCGGTTCGATTTCCCGACAAGTTTTTCTTTGCGGATTCCCGCGGATTCGCCCAATGTTTCCGCCACGTTATCATTAAGTGCAATCAATTTGAGTTGTCGGGTGCCGAACAGGATGAAAATACTCTCCGTAGCGGGGCGGAAAAACTCCTTGCGACGAACAATGCCAGAGCGGTAGTGGTTACGGTCGGCGAAGAAGGGGCGTTTGTCTTTGAGCGCGGGACGATGACGCGCATCCCGGCGTTTCCGGTGGAAGGTCCGCTGGACATTGTCGGAGCAGGCGATGCGACGAATGCCGGTGTAATGCTGGGACTCACATTGGGACTCTCCCTACCTGAGTCCGCATTGCTTGGTGGATGTATTTCGTCCATTACGATTCAGCAGATAGGCGTTACCGGTACCGCCACGATTGAACAGGTCAAGCAGCGGTTGATGTCTTGTCCAGGTTGTTAGAGCGTATTGGGCTTTGGTATGGACTGCCACTGCCGTCCCTATTGCACAATCAGAGGTACAATTTCCCATCGTTTGGGGTATAATACGCAGTCGAACGTTTTTTCCAACCACTTTACCCAGAAAGGAGTTTTACTCATGCAGCACAAAACCATTACCACCGCCATTGCCAGCATTATCGTGATGAGTCTGTTTTCGTTAGGAACCGCTTGGTCCGACGATGCTGTGTCGCTTTCGGCAAAGCACTATTATTCCGGTTTTCCCGATGCGCACGACACCTACAATGCCATCTCCGCCGCCAGCGACGGAAAAATCTATTACGTGCTTTCGTCCGACAAGCACGATGTCGGAGGACAATTTTACGTATACGATCCGGCAACCGATCAAACAAAATTTATCGCCGATTTGTCAGAAGCCGTGGGGGAAAAAGAAAAAAAATATATCGCTCAAGGCAAAAGTCACGTCGAGTTTTACGAACGTGACGGCAAGTTGTATTTCGCAACCCACATCGGCTACTACGAAATGATAGACGGCGCAGAATGTTTGCCCGTCAATGCGCCAGAAGGTTACAAACTTTATCCGGGAGGTCATTTCGTGTCCTACGACATGAAAAGCGGCAAAATCGAGAGTCTGGCAATCGCCCCTCACGGCGAAGGAATCCTTACCATGACGATGGACACCAGGCGCGGTCATCTGTACGGAATTACTTGGCCAAAAGGGTATTTGTTACATTATGACCTCAATACGAAACAGTTGAAAGACCTCGGTTTGGTCAACGAACAGGGGGAAGGTGGTGTTATTGGTAAGGATTATCGGGTCATTTGCCGCTCGATGGCGGTCGATTCACGCGATGGAAGCGTCTATTATTCCACCGCCGAAGGAGATATATTTTTCTATCGTCCCGATATGAACGCTCCTGAAAAATTAGCGGACGTGGATTTGCGTCTCGATTACTTCGGCACTTACGACTACACCGGAGCGGGCAGTATGGCGTACAACTGGCGAAAAATATTCTGGTACGAACCTGAAAATGTTGCCTACGGAGTGCACGGGAATTCGGGATATTTATTCCGCTTTGATCCGAAGGAAAAAACAATCGAACTGGTGCAAAGAATCACTTCCGAACCTTCGCAGAAGAGCGGTATGTTTGACCAATTCAGTTATGGGTATCTCGGTTTCATGCTGGGCAAGGATCAGACCATTTGCTATCTCACCGGTGCTCCGATTTACATCGACGGAAAGCGGCTGAAAGGTGCCGATAGAATCGCGATGGGCGCTGCCCGAGGACTGGAAGACCTGCACTTGATTACGTACAACATTCCCAAGCGAGAATACAAGGATCACGGTGCGGTATTCTATGCGAATGGCGAAAGACCGACTTACGTTAATGCCATTGCACAGGACAAGGCGGGCAATATCTACACGCTTGCCCGGCACTCGCGTGACGGTAAGGTCATTGCAGATTTGGTGAAGATTCCGCTAGAGCAAAATCTTTTGGATTGGAAACTTGTTTGGGAAGAGGGCTTCGACAAAGACGGTGTGATCGACGAAACTGTTTGGAGGAAAATTCCCCGGGGCGGCTCTGATTGGGATCGGCACATGTCCAATTACGATGCTCTGTATGACGTAAAGGATGGAAAACTGATATTGCGCGGGATGGTGAATCCCGGTTTGCCCGGCGACAACGCCCCTTTTGTAACAGGGGGTATCTATACCAAAGATAAGAAAGGATTCCAACACGGCAAGATAGAAATTTGTGCCAAGTTGGGCAACGCAAAGGGAGCGTGGCCCGCTTTTTGGTTGTTGCCTTTCGACAATACCGGATGGCCTAAAGGCGGCGAAATAGACATTATGGAACGGCTCAACAGTGATGCGATTGCGTATCAAACTGTCCATTCGCATTACACAGTCAACCTCAAGCAGACGGAGCCCAAAAAGGGGAGTACCGGACCGATTCGTAAGGATGAGTACAACGTGTATGCAGTGGAACTCTGTCCCGACAAATTGGTACTCAGTATCAATGGCAAGGAAACCTTGACGTATCCGAAAATCGAAACCGACCTCGAAGGACAGTTTCCATTCAATCGTCCTTTTTATCTGTTGCTCGACATGCAGTTAGGCGGTCAGTGGGTGGGAGAAGTCAATCCCGAGAACCTTCCCGTCGAAATGTCCATCGATTGGGTACGGTTTTATGAACGGAAATAATCGACAATACGGCAGGTGGCACTCGTACTTGAATAAATCGATTCGTTCGTTTACAATCCCCATATGCCGTGAGGAATTGAGTCCGTTACGGTCTTAATCGAATCGATCTTATGAAAACGAACGTTTCTCGACGGAAATTTTTACGGAGCGGAACCGCAACGGTCGCCTTTGGACTTGCCGCACTGCAAACGGAAACCTCCGGCGCACAAATTTCTGGGGCGAACGAGCGTATCCGGCTCGGCTTCATCGGCATTGCCAATCGCGGCGGACAACTGCTCGGTGCCTTCACCAAGCATGACGACATGGAAGTCGCCGCCCTCTGCGATGTCGATGCATCCACATTGGATCGCGTCCACAAACAGTATGACGGCAAACCTTTCGTCTCGAATGACTTCCGAAAACTGTACGAGCGGAGCGACCTCGACGGTATCGTATTGGCAACACCCGATCACTGGCATGCCATTCAAACCGTCGATGCCTGCAAGTCGGGAAAAGATGTTTTCGTTGAAAAGCCGCTCTCCGTGACCATTTTCGAAGGAAGAAAAATGGTCGAAGCGGCGAGAAAGTACAACCGCATCGTTCAGGTGGGGATTCATCGGCGAAGCGGCGCACTCTATCGTAACCTTGCCGACAAGAATCTTGATGATTTTATCGGCAAAGTTACGGTGGCACGCTGCTGTCATATGAGTAATATGTATCCTGACGGAATCGGCAAGCGTAAACCGGAAGCGCCTCCGCCGGAATTGGACTGGGATCTCTGGCTAGGACCCCGCGCCGAGCAGGCATATCAACCGAACATTGCTCCGTATAAATTTCGCTGGTGGTTGGACTACTCTTCTCAAATCACCAACAACGGAGTCCATTTCATTGACATTTTCCGTCAGTTTCTCAAGGAATCGGCACCGACCGATGTTTGCGCCATGGGCGGCAACTTTGCCGTTGCCGATGACCGAACGATTCCTGACACGATGCATGTTATGTGGCAGTTTGCGTCTGGTCGCCTTTTGGAATTCAGTCATTATGAGGCAAATGCCAATCCGATCATGGCGGAGTCTGCCTACGTTGAATTTCGCGGCACGAAGGGAACGTTGTACGTGAATGATGGTCGTTATCTTGTCAAACCGGAGCGACCAGGGCAATTTCAGGAAAAAGGGGAGCGGATGAAGGAAATCGTGGAGACCGCCGGCGGACCGGGACAGCAGAATCTCGATATAACGTCAGTGCATGCCCGGAATTTTCTCGACTGTATGAAGAGTCGGCAACTTCCGAATTGCGACGTTGAAGTCGGACATCATAGTACGGTGATGAGTTTGATTGCCAACATTTCGCTTGCCGT
>Ga0123353_10008754_pt1 | contig 13864 bp, 4 predicted proteins | sample TergutLab28metaG_3_FD_92763 | JGI IMG/M metagenome (GOLD analysis project Ga0123353, IMG submission 92763) | Labiotermes labralis P3 segment gut microbial communities from Petit-Saut dam, French Guiana - Lab288 P3 | ecosystem: Host-associated > Arthropoda: Insects > Digestive system > Gut ... | reverse complement strand
TCTAGACCTGGAGCCGCTACTTTTTTCATTCAAGTAGCTCCTCAATTGACCTCACGAGGCTCACGAGGCTGAGTGGACCCCGTTCCAGACCGACTACTACTCAGAAAATCTGGTAGCGCCGGGAATCGAACCCGGGACCTCTGTATCTGTAGCCAGAAACTCTGACCACTAGACCACAGAGACGGTCAAAGAGAATTGTACCAAAAATAAATCACAGCTTTACGTTCTTTGGTACAAATTCCTTCTGCCTGAGCACGACTGACTGCAGAGAGTTGCAGTTGTGTTATATTACGTGTCAGTATCATTCTGAACTGTAAGAACTCTTGTGTAAATAACAACAACAAAATTGACGCTTTGTGCGGAATACAAAGGCTCCATTGTGTGAATTTTCTGCAGCCAAAAGACACCCTCTGACGATACGACTGTTATCATATAAGGGCAATCCTTCAGGGACAGCTGACGTTACTCGCGGTCCAATTTTGCGTTCTGTGCAGCCGTTGGTCGTGTTTCAACTGTTGCTTCTCATCCGTCCCCGGAGACGCTGTCTGAGATGAGTGCAATAAAAGAGCTCGGCACGGACCACAGGACCAAGATTCTGACGTATTCTCAGTTACATTATTACCGTTACTTCTTAGTCCTAGTAAAATGCAGTCCCAGTTGTCCATACGCACGCCATAAAAGCTTATGTGGGAGTAGTGTTAGAGCTTCGCTCATACTTAAACTTGGTGCTAGGTATAGGAAAGCAGTCAACTTCTATTCCAATCAGCTCTATACCCGGGGGACAATTCTCCGATTGCCACTGAATAGGAGATGAGTGGTTGGGCTCCAGAGAGGTCTGTACGCTTCGGTGGGTAGTAGTAGCTGTTGCCTCCGCGGGAAATCGAACCAAGACTTGTTGCTGGTTCAGCCCGTCGCTTAGTCAATATTCCAACCGCGTTTCCCTGGAAGACATTCAAACCCTGGTACCCACTTCAAAATTCCCTTTCTGCATCATGTGTTATATATATATATATATATATATATATATATAACTACTGAAATTCCTCTTAAAATGTTATTTTGTTTCTATAAGGCGGGAAGTTTCGTGATTAGTTTAGCTGCTACCCCTTTCCAAGAAAGTCTTTGATCTTTGAAGTTTATGGTTGGTAACTTTGTAAATGATCTTCATAGATGCCACAGCATGCTAGAAAACCGTGTGTTTATTTATTCGCAGTTATCGTATTGACATTATCACAGAATATGAACACGAAGCATTTATATTTTAATTAAATAATTTACTTAACTAAACTCCATGAAACAGAGTAGTTCTTCAGAATTTAATAGTCGTTCAGTTAGCCAAGAAATTCTTCGGCTCTATATAAGCGGATGGTTCAGTACCGTGTAGGCCTGCGCTTTAAAAGCTTCGCCCCATAACCGGTCTAGTTGTGGGAAGTCTGTTACAGGCCTTATGCAGGGCACATGTTTACTGTGCAAATGGGAAGTGAATTTTGAATGCAAATTACAAGGACAGAAACCGCCAGTGAGGGGGGGTTTGTATATCCCGAAGAATTAAAATAAAGACAGCAGTTATGTAAGGAGCAAGCTGTCTGGTAATTACATAGCCTTTTTGAGCAGGAAGTATTTATTGTTAATTTTAGATACAGCTATTAATTTCTTCTAGTAGCAAACACCATCGATCCCGAAAGTCATGTATACTGGAGAGAAGATATTTTCTTTGCGTAGCCTTATTCCAGAGCGAATTTTGGTTTACGAAGTATGAAGAAATGGAGGCAACAGAAGGCAGCACGAAATCTTTGAAGACTGGGATGAATTCGTGTGACACACAAAGATACACTTTTTACCTCACAGAAAACACAGAATGCTTCCATTAGAAAGAGAACTGAAATCTGCATACGGAAACGATGACTGTTTATTGTATGAATCATACGTAAGACGCAAAACTTTAATGTGGACAAAATGCAGAGGTTTTGTCTTGACCCTGACTAGTAGGTATTTAGTAGCTAATGAGTTAATTCTGTGGTACTAACTCCCTGTGTCGCTGACGATATATGCGTCGTGTCTGTGGAATATAGAGTTTTATTGCGTTTGTGGCGTGAATGTCTGTTACTGTGTAATTGTTAAAGCAATCGCATTACGAGCCTGGATATGCCCTGAGGTTGAGGTTCCCTAATTTCAAAACAATAGGCACATGCGAGCCCTACGCACAGGCTGGAAAATATTCCTGGTACGCATTTCTGTTAGAGGCTGAGTCGACCCTAGGGCCATAGTGGGGCCGGAAGGATATGGCAATAAAAAATTCCAATGACACCATCGGTAATTGAACCCTTGACCTTCCGGCTTGTAGCTTCAACCAACTGCGCCACCGCCTACCCAATTTTATGTGTTGTCCCACAAAGTTACTAGAATTTGACTTACCGACCGTCTTAGTCCGCTGGCGAACTAATCGGATCGGACCAAGTCGAGTGAAATCAGTTCAACTCGCAAAAAAATCTGCAAAGACAGCCAAATCTTGTACGCATAATCTCTTAATACGTCTGTCGTACTGCATGAGCCGAGTTGCGTAGAGCTGGGGATCCGTCTTTGTTCTGTACCTTGCTGGGTCAGACTCGATTCAGCTTGCCTGGACTGGATTTGGTTAATTTTCTTTCAATCTGATATATTCTACGCATCTGTCTGAATGGAATTTAAAGTGGTTCTACTGTGACAGAAAATGTAGGATACTTCTTATAATCTGGCGGTATACACATATGAACACTCTTGTCCTGCGTGGATGCTTGTCTTCCAAACGTAACATTGCGAATTATTTAGTTTACTGGCTAATATTGGCACAGCGGAGAAGAAGAGATTAAAGTGGATTGGATAGTGCAAGGAGAAAGGCAAACATTCATGAACCATACATTAATTCGTTACTTAATTTCTCCTATGTGTTTAGGCCTTCTCGATCATTTTCAGGAATATAATTTAATACCATAAGAAGGCCCTTAGGACTGTAACATATTTGTTTACAACAGAGTAAATAAGTGGAAACATAAATATAATATATTCCTTAAGATGGCCGAACCTGCCAAAACATGTAGGAGACGTTTGATGATAAAGGCAGTTACGATTCATGAATGTGTGTGTGTGTCTGTACCTTGTTGGTTGTATTACTGGATAATACAGGAGTATATGGTCAAAGTACATTACAAAGTTAAAATGGATTTTGCAAAATTAGGGTGTGAATGATTAGAATGAATTCACGTAATGCAGGATATAGCCCTAGGCCAGGCTCTTATAATGAAATTTATGCTTCCGTAATGACAACTAAAATACTTTAAACTTTTCAAGAAAAATCGTGTACTCGGATAGGCGGACGATGGCACTCTGAGATTTGATTTTATCTTCTGGGCACTTTTTCCTTAATTTTCTTCTAATAAGATTATAATCCACTTATTTTTACACTGATAACGAAGTAATAAAAACCCGAGACTGAAACAAGAGTTTGTAAGATAAAAGGCATAAGTTTTTGGTAATGTAACTAGAATCTTAGACTTACTTACATTAATTCCTCGCCCGGATGGTACATTTCATACTGCAGTACGAAGAGTGCAGTGTAGAACGGGCACCGCTTCAGTTTCAGAGTTACGTGGGCTTCATGTGTTGCACTATACACATTGCGAGTCTATGTGGTTGTGCACCGTACTGTCAGGTTCTCAAGGACTTGCTGCATGCATTTAGTTTCAGTACTTCCAGATTATCAGGTTGAACATTTTTAGAAAGAGGACAAAAGTTAAAATAACAATGCAAGTGTAAGGAGTAGCGAAACTGAATTGTCTTGCTTACAAAACACAAAGCGATTCTGTTGCCATTTCTGTTTAAGGACGGTCTGTCACTTCTGTGCTTGTAAAGTATAACCATACATCGCATTACATGTAGCTAACCGAACTCTTTCATATTCCGCTCGAGCTGCATATAGGCCTAGATGTCGAATGTGAGCTTTCAATTCTTATAATGAAAGCCAACGAGATGCACTATTTCTTAAATTTATTTGACAAAGTACTCTACATGTTTCGGGCAGGTCCGCTGTCCATCATCAGGAGTATCTCAAAAGTGTATACACGCAATAAGTATTTGTCATGCTAGTTCTGTTGGCGTCTGCAGATGCCAACAGAACTAGCATGACAGATACCTATTACGTGTATACAGTTTTGAGATACTCCTGATGATGGACAGCGAACCTGTCCGAAGCATGTAGAGTACTTTGTCAAATAAATTTAAGAAACAATGCATCTCGTTGGCTTTCATTATAAGAATATATCACGATGCACGGTCCTTTGAATGTCAAAAAGGTGAGTTTTAATTTTATCCAAACAGTATCTACAGAAGGTCACAGAGCATGGAAGAGATATTTTGAAGCTTTTCGGAATCCACATTACTAATTGGATATATATTTTTTGAATGAATATAACTAATGAAGGCAACTTACGTTTTCATTCTCTCCATTCCTTTAGCTGAGAGTAATCGGTAAATGTCCAAATTTGACACACCTCTATTCTTTACTTCGAAACCCTCTATAAACATAGTTATTTCAACCCGACTAGGCCGGTATGGTTTCGACAATGATCGATTGTTCAGGTTCAAACGGTGCCCATTTGACATCCAGTAGCCATAGCTGTGCCTGTACTGCTCGTTCCCATAGCGACGGCGACGCGCGCGTTGATGTACTTGCCTCTCAATGGTCGAGAAGAAAGATTTCGTTATATCGCCTCCTGTTCGTGTCGACCTCGGGTCTGTGCCGTTGAATGCAGAGATAGTTCTTGCCTAGGGTGGTTAAGCATTAGTGTCAATCCGTAACGAAACCACGTGTTAGTGCAGTGTTGAATTTTGTGGCAGTGTAAGTGCCTGTGTTGTGATCAGTATGTACAAGCTGTGATGCTTCAGATTTTACCGATACATTTTAATGAAAATTCATATAAGTTATTGTATCTATATAACTTGCGTTCAAATTTTACTTTCGTGTTTGTGATTGAATATCAGGCCTTGATAAATGATCAAAATTTAAGCCTTGATTCTCAATACAATGCGTTTAATTGGGTTGCTGCCTGAATTGTAATTTAATTAATACGTTGATACTATGCAATGACATTACTTCTATGTTTACGTGTGTAAATTACTCGACAAACAATTTTTTATATACGCTTTCCTGCCTCACCTATCTTACAGCAGAATATTCTGTTTATAAATTTATGTACTGGTGTATATTCAAGTCAGATCGTTTAGAAAATCGTGCGTTATCTCTTCTTGGTATTCATTGAGATCGCCCTATAGTTACTGTGTGTTTCCGTGACTCGTGTTTGTGTATGGCGATACACATTTGCCGAAACTGGCCCTTTAAATTCCGTGTGTTTTCTAGATTAAAATATAATGAAGTGATGACAGTATGTATATTGCTCTTCGTTTTATAATATGTTTTTAATTTATTCAGTATTATTAGAATTGTCTGGATGTAAAGTCATTGAATTACCGCGTGTTGGGGAGAGATTTTGTATCCCAGGGCTTTTATTGTGAATTGCTTCCTGTGAATTCAGTCGATCCAATTACACGAAATATTTGTACTGTATCATTTAATTTTTTCTTAGGAAACCTGTTACTACATAAACACGTGAGCTCCATGCGCCATGAAATGTATCTGTAGTATGTCTGTATTCCCAAGTAGAATAAATGCCAAAAGACTAGATTTAATATCATTTGACGTTTAATTTCCCATCATTATCGTCAGGGCGTCAGTGTTTTCGAGTGTAGCCTGTGAGTTTTTTTTTACCAGTAGCGACATGTTTCATGATGATTTTAAATTTTTTCAAAGTAAAATGATGTGCGCACACAGATTCGTCAACCCAGTGAAAGAGATTTTAAATTAACTCCTAATTGATACGTTTATTTCTTCGTATCCTGTTCGTTAGGGCTTTTGGAGCGGTTGTTTGTTTATCAATCAATATTACCATTGTGTATTAAAAAAATATTTTGACAAATATCAGTGCTGCTTACTAAGCCAAACCGTGGATCCAATCACCATAATATATTAACTTTACATTAGTGCATCTGTGCGTGTGGAATTTGAATAACCGTCTCTGACTTAATCCTATTCCGACGTACGTGATGCAGACCAACGTGCATATCGACTCCAAGAACCTGAGGGCGTCTCCTGATCCAACATCGGTACAAGTGTACGATCCTAGAACGAGGACATTGAAGGTTAGTGGGTGCTGGGATAAACACAGGGAATATGCAAAGCATGGCATTAGATCTCTTCATTTATACGGGTTGTTTCACAACGCTATTGGTATCTTAATGTATGTAGTGTCAGAGAGTTAATGATTGATAAATTATGATTAGATTTAAGCGGTAATGGCCTAGTCGAGGTAGTTTTTCTTGTGAGTACCTAAGGGAATGAAGAAAATCACGAACAATTCTAGGCTAGCCGACCTCACAGTACATGAACAAAACAGCACTGAAATTTTCAATCCCTGTGTTAAGGTGGCTGAAGACCTGAGTGTTTTACATGCAGCCACCGACGTCGGTGGAATTCTGGATCTCCAGTAGAATTCACCAGATTGAAGCACGGCAGTTTCTTTAGTGACCTACAATTTTTTCTCTAATTTTTACTGTTGTCGTGAAAGAAGTAAAGGAGTGACGTGTTTCAACATTTTCATTTGTATCTGTCCCAGTGCTTTATGAAGTGTTGAAACGAAGCACTAATTACTGGACACGTGATCCAAGTTGCTTGCTTCTAAATTTGTTACTATCGTTTTGTAAGAGCTATTTGTCTCAGGAAATGCGACTTCTTTGGATATTTCATGATCAGAAAGTAGATACTGTTGTGTCTAGTCATTTTGGCCGAAGCCACTTGCCCACTGTCTTAAGGCTGACATTTTGACTTTAAATAATCCCCAAAACATGCAGATATTCCTGAGTCTTGGAGAGAGAGAGAGAGAAGGAATTACGGAGAATATGTGGACCTAAGTGACTAGAAACAGTTGTTGACATAACGAGAAGCTTCGATGTCATTGAAATATTATCAGACTGATGAACTGCAAGGTGATGGACGGGGAATGTGGCATGCATGGCAAAAGAAAAATGCATACAAAAGTTTAGTCTGAACACTTGAATGGGAGAGATCATTTCGGAAAGATCGGCATAGATGGAAGTATTACATCGAAATGGCTTTTAAGGAGATGTGTGACTGGCGTGGACTGTTGTGGAAATGACAACGAATCTGTTGGTTCCATACAAGACGGACATTTCCGTATTAGCTGGGTGACGGTTAATTTCTCAAGAAGTGTAAGAATAAGTTTGTTACTAGCTAATTGCATTGGTTAACGTGTATGAGACTATTACTTCGACATGTTACGGCTATTTGTAATAACCATCTTCAGGGAGAATCATTAAACCAAGGAGTAGCCGAAATGAAGCGCAGGCCGTCAGTTGCAGATTAATTCTTTATGAGTTTTTATTGCTTGCTACATTTTTCGGCTTTTGGAATAGCTTCACCAGGCAATTAGAAACATACATGACGGAAGATAATTTAAATACAACCCATTAAAATGAAATGTAAAATTTAAGTATTACCGCTTCTTTTGTGCTGTTCCACCATCACAACGGGATGTCATCGATACTGACGCAAAGGTGTATATGGCGTTAGACTATACCGTTGTCGATAGTAAATGGTAAATAATGCAATACTGAGTCCATTAATTACAGAATTAATATTTGATGTTAAAACAGCAAGAAACAGGTTAAAATTTGTTCGTTTAATACAGGGTTGGTGTTAGTATATATTTACATTTCTTTCCTCGAACTTCTAGGAATGATACAGTGTTTTCGATTCCAGTTGAATCGTTAATGCCGTGAGTTATCACTGATGTGAGCTTGTTAAGCTAACACACTGTACTCATCTCATACATGTAAACCAGTGCAATTAGGTGATAATAAACATATACTTCGCGGAAAATGTATAGACGCAAGTCTGTGAATGCTTTGTGTAGTTAGAAAATTGGATCATCTGAAATGGGTTGTTCTTCTTTACCGACTCTTAACATGTTAGGAGTAAAAGTTGCAGGATGTGAACTGATGTGATGATGTTTTGTGTTTCAGTCTTTAGCAGAATTGTGTGTGTGTATGTATGTACCGGGCGGTCGTGTGTCTTACTGTCTTCGCCAACATTAAGAGACGATGCTGTTGGCCCAGTAGAATATAAAAACATGCAAAATAACTTTTTCCTCCAAGGATGATATTCACGTTGGAGGCCGTTGAGCTTTGCAGTCGCTTTGAAATACGTGATAAATGGAATTAAAATGTAATACATTATGCCACCGAAAGTGGCAACTTGTGAATGATTTAAAGTGATCAGACGAGATTTCAAATACATTAATCCTGATAGTTACACACACACACACACACACACGCACACACGCACACACAAACACAGAGAGAATTTCCCGCTTTTGTTCAACCTGAATCTTCACAAGACACCACCAATGGGCCATTTCCTGAGCCAGCCTTACCTTCGTACAATTATTTCAGCATTATAATCCCATCTGTACCTGATTTTTAAACTGTTCTGGTTCCTATGGGTTTATCTATTATCATTTTATACTCATTGCCAATGTTTTCCATGCGTGCCCTTCGTCTCGCCCATCTGCTCATATTTGATATTGCCGCCCTAATAACATTTGATTAAGATTGCCAATTACAAATGTCTCAGTTGAAGTGTCAAGTCTTTTTGGGTGTAGCGCCTGATCAGTTAGTAAATTTACAGACTTACGGGTGAGTTTGCTTCTTTCGTCTTCGGGATCAAAGTAATATACTCATGGACTGTTTAAATCTTGCAAATGGAAACGGCAAGCTTTTATAGAAAGTAGGTAATCATTTGTCAATCGGCAAGGCGTCATATCATAGCAGATCTGAATTGTCTTCATCTCCGCTGTGAGAAACTCAAATGTAACAAGGTCCTTATCATATAACACTTTCAAATTTCTTGTTACTTCTTGTCTACTAGGTCCTAATTTCCGCTTCAGCATCGTGTTCTGAAATACCATCGATCGATATTCCTCCCTTAGGTTGAGGGGCCGTTTCACATTCATATAAACAACATGTAAAATCTTGATTCTGAATATTTTAAAGTTTAAGGCTTGCGTTTTAGAAAGCCGCAATGTTAAATATTTCAGAGGTGACTGCTGGCATATATATGTGTATATATATATATATATATATATATATATATATATATATACAAAATTTTTCTGCTTGTCTTCTTTCTTACTTACTTACTCCATGGTGCAGAGTCCTTCTTGAGAAGCTAACTGGTTGCAGCTAGTGAAGAAATTCCCCGCATTTCACGGAACGCGAAGGCTCATTACCGCACTCACAAGCGTCCGCCACCTATCTCTATCCTGGGCCCGCCCAATCCATTTGAGTTGTATATATATCGGGGCATTCACCACAGTGAAGCCCTTAAATATGTTGCTTGGGTTTTGTCGATTTGTTACTTAAAAACGGACCACCTGTTTGAAAATTTGTATCTCACTCACGGATAGATATACAGGTAACCATAGATGAACTATGGTTTATACCAGTGCTGGGAATCTATGGCAGGCGTACCCAAAATGACAAGCGGAAAAATTTCCTTGCCACGCGGCACTCACTGCCATCTCAAAATTTTTTATTTCTCTTACCCGACCAGCGTCTCTGTATTGCGAAGATTATGTGCCTATATACACGTATCTGACTGCGTAGTGACTATTTATGAATTACCGTTGTTACCAAATAGCAATGCGGGTGAAACATTTTTACACAAATCGGGAACTGTGCGAAGTGCTGACTGGATATTTCTCGTTGGGCCGCCGGCCTGGCGATGACTGGGCGAATACGTGACGCTGGACAAAACGTTTTACAATCTTCTTTTAAACAAGAAGTAAGAGCAGCCCCAGTTACTGCCACATTTTGTCCGTTGTAGCATTCCTAGAGAAGGTATTTGTTAGAAATATAATGATTACATTGCGCAGTAATTATGCAATATTATTGTAATATGCATTTATAATAATAATAATGAAATAGTTATTAATAAATTTGGAAGTCTCCAAGACCTCATTTTGCTTTTCAAAATTCCCACTGGTATGCAAAAGAGTTTCTTCGAAATTTGTAGAACATTTGGGCACGCGCCTGCAAAAAAGTTCGCCAGCCCTGGTTTATGCTATTTGAAACAGCAGCAGCAGCAGTAAAATATAAGCCGTCCTGACTTGTTCCATAGTCGCAGGTGTTTTTATGGCTTAGCGACCTTTTGCCGGTTGGAATTTACACACATACTAATTTGGGAATGCGTGTATGGTTTAATGTTTATAAATGTTTTGTCCTTTTATAATTCACAATAATTCCCTTTAAATTGCGCATATTTAATTATTCTCTTATCTCGGTAAAGTTTTTATGATCGTATTTTGTATCTCGTAACTGACCGCAAAAGTTTCATGTCCGGTGTGTCAGTTCATCTTCCACCTTTTTTGAATGCAGTCAAATCCTAACACCCACGTATTTGAAACGTGCAGTACTAATATGGGGAAATAAATCTGCGTCAAAAAACCCTGCCTTGTTTTTACTGGCGGTGTAGCATTAAGTAAATGTGTCTTAAGCAGTAGTCGTTACTGCGAAAGTATTGCAGTGGATGCCAAATTACGTTTCAAGCTATGACGCTCAGGGGATGTAAGGAAACACAGAGCAAGACGATGAGAGTGCGGGATGTGTGCAGTGAAGGACACAAAGCAGTAGATGGAGTGTGGGACGGGACTGTATGTTTGTGACTTAGTCTGTTTATTGACATGGCTACAATAGACTTCCAATTCGCTATCTTTCTAAAGCGCCGAACTTTATACATTCTCGAGTAGACTCATTCAATAAAGCACAGTTGCGATTTATGGACAACGGTTTCCAGTCTGTCTCAGTCTGTGTACTGGCTTGGTCCCAAACAGGAAAGATTTAAGTTACTTCTGTAAAGCCGTTTGTTTTCAAGCCAATATTTCTGTCTCCATAACACGACATTTTTCCTACGTTTCAAACGTTTATGTTTCTGTTTAATTACTGTGATTAATGTTATGAGAAAGAATAAGTCAAGGATCGTGGATTGGGCCGAATGTTCAGCACGCGTAATGAAGTTGGTGTATATTTACTCTCTTTACAAATTTCTTTACTGACCATAAAACGATAAAATTTTACTGTGTTCTGCAACCAGCAGTTATGTTGTCAATGCTGTGGAGCTGTCTTTGCACATCAGATATTCTAGGGACAAATTATTATTTCAAGAAACCACACAGTTCTTCAAACTCCAGACTTCAAAAGGGCTATTTTCAGTTCTTGTCGTCTTACCTCGAGCTATCTTGTGTATCTTCTTCTGAAAACTCTCTTGATGAAAGCACTTGCAATTTATCTACATTATCACTAACTACAAAAAACTACCATTTTTCTTATATGTAGGTCAATGCATATTCTGATTAAAGAATTGTCAAGTCAGAGTCGCTTAATGATTCTGCGGGAGAATAGACATTTCCATTGGAGTTATTGCAGTTTGAGGAGGTTTGTTGGAAGGAGGACGCACACCGACATATTTACAAGTGCGTGGGTAATGAACATAGAGATAATTTAAGGGTAGAAAATAACCGAAAATTGATCATTTATTACTATTAAGTGAAATCCATTCAGCATTTTGCTTACCTTACAATGTTGCATTGCTTAACCAGAGTAATATTTCCTGTTTAATTGCAAGTGTCACATTCACCAGAGTAATATTTCCTGTTTAATTGCAAGTGTCACATTCAGGAGGTACGGATTTCGAATCTTGACCTGAACTGACTAACCTAAGCTGTCTCAAAATGTATTTTATTTAAAAGAGCGAACAGAAATACTTCCTTCAAAACTGAATAACACTTAGTGTTCAACTGCCATAAAACATTTTTATTAATCGACCTAACTATATTGTCAGTTATAGAGGTACTATTCAGTATAATGCACATTGAATCTTATTAATGTTAAATTTTATCGACATAAACAGCTCATTCTAAGATAATTTTGCACACAATGTCACTTACTTGCTTTTCTTTAAATAAATTCCTTTTGTCAATTGACAGATGACGTCAACGTTATGTTTGCCTTATATTAATGAAGTGAGGCAGGTATTTTAGACTTTGGAAGGCGGAACAAACAGCCAGCCAGGGACAACGTATTCATGAAATGTTCGTATATCTTGTTTCTGATAAGAATTAATTAGTTACAAAAAAGTAAGAAATATTTATCACTATCCGATGTATAACAGAACGGACTTGGCACCCTGTGACTACCACTTGTTTCCTAAGTTGAAAGAACATTTGGCCGGAAGGCGCTTCAGCGACGATGACGAGGTGAAAGTTGCGGTTCAACGCTTCCTCAACGACATGGCGGCGAGCGGGTATGACATGGGCATACAAAAACTGCCTCTGCGTCTACAAAAATGCATCGACCGAAATGGCGATTATTTAGAAAAATAGAGGAATGTTCAAACTTTAAAATGATGTATCAATTATTGAAAATAAATGTTTCTTTCTATTTCTAAAAAACTTGGAGACCTTACTTTTGAGATCACCCTCGTAGTACAGTTACACTGCGCGTTATAACTGTCTTATATACACTGAAGTGTCTCTGTGTATTTCGCCTTTACGTCAGAGTATCTGTAATGCTACAGATAATTTACTCACCATAAACAATAGCCGTCAGGTTAAATATTAATGGCGTGTGTTAATTAGGAGTGCGTAATTGGTATTTGTATGTTTAGATGTGGTTATAGCCTGTTTGGGACTTAAGGATCTCCCCTCAGTATCACAAGTTTTGGGGGAAAAATTGTTACAATCTGATACCAGATTGTTGTCAGATATTAATAGAAGTAATTTATATGCTCAGTCTTCTTGTATGCTCGGCATTTATGTAACTCAGTAACAGCATTTAGTATCTTCTTACTAGACACCATCCGTAATTTACAAGCGCATGTTGAAAAAAATTGTGAATTATAATTGGAAAACATGTTTACGACGTTGAATGGCTCATTGTTAGGGGCGTTTAGATATTTGCAAAAGCGACTATTAGCGTCGTAATGTCTGTACAGATGTCTATTCATCTGCCATTCGTCATGGAACAACTTAGCCCCTACTAGGCAGATTTTCGTTAAATTTTACTCTGGGGACTTCCATTAATAACTGTCAAGAAAATTGGACGGAAGTCTCGGGCACTCTACATGAACACCGAAGTATGTTTATGAAGATATCTCAATCATTTCTTCTCGAAATAAAAATTTTCGAATAATTATGTACAGAAAATCAAAGTAGGTGTTTCATGTCAAATACTTCTTGACGAAAATCTTGCCATTTATGAAACAACTATGAAAAATTTTGAAATTTTGTTGTTCTTGTAACGTAGTCCTCAATGGCGTAGACATCGTATGGTGACGTCACGTTCCTGTACAGGTGTCAGTTATTTATTGCCATTTCAGTAATGAATAATTACGGAACATTAAAGCTTGCAATTATATTATTTAATATTTATTGTATGTATGAAATTTGGTAGGTAGGTACGTTATAAATATATGTAGGTTGCCCAAAAAGTAGTGTCCCGTATTGTTTTGACCGGTAATAGAACTAGGAATGTAAGATTTTGGATAAAACAATTTGAAGTTTCCGACATTAAAGCACGAAGGTTTGAAGTTCTGTGACAGACAGACAGCACCATTGCAGTAACGCCCCACAGTTCAGTCGACCATAATTCTCCGGTTAAAACAACGTGCTGTAATATAATTCCTTGTTTTCTTTTTTTTTTT
>Ga0123353_10008750_pt1 | contig 13866 bp, 12 predicted proteins | sample TergutLab28metaG_3_FD_92763 | JGI IMG/M metagenome (GOLD analysis project Ga0123353, IMG submission 92763) | Labiotermes labralis P3 segment gut microbial communities from Petit-Saut dam, French Guiana - Lab288 P3 | ecosystem: Host-associated > Arthropoda: Insects > Digestive system > Gut ... | reverse complement strand
TTTGTGGGCCGGGTAGCTCAGTCGGTATAGCGACTGACTACGGCCTGGACGGTCCGGGATCGAATCCCGGTGGGGACGAGATTTTCTGCCCGTCCAAACCGGCCCTGTGGCCCACCCAGCCTCCTGTAAAAAGGGTACCGGGTCTTTTCCAGGGGTAAAGCAGCCGAGGCGTGCTGCTAACCACTCACCCCCTTCTAGTGCCGCGGTCATGGAAGAGTAGAGCTATACCTCTACCCACCCTCTGGGCCACACCGGGCCTGTAACGGGATCACTTTACCTTATATATATGTTTTTGGTTGTAAAATCATGTCTTATGGAAGAAAAAATCAAGGAGGATGAGATGGGCTTAGCATGTAGCACTCTTCTGTACTACGATTTATATGTACAAAATTTGCTTACAAAACTGGTGGAAAAAGCGACTTGGAATAACTAGGCATGGATGAGAAGAACATATTAAAAGGCAACTTAAAGAAATAAGATGGAAGAACTAATTTTGGGCTGTTTTGATAATGGTATTGAACCTTAAGGGTTTAAAAATTCATGTAACTTCTTCATTAGCTGAGCAACTACTGGCTTCTCTAGAAGGAATTTGATGCTTGGAGTTAGTTACTAATCACATATTTTTATAATACTCTCAACATACTTCTCCCATTATCTGAACAGTAATCTTCATCTCTACGTTGAAGAAAAAAGCAGATGTTTCCATTAAACATTAGAAACTTGTTCTCAAAACATCCAAGTGCAATACCTCCAATTACTAAACAAGCAGTATGGCCATAGTCATGGATTTCAAACACTTTTTCAATTATTTAATCAGCCTCACAATGCCATCAGCATACAATGTATCAGCCTCCCACTGCACACTTCATTTCTATCCATCCATGTGTTTCTGCATCTCATTGACTTCCAGGTTTAGGAACAATAATACTGCCCATTTCAGTTCTGTGATCTTAGCTGGTGCTACCTGAAGACAGAAAGAATTAGTGTAAGGTTGTTAAGAAAGGACAGTCTTACTGATAACAAACTAACTCCATCCAGCAGCCTTCTGCTGGAAAGGCTAGTAGTTCGTCAACTTGTCAAGAAATTTCCTGTATCTTAGAAAACCCAAAGGTTCATTACCATGTTCATTTGCTTTACATTGATATTTATATTTACATTTATATAATCCACCAATCTGTGTCTAGGGTTTCCAAATGGCCTCTTGCCTTCAGGATTCCCCACAAAACCCTTCTATGCACTTCTCTTTTCCCCCATGAATGCTACATTTCCAACCCATCAAATATTTTTTATTTGATTACAATAATAATATTTTGTGAGCTAGGAAAAAATTATGAAACTCCTCATTACACAGTTTCCTCTGGCTTGATACTCCCTTCCTCTTACAACCAAATATTTCCCTCAGTACCCAGCTTGTGACATCATTACTTTATATTCTTTCCATAATATAAGAAATCATTTTCACTCCTCTAAAACGTAATGGGCAAAATTATAGTCCTCTATACTTAAAGGTTTATGTTTTTAGATAGAAAATTGCTGAACAGGGCCAGTTTAAGGCATTTCTATGCCTAACGCAAAAATAAATTTTGACCTCTTACCTGCTAGTTGTCCTGAAATGACAATGCAGATAGAGAACAAGATATAGGTAAAATGTATGTAGTAATGCATGGAATAACTCACAGGAGAACTAACATATATATTAAATTAGGTACTAGGAGAAAGAAATTAGATGTACAAAATCTGAAATACAACCAGCATTGTCAGATGGTGGGCTCCCATGCATCCTTATAGTGTGTGACAACCTTAAACTGGCCCTTCTGCTGGATAGTGTCAGTAACTTCTTGTCAGATTTCAGGTTCTCAAAATAGTGACTGTGAAGGTTATTATAGAGGTTGTAACATTATGCATTCTTATAGAAATAGAAGCACATTTTAGAGGTAAATGCTGCTTCTACCATCAGGCCAGAGTGCATGATATCACATCCCAGAATACACCAAACTTCATGTAATTCCTGCTGCATTTCACAGCCCAGCACCAAAAAGACACATCGGGACAAAGCGGACAAGGAGGCTATTACACCGGGGATGGTGCGGAGCCCAGCAATGCATGAGGGGTTCCAGGCTGAAGACTGGGGCACACTTCAGAGGACTACCACCCCATCACACACCCCAGAGGATGGCACCCTCTTGGGAAGTGCAACTGGAACACCAGCAGCAGCTGGCAATGGTGGAGGAGGCACATCAGATGACTCAAGTTGTGGTGCTGGTAGTGGCAGACATACATCAGAAACAGGCAACACCACTCCTACACAGCAGCAACAATCACCTCGCAGACACAGACGTGTGAGAGAGTCCCCACGCAGGAAAGCTGCTCCAGGGGGTGGACGTAGCCCCACTACTACCCAACAGAGGTGAGTACATTTTTAGGTTCTGCTGAAGCAAAGACAGGTCCCATTAACTCACACATTTAGTGAAAAACAATTAAAACTTTCCACGTTCTACATGAGATATAATGTTTAGAATCATTGTTCTGAATTCGTCTGCCACTTTGTAAGATAATCCCCCTGCCATTTCTGGACATGATTTTTCACCACTGTTAATTGTATAAAGCTAAATTTATTTAAAGCCGCCCCTTTGTTAATTTAGGAATCAAATCATGAATATGTATGAGTGTAAGAGATACCCTGACACCTTGACACTTGATAGAAATTAGTAATCAGTTTCATTCCCTAGTCACGATATGCATTAGGAGCCCATACACCAACTAGATAGGTGGCTGGGTGGGCCACAGTTGGATCCGGATTCTATAAAGAAGGTGAAAATTCTCTTTCACCTGCTGTGAGTGAGAAACTCCATATGGAATAATTTGATCAGGGTACACACGTTCACATCACACTTTCTCTCCAATTATTTGCATTTGTGGCATTAAAAGTAATTTAGTAGTGTTTTTGAATTAGTAATTATTAGACTTCAGAGAGATTTTTGTCTAAATCAGTGTGTTAATAATCACTTCTACGTCCAATATAAATTAGTCTGTTAAATTCAGTGTAAACTTTATTACAGACCCAGGTCAATGTCTTTCACTTGCTGTTCCTTAGTTTAATTTGGAAAGAGTGATTAGTAAAGAAAAGTGATTTGTACATGCTGCACCTTCAAATAATTGTGAGCGCTTGCCCAAAATTTCTGGAACAAGCCATTGTTGGCAAAAAATTTAAGGATGAAGATACTTAATGTCTTTCATTGGAAACCTGTCTAACCCTGAGTTTGAGGCTTCATGTTTACCAGCAGTTCTACATCTTAGCACAAAAAAAAAATCAACTTAAGGCAGGGAATCGAATCTACCATTTTAAAATATGCGGGTGCTTAATTCTATTGATGTTTGTAAAGTGTAACAAGTTACCACAACATTATGGTGTTGAGTGTCAAACCCCCTGAAACTGAAAAAAAGGACATAACATCCAGCTATGGCACGTCTTTTGTCTTTTGAGAATAGTCTACTTCACCACCTCACAACTTTCAGATGGTTTTGTAACACAGTTGTAATGCACACATTCTTAATCTGAGTTGCCTATGTGTAGAGAAGTAGCTTTCCTGGTTTCGAACCAAACTTGCTGGGGAAAGTTCAGCTACATTGCCTATTGTAAAGTGTTATACCAGAAATATTCTGGAGGGTATATGTATTTAATATACAAGTTGTCGACTTTAAATCTGAGACTTGAAAATGGGGCCTTTAGAATAAGAAGCAGAGAAGTGTTAGCCATTCAGTCATGATGTCCAGTATCTTTTACTGATTTTACATTTCACCTTCTTCTAGAGCACTTTTATGTAAGTCAGTGAATAAGAAGTATCTGGTCTCTTCCACCTTCTTACAGTTTTCCTATTCAGTTTGTTGTCAAGTTTTCACTTTTTTCTTCTTGTCTTCTAGTGTTTAGCTGCACTATTATAAATATACCACATAAATTTACCATGCACATACATCATCATCATCATAATCGGCTCTACAGCCCTGGGTGGGCCTTGGTCTCCTCACTGTGCACATACTATATGCATGCATGTGCATGTCAGTTACTTAGAACATACTGTGTGCTGAATGAATTAGTTATGGTACATATTGGTTGGCTGTTTGACTGTGGGCCTTCATGCACAATCAGATTACGCCGTCGGAGTGGCAGTGGAGAGGAGAAGGTCCCGAGTTCAGCCGCCACGCTGTCACGACGCCGTTCCTCCATCCCAGCCAAGTCTCCACTAACACAACAGGCACCCACAGGTGGACTGAGCAGTGATGATGCAATACGCAATAGCCACCTCAGTCCACATCGCTACTCCAGAAGTCCAGGCAGCTCCCCCAGTCGTAACAAGCACCGTTCACGGGGCTCACCAAAACAGATGGCAGCTTCCAGTGACACAACAATCAATAAGGTGAAGTCAAGAGAGAAAATGAGTTAACTGTTACTGGCTGTGTATTTCCCTGTTGAAACAATGAATGTGAGTACTGTAGCCAGCCAAATAAATTACTAATATCACTGCCCTCAGATTAGGGCATTTCCTGCCAATGCAAGATATCTCCAATTTTAACATTTTATTCTCTTCATAGGCATCCTGATATTTACATTATTTATATACCCCCAGCCTTCATTATTGTTTCTGTGGTATCTCTGACAATATGCTGTGTTGATGGCTGTCTGACCTTGTCTTGCATGTGTCAAAGAGTAGGTAGGTGAATTAAAATGCAAGTAAACGTCGTATAAAGTGTAAAACATTTTTAGCATGAACTTCTGGGTAAAATGGCCAGCTGGCAGGGACTGAACTACAGCTTTTTACTTGGTACAGAACAAATTAAAATCTTGCCCCCGTTTTATTATGTATATAAATTATATGAGATCAAGATATTTCAGGGCATGATAAACAGAATAGACAAACTTTACTCATTACGAGTAGTGATAAAAAATGGATGTATCCTGTAAAAATTTGGTACTACACATTACATCCAAAGATGTGTATTTGATTTGATTTAATTGGATTGTTGAATTTGGTGGTAACAACAACAACAGCAGCAGCAGCAGTAGCAGCAGCAACGACGACGACGATGACGATTATTATTATTAATATTATTATGATAATAAGTGTCAGCTAGAACATTTTTGAAACTGGATAAGTAAAAGGAGTGTTGTGACATGATTAAACAATAACAGAAAACTTTTTATAGAAATTCTTCTTCTTTACACATTCATTTTACACATGTGCTTGGTTCAGTTATGGGAGAAAACGTATCCAGTAGGCCTGAAAACAACAAAGTGTTGTGAGGCTCACATCTGCTGTGAAAATGTCTGATAGTGTATATGTCACAGGCTCAGGGTGCAATGAGTCCTGAGTCCAGTCGTCTAAAGGCACTGAGTGCTGAGTCACTGCGCTCCGTTAGTCCAGGGAGTGACAGTGTTTTCTACAGTGAGGGGGCAGACCACAGCAGCAACACCACAACTTTGTGCCACCACTGCGGACGTGAGGTGGACAAGAATGCAACTCTTTCAGGTCTTGAGGTGGGTGGTTCAATGCTGCACCAGCCATTGTCATGTTTTGTACCTTCCAATCTGCTTTCTGGAAAAAGAAGTAGTAAAATATTTGTTTAAAATCATCCTATCTGTCCAGTGCAATGTGGTGTAGGTATACACATTGGAAAATAACTGAGTATTTTTTGGTGGTGTACTTTCAAAACAGACAGAATATTGCCAGATTTGAAGTTCTCATGGCAATTAATATTAGGATGAAATTCTTCCACCTGCATCTTCAGGATGTAAATAAAGGTTGCATCTTTCTTTAAAGATGTTGGTACCCAAACATTAAATTGTAGAGTTTCACATCCCACAAGACTCAAACATTAATGCCACTGTAAGAACATCAGATCTCAAGGATATCCATTCTCAAATCATTTTGCTGAAAAACCAGATTTTCTGGACTGAGTAAGGATGAGCACAATAAATCCTCTGAAGGAAGAAGTACAAAAGGCTCACAGTGCAACATACTTCCACATTACTAACAGCACACGCATATGCAGCATGAATTAGTTTGTAGATTTTGATCCATGGTGACCTTATTTTGACTAACTGCAGACACATAATTCTAAAATATATTTGTCATGACACAGGATGGAGAACCTGGAGGGCGTGAGACAATAGAACCCGAGCCACCTGACATAGTACAACCCCCTGCAGGTTTTGCTGACTCCCCTGAGGGACCGCGCCACAAAGCAGTCTCCAGTGGGCGCCTGTACAAGAAGCTAGAAAAACGATATAGGTCCGAGGAAAGAGGATGTCATGGTGAAAGGCGACACCACACCCGCTACCGGTGTGATGGTGCACGTGCCAAATCAGAGGAAAGGGGCCGTGAAGATCGAATCAAGCCCAGGTACCATCCAATATTACAATGGTTACCAGCAGTCTGTTAAAAGTTGCACTGCAAGTTGCAGAATTTCATTTAATGGAATATGTCCATTTGTGTACAGCTAAATGGAGGAGAAATGCTAAGATTTAGTCAAACACAGGGTACATTTCATTTAAGGTACAGGTGAAGGATTTCAGATTAATTAATATGAAACATGTAGCCTGTATCTCTGACCAAAATATATGTTGTGTTTCAGTAAAAACTTAACATTTTTCCTTGATGCAGAATTTTATCTTACATGGGCCCATGTGGGGCATTAGCACATTCAGTGGATCAGACCTAGTCAACAAGTGAAATGTAATTGTATTGCAAATTATGAGTTTAGAAGTTACAGTTTCTTTTAAATATCTTCAGGCCATTGGCACGGTCAACAGATGCAAGTATGGAGATGTTGCGAGCTGCAGACTCAAGCCCCAGTGTGATGGTTCATGACACTAGCGTGCCAGACCTGGCTGCAGCAGATGGTGAAGAGGAGGATACTGGGGTGTATGCAGAATCCTACAAGAATGCCACCTGGATCTACATTGGTGATTCTGAAGAGATGCATGTCTGGCAGAAACCAGAGACCAAAGGAGAAGATAAGGGTATGAATGCCTGCATTCTGAATCTTACAATTAACATTTGGTTCAACAGCAGTGTGTCAAACTTGTATTCAGAAGTGCCTGGGTCAAACTTGCTCCATGACTGAGAAGTTCTTTAGTTTGATCCAGAACTTGGCGACAATTTCTGGGAGGATATTTTAAAATAAGCTGCAACTGATTCCATGCTTATTCTACCCAGTTCTTCAATACAGCTACGATATTATAAAGGATATTATTTTACATTATGCATGCCATGAAGTGATATGGTATTAGTGGAACTGTAGCTTCCCTTCCTTAACCACAGCACTAGATGTAGTTGAGTCATTGGCTTCCTTCCTCAGCTGTTTTATTTCTGGGAAAATAGGCCATGGTGCCCATTGAATAGGAGGTTAGGTGGGCCCCAGAGAACTTCTGGGTCCTTTGGGGAAGAACAAAATCTCTTGCCCTGCTGGGAAACTAAGCCCAGATTGCCACATAGCCTAGAAACTACATTAACTGTGCTATCCCACCTCCCATTCATTGCAGTTTACTCCATTCAGGTAAAAAAGCATTGTTGTATATGTTAGAGGAGTATAGATTGTGAAAATCCCAAGTCATTTTTATAGTTGTGACAACAGTATATGACACTTGAGATTACTAGGTGTGTCAATTTCATTTGGCCTGTCACATCCAAAAAAGAACATGCCATTTCAGACAGTGGAAGTTTTTCCACCCTCACAGGAAAGGATAGAGAGGTTCCTTCCAAGTTGGGTCTTTCAGAAAGAGCTTTTCTTCAACACAGGGCAACTGATATCTCCTATGTACTGTTGAATATGCACCTACAATCTGTGTTTAGGTGGAAGGTATTGTAATGTATGTACAGTGTATATTAGGGTAATACATACAATGCCTAAAATTAAGAAGTCAAGAGATTTAAAAATTAGTACAACCTTGACAAGTAAGTAATCAAACAACAATGAAACCTGCATTCCCTTGCTAGTAAGCATTCTTGCCATATAATTCACAAATTTAAGCTTGTTTTCTGTCTGTCATCCTCTTGTCTGCTTGATGTTTTTTTACCTACCATTGCTTGAGCTTGTCATAATGTGGTACTATAGATTCCAAAGCTTCATTTTGTTGGTGCTGAGAACATTAAACACTCAGACACGTGATCATGTGTCATTCCAGTAGTACAATATTTAAAAAAATTTTAAATCACTTATTTCCTCTGTGTGCTTTTCTGAACATAATGATTAGTGTACATTTTTCATGTTTAACAGAGGATAAAAGTGGGGATTGGGGAGAGGAGGATGACCCTCAAGCTGGGGGTGCAAGAAGAGACTCTGCTGAATCAACAGGCTCAGAAAAGGACTTCCGACGGAAGTATCAGGCCATCACTCATCGCATGGTTCACCGGAAATCCAGTGTTGAAATGTACAAGCGTCTAGCATCGAAGTCGTTTGGTGAGTTACATGCATGGAATTCTCTGCATGGCCTGCTGCTTTTGGCATGGGAATGTGTGATTTTGCATACAACTACATACATTTTAACACTTCCATTAGTAATGACTTTTGCAGTCTGCAGCCCTCATAGATACATCAGATATGGGAGCAAAGAACACTGTTAAAATGACTTGTGCATGCACTGTCATCCAAGCAGATTTTACAAACATATGTTTGCTTCTCTGTTACATTCAAGACATTTTAAGCTGCTTTCCTTCCTAAATGAAAGGGGGAAAAATAGGATTTTGGGGTTACCATGCTCTTTGTGTGCATGTGTGTGTGTGTGTGTGTGTGTGTGTGTGTGTGTTCGTGTAAACCTTGGAACCAGCTGACTGTTTTATGAAGTGTGGTATACATATTGTGTTTCAATGGCAGACATACAAACTTGTGAAGCAAGAGCTACACAACAATACATACTGCTAGGTACTGAAATCTGTCTATATGTACTAAAGCCTTCACAGAAGTACAATACAACAACAGCAGCATAATGCTGATAGATAATGTAAGAAGGGAATTCTATGCAACAGGAAACTCAACTTCATGATTTCTGCTCAGAACTTCTTGTTACACCATATAGACTAACTATTCATCAGTCAGTATCATAGGGATACGTGTTAAGTAGGTGTGTTTTTGTTAATCTGTAGTGTTATCAGAACAAATGTTTATACAATTATAAATTGTCTGTCTGTCTGTCTGTCTGTGCCATATTCTCTGAATTCGGTATGATGGTCATGGAAACAACTGTGTCACACTGAAATTGAGAAAAATGAAAGCCAGTGAAGGATATACAAATCAGTTTTTCTCTAGATTTTAGCTGAATCTGACATGACCCAGCTTTCCAAGATCCTGTGTTAAATGATTTATCAAATACACGGAGAACCAAAATGTTCATATGTGGAGATACAATCCATGTAGGATCCTTAGGAACTGATGGGGTAAGCTGCACATTACCTGCAGGTATTAACAAATGTATATTTGGTGTTTGATTGACTGAGAGTGAAAAACTAGTAAAGGTGATGAGATTTGAATTTTTTATGGAGGCAAGAACCCAGGCAAAGTTGTTTTGAGGTGTGATGCTAAGTAATCTGGTAAAAAGATGCCAAAGTTTTGAGGAACTTCCTTGCCTCTTTCTTCAGACTATGGTGAAGACAGGGGGCCCTCCATCACTTGTTCCTACTGACATGTAACTGGCTGATGCGACCAGCTAAAAAAAGTGTTTGTTGAGGTTCTTTCTGAACATTCTCACAGGCATACATCTGGACAAGCCCATTTGTCATAAGCAGTTGCAGCCTCCATGTGGATACTTGACCAGATACTGCCGGTTCCTATGACGTAGCCTGACTTGGACTTAAGCCTAAATATTTCTCACATCTCAAGTACAATAACTTTGGGTACACCACCTCCAAGGCACTTGGGAAATTACAGCATTTAAAGTGTTTCATGAAATGTTACACTCCTTCCATGAAACTGTCTATATGCAAACAATAATATATTCCAAATTACTGCATTGGTATGTGTCTATATGTCAATATCTATATACAAATATATTGCAAATTATTCTAGAACGTACATTTTACCCTTATCTCAGACAGTGTCATATATTCTTAATCAAGCATGACCCTCTTGTGCATTCCCCACTGATGGTAACACGTGTCAGCCGAAACATGTTGGAGTACCTTTTGTACTGATATGTAGCGGTGCAAAAAGTTGGAATAATTCTTGTCTGTTTGATTTAAATTTAATCTTTTCCTCCTATCTTTCTTTGAACTGGATTAAAACTTTGATCAGCACTTAATGAAACCTCAAGTGTAATTAGTAAGATGGGCCTGGGGAAATTACGTTGTGAGAGTGGGAGGTAGATGGAGCTGGCTCAGGATCGTGTCCAATCGCGGACTTTAGTATTAGCGATGCTGGACCGTCTAGTTGTGCTACCAGAGTGTCAGTTAATGTAGGTTGTGTGTATGGGAGATGGGTGGAACTGGAGCAGGATCGTGTCCAATCATGGGCTTTGGTATTAGAGATGTTAAGCTGTCTGACCGCCAGGATTATTATTTTAGCTAGTCTACTAATAATCAATCAAGTATTATGGAAATACCCGTTTCCGGTTGCGTCCATGCGTGTTAAGAGGCCACGATTGAAACCCAAATACTAGATCGTCATTGCCAAACGTACTCAATTTAAAATCATAATTTTCATATGACTTAGCGATTTAAACAAGCTGTCCATAGAAGTACGTGAAACATTTCTTAAGAATTTATCCTTGTGTGCGTGCCAAAGCTGTAAGAACTGCATGCGAATGTTTCAGAAAAATAGTAGAATTATTCTGAGATGTTTAGTTCTTGGGCGTCGCAGTGTTGAGCGTGCGAGAAAGTTTTGGCTTAGCTACAACATTACGTCAAGGCAAAATAATGTAAAAATAGCTTCACAGGAATATTGAGCAAGGTCGCCTTCCCCTCCCCCCACTTCCCCTGCACTACCGCAGCACTTCATACTGCAGTGGGAAAAAGATAGGCAGTCGGACGTCGAACCTCGGGCCGTGAGCTTGGAGACTGGCTGTGGGAGCCGTAGGTCATTCTTACCGTGTCACAGTCCAGCAGTATGGTTTGTGGTATGTACCATCTTTCTATCTGTAACATTTCAAGTTCCCATCTTTAACAGAATGCTTTGGTTTTGTGCAGTGGATGGACTCACCGAAGCGACTAAAATACTAACACCATTAATCTACACTGCCTGCTATTCATAGTAGTTCAAATACAACGAAAGCATTGCATGAAAATTTGTCAAGTCTCAAAAAAAATATTCCGCAATTTTGTTGCGAAATTTAACAACCTTCCGTAATATAATGGTTTATGAACGCATACAATTTTCAGATTTTATACATATAAAATTTTAGTAATATTCCTTGCTTCAGAACCTATTGCAACTATTAGCATTAATGACAGTTAGCTTCTAAATTACCTTACACTGATTACGAAGATCTTATCTTGCACAAACCCCCCAGTCTCAGCAATGTGTGTCATGCTCGATTTCTCGAGGCTGCATGCAGTTAAACTTGGGCAAGTGACGAGTTAATGATGACGTAAGTGTTTGCCTCTGTCAGCAGATACACATTTCCGTGGTTCCCTGCGACAGGCACTCGAGGACATACTGAAACTGATGCTGCATGTGTGGTGTAAGGGGGCTGTGGCTGTTAAGGTAGTCTCTGCCAAACCCACTGGTAAGCCAGTCATTAACTATGAACCACAATGCCAAGATTCTGTCTACCATTCACTTGGCAGGTTTAATAAAACTAAGCGGCCTACATTTACACAGAAGAAAAAAAATCATATCTTCTTCGCAGATCACGTGAAATGCCGATGGACATTTTTAATTGTAGGTATCGATATAAGTATTAGAAGCCTGGTCCTTAGAATTGTTTGTATAGATTATATTTATATATGTTATATTTTATATTGTTACATACCAACTAGCGCTTTGTTATATTCAATTTAGTTATAGGTTACCGTGTTTGACGTCTGGTAACCAGTCCCTTCTGTGCTATTCAGAACATCAGCGCCATCGCTAAATAAAATGGCGGCTCATACAACAAATTTTTAAAATGTTTTTTTTAGTCGTGAATTGTGATATAATTGTACAATATAAACCAACAAAATGCACGTTGTCTAAAGTAATATTTTAATTTATGATGTCTTCTACATGTTTCGACACCTAGGATTCATCCTCAGGAAGACGGTTGTACGTAGAGGTATGGTATAGTGTGTTGCACATGGTGAAATGACAATAAAATGCATTTATACGATATGTAAGTATAAAATATTTGAACTTTCTAAATAAATCGATATGGACATAGAACATAGTGGTTAAATCTTATAATAATAAAAAAAAACTTAAAAACACGAGAATATAAAACCGTACGATGTTGCATTAAAAGCTTATACATAGATAACCTCTTAAAAGCCTTTTACTGTAACTTCAACATGTAAAACACACTATCCCATACCTGTATGCACAACCGTCTTACTGACGATGGACCCCGGCGTTCAAAACATGTAGAAGATATCATTAATTAAAATATTACTTTAGACAAAGTGCGTTTTGTTGGTTTATTTTGTATAACAAATTGTTTCTCTCGTTGGATATAAATGGCTCTTCAGAAATAGGCAACCACATAATATTAAGGGGAAACCCCAGGGGAGCTACCGACACACAACACAAAGAAAGATCAGGAATGCGTTCCTTCTTCTATACTACCATTGCTGGGAAAATTTGTTATGGCGCCAACAGGCACTATATATAGACAGAAAAGTCTCTCCGGAAGTAAACAAGAGGCGTTCATCCACTTATATTTCTCTTTTCAGCGGGGGTGGGGGGAAGGAGAAAAATATTGCTATGGAACAAATTTTATTGTTTGTAACAGCTATCATGACGTATGTCCCTTGGAAACGATGGTACTTCTTGTGACTGCTGCCATATTTTTGAAGAAAGGTATTAAGTTACATTTGGCCAGTTTTCAGTGTTGTGACGTCACAGAGCACATCATAGTTGGCACCTTGTTATGGGTTAGTGATTCTCCCTGGCACAGTGAAGAACTGAGAGCACAAATCAGATCCACTGTGGCAAAGTGTCAGGGTCTGGCAACATGCACATTTTCAGATTGCAAGCGATGTAGAAGATCGTATATTGAGCATGTTAGAAGTAAATAAAAGTGACCGCGGTAGCACAGTGGTTAAGGTGCTGTGCTATAAATCGGAAGGTCGCTGGTTCGATTCCAGATGGTGTCACTGGAATTTTTCATTGATATAATCCTTCCGATCGAACTATGGTCCTGGGGTCGACTCAGCCTCTAACAGAAATGAGTACCAGGAGCATTTCCTGGTGGTAAAGGCGGCCGGTACGTAAGGCTGACAACCTTACCACCATCCTGCGCCGTTGTCACGAAATCTGGGAACCTTAACTTCCTGGAACCCTTTGGGCCACTCCAGGCCTGTAACGGGACTGCTTTACCTTTTAGAAGTGAACAAAATTCTCCGTACTTTATTAGTGCTGCGACATCAGAGCCAGAGCTGTAAGTGCAGAACATCAGTAAATAGAGGCATAGAGATCTCTTGCGTCCATTTCTGATGACCTCACTGTGACAAAGATGTGCGCGCAGGAGATATTCTTTTGTGTGCAGTTTAAATTCTTCATAATTTGTTCTTTATTTGACGACTGTTTGGCAGCTTCATTGGATATGAAGACACGTCGTGTTCTCCGTGCTAGACATTCATTGGTCGGAATGGGGGGGGGGGGGCTTTTCCAATTGAAAATTTTTGAAGGAAATCCCAGACCGGCAATTTGCTGGAGCAATTGGTCGTGGTACAAAAATAGATA
>Ga0123353_10008749_pt1 | contig 13866 bp, 10 predicted proteins | sample TergutLab28metaG_3_FD_92763 | JGI IMG/M metagenome (GOLD analysis project Ga0123353, IMG submission 92763) | Labiotermes labralis P3 segment gut microbial communities from Petit-Saut dam, French Guiana - Lab288 P3 | ecosystem: Host-associated > Arthropoda: Insects > Digestive system > Gut ... | reverse complement strand
AGTGACTTTGCAGTAAATAAATATCTGCATACTGTTGCATCTGGTTGGATTTTTATTAACACTGAATTACGATGCACGGAACAGTGAGTTTTAAAAAAAAGCAATATTATATATTTTTGTAGACTTTAAACTTGATAATTTGGGGAAACAAACAGGAAGGCATCACTGGACCTGCAGGATGCACTTGTAACTTCGCTGGGAATTTAGAATGTCGTACCGCGAAATGAAAGTATTTTACAGAAAAGAGTAGGAGGGTTGAGTGTGTGTTACCGTCTAAAATGGGGCGTTAGTGGCAGAATTATTCAAGGGGAAAGAAATGTCAGATTCTCCTCTCTACAAGCAATGGTCTGATATCTTGGACTTTCTTCAGACTGGCCCAGAGCGTCAAGATTATGTTCGCCGTCGCCATCTTCATCACGTACGCCCTGCAATGCTACGTGCCGCTGGAGATTGTATGGAGCACGTACATCAAAGACAGGATGGCGAATGACTCGGCGAGGAAGAAGCTGTTGGTGGAATACATTATGAGAACCTGCACAGTCATAGGGACATGTAAGTGCTGCCATCTCTGCACAGGGACATTTGCTCATAAAAGCCTACAAATTCCGTGACCTTTCTCCCTATACCCAACATGTGGTTGTTGGTGTTGAGAAAATCGAAGCAGCGAAAGCCAAGTTGGAGCCAGACTCTGCAAGGGTGTGCAAATTTTCCATAAATCAAAATTCTAGTTCCATATTGACCATACAAACATATTTAGCTCCCCGGTACAAAATTTAGTCGCCACGGCTAACCCAACCCAAAATATTTTCTTCCCTTTCTTGAAGGCGTAAATGAGATTTTGTCCGGTTTTATACACTTCTCGGTGGGCCAGGATAGCTCAGTCGGTATAGCAACTCGCAACGAGATGGACGGTCCGAGGATTGAATCCCTGTGGAGGAGAAATTTTTCGCACCCGTACAGAGCGGCCCTGGGGCCCACCAAACCCCCTATACAATTGGTACCGGGTCACTTGCGGGTTTAAAGCGGCCGGAGATTGGCGTTGGCCACCCATCCCATCTAGTGCCGAAGTTAAAGAAAAAGTAGAGCAATAGCTCTACTCCCCCTCTGGGCCTTCATGATCTGTTGGGTGACCTTTACCTTTACCTTTAACTTTTCATAAACTTCTCGTCCGATTTGGATAAAACTCTTTAAATGATATATAAAAAAATTAACGAATGATTGCGAATTTCGTGAAAATAGGCGTAGTGAAAATTACACTCCATGTATGGACGCCCGTTTGTCGGATTTTCATGAAAATTTGTAACGCAGTTCGCACAGAAAGTCGTCGAACAAGCAAGTGTTTCGTAAAAACCGACGAGTGACTGTCGTCCTTCACTTACGAGGAATTTACACTTGAAGTTCCTCTCATATTTCTTGACCGATTTTGGTTAAATTCGTTATCGATCCTCACGTAATACGGTTCAGCATTTGTGAGCTTCCTGCAAACCGGCTTACCGAAAGCCACACTATACATGCGGGCATAAACGAAGTTTTATCCATACTTTCCACAGGCCTGTCCGATATGGCTGAAAATCAGGCACATGTTGCTGCTGAACATTTGTGGAATTTCGTGAAAAGCGACTGAGGGGAAGGCCGTACTCTGTTATGGGCGTAATACGAAGTACAATTACGCCTATACCACGAAACAGTATAACATTTTGAAAGTAAGGAAAGCCTTCGCAAAGTCTATGTAAGCCATTTGCACTGTTGTTGGCAAAATATGATGTGTCTGTCCCCCAGACTAAATGAGATAGAAATGGCATGTGTTGAAAGTAATCAGACACACTACAGCATGGCTGGATGGAGCTGAGGTTGCTGGTTAGAAGTCAAGTTTACCGCGATTTGATTGGTTACAATACTTGTTCTTGTACATGTCATGAAATTGTATGGTACAGTGGGGTACTTCTCCAGTCATCCTTAACCTCAGCCATGGATGAGGGCTGGGTGGACCCAATAACCTGTCTATAGACGTTTTGGAAGAGAGATGAATCACGTTCCTCCTTCCGGGAATCGAACCATGATTCCTCTGACTTCCGGCTGTAGCCTACATGCTGTACCGCCTGTTACATCCCCACTCCTTTTGTCCATTCCATATACGAGGGCTGGCCGGAAAGTATCAGCCATTTTGAATATCTCGAGAACCGGTCGCGTGGCATTGATGTAACTTGGTAGCCAGTCAGAGGAGACCTCACTGTGGATCCCTGACAAGTCACTCTCCCGTGGGGCTAGTCAGTCGGCAGTGAGACGCCGTTGACTGAGCTTGTATACTGTGTGACCATCGCATTCATAACGATCGAGCGAGCAGATCAGCTTCATCACTACAATGCGCCTGCCCATTCTAAAGCTCTCGTGTAGGCTTTTTTTTTGGAGGGGGGCGGGCAAAGCATCACATCACCCAGGCCTGTCAGCCCCCCTACAGCTCAGATTTGGCCCCCTGCGAATTCTGGCTTTTCCCAAAACAAAACCGCTGTTGAAAGGGAGGAGATTTGTGAATGTGACGGTCACACAGTACACAAGTTCAGTCAACGGCGTCTCACTGCCGACTGACTAGCCCCACGGGAGAGTGACTGTTCACAGATGCACAGTAAGGTCTCCTCTGATTGGATGCCAAGTTACGTCAAGGCCACGCAACCGATTCTCGAGATATTCGAAATGGCCGGGTACTTTCCGGACTGCCCTCGTACCTTCAGTATTTTACCCCCCCTTCCCCCAACCGCTATTTTACAATAACTCAAATTCCTCATCATATTTCAAGGAAAAGCAAGTGAACTTTAACGTCGATAGTTTCTTTCGGCTCCACTTTTCAGCCACTACTATACAGGGTGTTTCATAAAGAAAGTCAGTTGCTGGTAATGCCACACAATGTCATTCAGAATTAAAACAATTCAGTGCTTTCCCTAAAATCATAATATGACTCTTTTAAGAACTGTACGCAGTTGACATTCCCCTTACCAGGTACACGCACCGTGGAGCTCACGAAAACCGACCACAAGAACCTAGATACCCACGGACCACATTCTGCGACACAATGGTATCAGTTACTCAAAATACCTAGCCTAAAATGTCTTTTTAAAGTTTAAAATATCATCCCCTGTGACATTTAATTCCCCTGCAGTTTTTCCCACATGATGTATTTATGTATTTCCTGTAATTCTCAACACCAACAGTGATTATGTAACTAAAAAGCGTCAGCTGGTTGGTCGCTGTTACGGATAACGCAAGAGTTTTATTGTGGGGTAAAATTTGGCGTCATATATACTCTTTTCTTAAGTCTCAGTGCTCAGAGAACTAAGTATTTCAAGCCTCCTGTGTGTGCTAATGCTGTCAGAAGCATTATTATTTAATTTTCCTACAGTTTATACAAATTTTTATATTCAATACATCATGGACATGCATGTCAGAACTCTACTTCACATTGCAGTCCGTATATCTACCCCCCCCCCCCCCCCCACCATCCTGTAACGTCTTCGAGTTTAAAATTCGCCTGAATATAATTTACGAATTCGGTTCTTACCTCAGACACAATATGCCAGTTCCAAATTACAAAAAAAAGGGTTAAAGGTGGTTAGAGTGCCAATCTTGCGAAATGTATTAAAATACATTATAATGGTACAGTCTGAGAAAAAAGCTCCTTCTTCTGTCAGTAAGTACTTCCGAAACGTCTGCACCAAACTACACGATGTCACATTTATTTATTATTTTTTTGCGTTCGCCGCAAAAATAATTGTAACTCTCGACTGCAGAGTGTCTGTAATGTTAAAGCTGCTGGTCAGTATATTTACCACTTGTTAATTCTCTGTTGCACAGTCCTGCTGGCAGTGGCCATTCCTCGCCTGGAGCTGTTCATTTCCCTGTTCGGTGCCCTGTGCCTGTCCGCGCTCGGCATAGCCTTCCCTGCCACAGTCGAACTTTGCCTACTGTGGCCGTCCAAGAGCTACGGCCGACTTTACTGGATCCTCGCCAAAGATATTCTGCTGATCGTGTGCGGTATTGTGGGACTCGTTATCGGAACATACGTCAGTATTGCCAACATAGTCGTATCGTTTCAATGAACAGCATTCTCTAGTAAATATACAACACAAAACTGCCTTAAATTATTCGCGTAACAACGAAACTCCGTGTATTTTTGTATTTAATGTTGTATTCAGGTAAATTTTATCTTAACCATTTAAAGCCCGAGTTAAATCCCATGTGCCATCTGCTAGCATTATTCGGAGATCACCATATTTTCCACATTAGCAGGTAAAGGGTTATAGGATATTTTTCAGGTGTTATTCAGTTTGGATGCAGAGTGAAAGTATGTAAGTGCAAAAAAAAATACTGAAACTACTGTCACGTGTCTTAGAGCTTAACAGTAGACTTCAGTTTTGAAGATATATTAAATTAATTCGATATGGCACGCAACTGGGTATGTCTAGCCCACAAACGTGATGTATAACGTACTTTCACAGAAACATCTAAACCACGCTCTTAGGCTTGAAACGTTTACAGTTCATTTAGTTAGGATATTAAAAAAAAATCAGTAGGTGAGTCTGAAATTCATAGGAACCGAATGTGTTTGGCGTTCAGGTGACCGTGCATCGTGATAAATTCTCATAATAAAACCAACTACATGCACTAATTTCTCAGATTTATTTTTGGAATAAAACTCTACATGTTTCGGACAGTTCCTCTGTCCATCATCAGAAGTTCTTCACTGTACACGCAGCAATGGTATATGTCACACAGGTTTCCTGCAAGCTATCAGCAAACCTGTATGACATATACCATTGCTGTGTGTACAGTGAATAACTCTTGATGATGGACAGAGGAACTGTCCGAAACATGTAGAGTTTTATTCCAAAAATAAATTTGAGAAATCAGTGCAGATAGTTGATTTTATTATAAGAACCGATCTGTACTTCGAAGACCATTCTACAGCGTGCACAGTGGTTGGTATTACGTACTACCGACTGACTGGATGATAGGGAAGAGAAACTGGAGAGAATTATAGGGGAGGGGGAGGGGGGCTTTTTTGTGGCCTCGGTACGATAGAATGAAACTGAATGGAAATTCATGTGTTAAGTCACACGTGAAAACATGTATATGTCGAGAACGTTGGACAACTAACGCCATCTGTCAGACACTGAGAGCAACTACGTCCAACTAACGCCATCTGTCAGACACTGAGAGTAAATAGTTCAATGCGAGTAACACACACAATTATTCAGTGCATTATAAACCGTTTACAAGGGCAAAAATATTCTCAGAATCAACGACGACACTTTACAAGCCCCACTGTTTCCGGTGTGTGTCCCCAGTGAACAGTTCTGCTTCTTGGCAGCCAGTATGAAGATGTCCACATAAGTGCGAAAGGTAGGGCTGGGGAATCTACCAAGCAATTCCAGAGGCACTGAAAAAAATTATAGTAGCAAACACTTTTTTATTCTATAAAAACCTGTGACAATGTCACATGCACTCTACTTATATGATGTAGAACACTGTACATTGTCTGAGGCACATTCGGTATATAAGACGTTTTATGAATTGCTTCTAACCCGAGCCCGGGGCGATCTGTTGCTACATAAACCGATAGAGATTTTAATTTTACAAGATTAGCGACAGTTACAAGAGGAGGGCAAAGGCGAACTGAGCTTAATTCAGTGCCGCAACCGAATCGAGGTACTGGGGAGTGTACACATGCCTCCACACCCTTTTCACTTTTCGGGACAAAATAAAGGAAAACAGGTTACCTTCACGCTAGTCCCGATTTACTCTCGGAGAAACAGCTGGGAAGTAAGCTGGTTGGGGGGCCAGAAAGGGCCCAGAAACAACACTTTCTGCACCAGCAGAAGATCAAAAACATATTAACCACTCTTCCATCGATAACAGTTAAAAAAAATATATAATACACAACATTAAAACAACAATTATCTTTAGACCGGAGCGGAGCTACTTCCTGAAACGTCGTATGTATCTAAGGCATTATAAATGGACAATATTTGACATAATATTGGCGTAAGAATAATTACGCCAATTGTTGTTCAAGACGCAAGTGCTCTGGGAAGATAAGGCTGTGTCACTGGGCGAACAGTGTCCGACGTTTCGGAGAATCGTGCGGTCACCTTCAAGGTAAATCAGTCCACTAACCTTGCATAAGAAGGGACTAGGATACTCCGAAATGTCGGTAACTATTTACTAATGGACACGACGTCACATCGCAAAAGACCTAAATCTTGGTCACCACTGATTAATAACCTCAAATATCGCCACAATTGCCGCTGTTGTTAAAAAATGTAGCGGACATGCAGTCACTTACTTCATTGTCTCCATCCGCTGCGCCATGTTACTAGCAAAAGTTTACATTTTAACCTTACTTTAACCTAAGAATAAGAAAGACCCGTTCCCGAAACGTCGAGTTAAGTTAATTTAACACCGGGACTATGTAATACGCCACAAAGTAACTACCGTCAGAATTCCACAGAACTTCCCTGAATCATTATTTTATCTGGCAAATGTTTGTCACTTCCCATCGCAATTCAGCTGTGGGTGTGGGCGGTCGAGAGTGAGCTACGTTAATACGACAAAGGAGCCAACACGAACTGACACACGATATTTGTCAGATAAAATAATGGTCATGTATATCGCAAATTGAATGTTAACGAAAGTTTACATTATCTAATTCGCTTTATCATATAAGGGGAACCACAGGCAGGTACTGCATTAGAGCCCCTTCTACAAGCTAAATATTCTGTTGTTATTCACTTCAGCCAATGGCGTATAGTACGGACCAGTTTGTCTATGATGTCATGTTACGTTGTATGCTGATCTTAGCTGAGAGTCGATATACTGACAGAGTTTGTTTATTACGTTATTACAAACGAACTGAATAAAAATCAGCTTTTAATTTAATTACACGGTAGAATTCCATTACAGTTATACAGGGCGTTTCATAATGTTATCCGTGATTACAAACATTTATAACAAGAAAACCAAAGGACCCACCTTAATGGAATTGTTCACAGCCACAGGAAAACTGAAAAAAAAATTTTTTTTTGGACAACTATAGATGTTCGATGTGTGCATCACTGGTGACACGGCACACATCGATACGATAGTCGAGCTCTTGCCCCACACGCGCGTAAAAATGAGTGCATCGATAATCTTCACTGCTGCAATGATCCGTGCCTTTAGGTCAGCGAGGTCACGTGGCAATGGTGGGACGAATACTTTGCACGAAATGCACATTGCACAGTAACCACAGACTTACTCGTGTGATATTCTAACACACAAAATGACTTCTCCCCCGGAGCGGCCATTTTCTCACTACATACGCTCGCATCGCCTAGCGGCAGAAATGTGATCTACGATGAAAAACAACTTACTGGGGGGGATTGAGCTGTTCCTTCTATCCGTAGAGGTTTCATAAATACGTGTCCTACGGTTTTCCTATAATAATTTTTTGTAATCCCGGAATACATTATGAAACGCCCTGTATTTTGACACCCCAGTCAAATTTGGATTAAAGTGTCTATAATGAAAACTGACAAAGAGGATTTTGAGGCGTTCTTTGCACTTCGGCATCCCGAGCCCTCACATCTCTTTAAAACTGCTTCTCTAGGCACGTTAGCAATATTACGCATATCCCAGAAAATATCGAACCGAGTCACGGCCAGGTTAATCGAACGTTCCACATATTTATCAACGTTAAACCGTAACAAAGCTGCTCGACACAACTGCATGCGTTGTTTTACTTTGGGTTCTGAATGTCGGTAGGGGCGCTAGTGGTGCTTCCACCCCAGAAGTTCGTATATATACCAACTGTAATTGCTCAAAACACATTAGAATCTTGTCGGAGCTGTAACGGTTCAGCGTTCACATCAAATTATTACAGCAACATCCGGACGCACTGCTACAGATGACCGCCAATAAATACGTTGTTTTTATAGACACTACGCATACTAAGGGTGACGTCATCAGATGACTGTCAAATCATTTCCTGTACTTGCAACACTACTTCAGCATTTCTATAATTACTGGTTTGTTCAGGTGGCTGACGAAGATGTTAAAATTTAAATAAATTACTATCCTTACAAGGAGCTTCATATTGGTAAAGCTAAAGCAGTCCCGTTACAGGCCTGGAGTGGCCCAGAGGGTTCCAGGAAGTTAAGGTTCCCATATTTCATGAAAACGGCACAGGATGGTGGTAAGTTTGTCAGCTCTACGCATCGGCCGCCTTTACCCCCAGGAAATGCTCCTGGTACTCATTTCTGTTAGAGGCTGAGTCGGTCCCAGGGTCATAGTGCGATCGGAAGGATTATGGCAATGAAAAATTCCAATGACACCATCCGGAATCGAAACAGCGACCTTCCGATTTGTAGCACAGCACCTTAACCACTGTGCTACCGCGGTCCCACAAAGAGCTTCATATTACAACACTGAATGTACATGTTAAAGGCAGATAAATAAGATGGGTTGGGGATGTGGTACTTACGGGGGACAGAAGTGCACACAGGTTTGTGGTGAAGATGCCCAAATGAAGAAGAAGAAGACCATTTGGAAGTCATATCGTGTGACCAGTTCCAGACGCTGCGATAGGCATGTAGTGCCTTCTTCATCTAGAGAGTCACACCTCAGCTGTGGGCACCTTAAAACTATCGAATTTCTGGTACTGATAATAGAATTAACCAACACAAGTAGCAGTGGATTCGAAGTCGTGTATTGGGAATTTCACTGTAATTTTCTTATTCGTTTCTCACTAGTTGAACAAACCAGAACTCTCCAATGGCACCTGCCACTTACTGACCTACATTCCTCACGGACAGATTCAAAACTGGGCATATGAATTCAATACGCCGACTGTACTTTTGCCCTTCTATCTCATCTTCTGCACCACTTGACCGATTTTCATGAAACTTGGTAACAACGCTATAACATTAAATGTCAATACAATGCCCTAACCCTTAATTTCCCAGAATTAGTATTAACAACATGGCGGACGAGCGAACTTGTAATCTGAGAGCGACAACAAAATATTTACATTAAAATTAATATCTTAGAAAACATGCACCTTTTTTAGGGAATTTTTATTTGGAACCTGAAGAAAAATATGGGCTCTGTGCTAAATTTTTTTTTAATTTCCGGTATGAGAGATAACCGATCACTGGCGCTAGGCATGTTAAATCCGGTACCCAAATATCGTAAAAACACGCCTACCAAGACGTAAGAAAAACTTTTTTTGAAGCCCAGAATTAAAAACGCGACAATAAACTGAAGTTATGTTATGTACAAAAAAATTAATATACACAGAATCTATTTACATAATAAGGGGTCCTTTGGCCTCATATTCAGTGGGCAACGGAAGTTATTTCTATGGAGATAAAGTGGCTGGGGCGTGAAGTTGACCACTCACCTCAATCTAGTGGAGATATACTTCTTCTTCCCTACTTGCCAACGTTGCTTGAAGGAGACAACTTTATCTTCACATAACAAAAACAAAACAATGACTGGGGAGCAGAATTGTCACCCACCACAGAGGCGCAGTTATCGGGGTGTTGATAAGTCCTTAGCCCGACCAGGAAGGAAACAAGCTGCGCCTGTCAAAAGTGTGATGGGCAGAGGAATTGATTGAATTGGCTAGGGTAGGGACAGGTGGTGTACTCTTGTGAATGTGGTAATGAACCTCCAAGTTCCATAAAATGCGGGGAATGTAGCTTGTTTCCTTCCTGGTCGGGCTAAGGACTTATCAGCACTCCTGTAAATGGACTTTGTTAAGCCATGATGTTAAGCCGCTATTTGTGACGTTTTGTACAATTCTGCAATTGTTCATCTCGGAAGGTACAGTGTTGAACGTTAGGTTGGAGGATGGGCAATGAAATGGGAATGATGTGGAGGGCCCAGTTGACGGTCTAGCGCAGTATTATTACGGAATTTTCCTGGAGAAACTACGGAATACCAAGAAAATTCCCGTTAGGCTATTCACTGTTCCTACCCGAGTCGAACCATCTCCGCCTGACAATAATGTGTCGCCGACGTTTCGGTCGCTGACGGCATCGATAATTACCGTCACTCAGTAAATTCATGTAACCTTTTAAAGCCTACTGGTTACTTGATGCACCAACAGTTTAACATCCAACAACTGTACGCTCTGCCCACACTGTATTTGTGTGTTTTGTATTTATCTGAGAACAAACAGCGACTTCTGCCCCATATAACATATACTGATTGGTTTTTACCCCCCTCCCCCCGAAGGTGTACCTACTTTGATGTAATGGTGGGGTTTGTGTAGTGAAATGATCCTGAGAGCTAAGCCGGCGGTAGCATAGCTGCTGGCAGGGTCACCCAAGCCGGACAGGTCAAAGGTGATGGCCCAGACAAAAAGGGCCACCCTGGTCCTCAGGGTTGGGCGTGGGGGTGACGACCCCACCCCGGAAAAGAATTTGCTTTCAGGAAACCTTCAGCGATGCCTCGGACGGGTTCAACAAATAGACAATGACCTGGCTGCAAAGAAAAGGAATTGATTTTTGGCACATGGAATGTTCGAACATTATTCAAGACCGGAGCACTGCTATCTCTGCTCTCTTAGTTAAAAGAATATAGACTCGCCATAACGGCATTACAGGAAACAAGACCAAGAATCAGATGGGCGGATGTGGTCCAGAGGGATGCATTACAACTGCTGGGGATAAGAGGATGGAGTAGAAGAGCTGAAAATAGGGATGAATGGAGGCGTCTTATGGGGGAGGCCAAGGCCTGGAAGGGGCTGTAGCGCCATATATGGATGGATGGATTGGTTTTTATGATCGAAATGAAGTGTTTACTGCGCGGTATGGACTGGTTCTTATAAATGAAGCAGTCTACGCTTCGTCTTTAAATTGTTAACAAGCAAACACTAAACAAAGTGATTTATTTAAAATGTATATAAATATGTACAAAGTTTTAAAAAGGCTCTTTACCTTCTACATGCATTCACCATTTTTAACAGTCCACTTCGCGCTTCAAGGGCAAACTTCATCGGCATCTTTAAAGCGGAAGTCACACACGAGGGAGAAATGGTCAGAGGGGTAGCTGAACGAGGGGACTCTGCCCTCACCAATCTCCTCTCCTGTGGGGAAATCCAGCACAGCCTCAACAGTGAAAGTATTCTGGGAGAAGAAAACATAGTCTATGGTGTGACACACCTCTCCTTCCTCGCGAATCTTCCAGGTAGTGTAAGGCGGTTCACTGGGTGAAGCGTCAGCGTTGTCACCTGCCGAGGCATAGGCACTGGCCAGACGGAGTGTCTCACACCTCAACAGCGTCAGGTACACAGGCTCCGTGGGCTCGGCGTTGAAGTCACCACAAATGATAACAGGGCGACCACCACAGTGGGTCTTCACGAAATCCAGGAGGTCTTTGCCCTGCTCGTTCCGGAGGGTTGACATCAGCGCTCCGGTGCGCGCCTTCAAGTGTGTCGTGACCACACAGATCTCCTGACCGGTTTCTCGCACCCGCAGGAGCATTACCACTGCGACCTGCAACGGAATTACAAAAATTCTTGTCACGTGGCATGACACTACGACTCTGTAAAACTGCGGCCCTCTAAAGAGCCACAACGTGGCTTGTGCACGTCGACGGTGCGGTTTGCGCGAAGTTGCCCATGACAAAACCACTAATCGAAATTCCTGGCAACAAACACTCTTTAACAGGCCACTAGCGCACCTAGTGGAGTCCCCAGAAATCAGCATTTCCTTATGTTATTAACAGAAGGCGCTGGCTTCGTTCTCTCAGGCAGTGAGCAGTGTTGCTAGCGTACGTTACACTTAGTTTACAAACACGGCTGCTGTTTCAGTTTCTTCCTGAACGGTGGTTAACCAAAGCTCGTCTAGTTGGCTATACCCGCCTTTATCCACCGGATGATAACAGAAGAATGAATATGGAGTAGTTTAGGAATTATGACAAAATATGCCAAATACTCGGACACTTTTGTCCACTATAAATTCTAAACGGACTGCCCAGGGATCGAATACGTGCCTTTAAGGCGATAAGTCCAAGTTAGGGGGCGACCCTCATCCCTGTGCTTTGGCTCAGGCACTCAAGCAGTCACTTGGTGCAATCAATGACTAACACAATATTCCCCATTTTCACAAAAGAATCTCTGCAAACCCAGTAAACACATAACGATACAAACATTTAGACTTACCACAATAGAAATTCAAAATGCCATCTCTTTATGGATAACGGAAAAGATTAAACACCTATGTGTGCGAACCATACGCAAGGCGTACAGTACAGTACAGTACATCAGTCTGATCGCGTGAAATCAATTGGTGAACGGACTTCCATTACAACTGATACAGGAGACTTTCCCTGAATTCTGTAGCCACAGCCTATAGATAGTCAAAACCAGACAAAAAATAGTGGACACCATACACCAATATTTACAGCCGTTTCTGCGCCAATTTCCAGCGTAAATCATTTAATAGTTATAGATAAACCAGCAATTAATGCAGGCCGGGACAGATCAGTCGGTACAGCGACTCGCTACGGGCTGGACGGTTCGGGGATCAAAACCCGGTAGGGGCGAGATTTTCCGCACCCGTCCAGAACGGCCCTGGGGCCCACCGAGCCTCCTATACAACGGGTACCGGGTCTCTTTCCTGTGAGTAAAGCAGCCGGGCAGTGGCGTTGACCACCCACCCCCATCTAGCGCAGAGATTAAATAAAGGATAGCGCTATACCTCTAATCCCCCTGTGGGCCACTGTGGCCTGTTCTAGGGTGAACTTTACCTTTACCAGCAATTAACATGTTTAATTTTTCAATAAAATCACAGCGTACCGGACACAAAATATGTCTCGTTTCGTTCTGTAAATGTGCTAGAAAAAGTTTAGGTATACATTTAGTGTGCTACGATGAAGATGGACAGAGGACAGGTGCAGGTTTTTGTGCTGGGTTCCCGTTACTGTTGACCGATTTCAACCAAAAATGGCGCGTACTGACAAATGTTAGTGACAGGACCACAACAAATCAATCCGTTCAGCTACACTCGAATTGTTAAATGCGGATAAATGCATGGACAAACGCGGTAACGGCGACATGCATATTCAACTACAACTTTTAACTCAGAACGCAGCTACAAAAACGTGTACAAATAGGCAGCATTTGCAATTTGTAATAATGAGTCGAGGGCGTGTAGGTACTGACAGACATCTCCAGGTTTTATCACGGATATTTATTTGCACTTTCTCCATTGTCGCTATTTGACACAACATGGCGTTTCCGAAAACATTAATCAGATGTGACACAAGAATAAGCAAATATGCGTTATTTCTCATCAATGTTTTCTGATCATGTACGTGTTTATAGACGGCTGTTTGATCTGTGATTAGTTCCTATTCACCCGAAGAAGGAAACAGCTGTTTGTGAAAGGTTGCGTTGCGTTATATAATGACAGTGGAAGGAACCATAATAAACAGCGATGATAAAACTTGCATTCAACCATCGTCAAAAATGTGTAGATTCAATCAAACATTTGAAGTTTAGAGGAGCCTTAAACATTAGACAGACCAGGTATAGGGGAGCCTCAAACATTAGACAGACCAGGTATACAGGAGCCTCAAACATTAGACAGACCAGGTATGGAGGAGCCTCAAACATTAGACAGACCAGGTAGGGAGGAGCCTCAAACATTAGACAGACCAGGTATGGAGGAGCTTCAAACATTAGACAGACCAGGTAGGGAGGAGCCTCAAACATTAGACAGACCAGGTATAGAGGAGCCTCAAACATTAGACAGACCAGGTATGGAGGAGCCTCAAACATTAGACAGACCAGGTATGGAGGAGCCTTAAACATTAGACAGACCAGGT
>Ga0123353_10008748_pt1 | contig 13867 bp, 8 predicted proteins | sample TergutLab28metaG_3_FD_92763 | JGI IMG/M metagenome (GOLD analysis project Ga0123353, IMG submission 92763) | Labiotermes labralis P3 segment gut microbial communities from Petit-Saut dam, French Guiana - Lab288 P3 | ecosystem: Host-associated > Arthropoda: Insects > Digestive system > Gut ... | reverse complement strand
GTCGGGATTGATGTCGGCGCCGTCAGCGCGACGGCGGTGGTTGTGGTGTCGGATGCCGTCGCGTCGAAGCTGGCCGGGCAGGGGTATGCGCCCCTGGAGTCGGCGACGGTGGACAGCGGGATGGTCATGCTGGCCAGTCCGTATCGCCGGACCAAGGGCAAGCCCCTCCAGGCGGCCCGGGAACTGTTGGAGCAGATCGTCGCGGCGGTGGGAACGGAGAACGTCACGGGCATCTGCCTGACGGGCAGCGGTTCGAAAATGGCGGCCGGTCATCTGGGCACGCACGTCGTCAACGAGTTCAAAGCCCTCGCGATGGGGTTGAGTGTGCTGGGAATCCGCGCCCGAACCGTGTTCGAAATGGGCGGTGAGAGCAGCAAATATCTGCGGCTGTCGCATAATGACGACGGCAGTTACGGTATCATCGACTACTCGACCAACGGCGACTGCGCCGCCGGAACGGGCAGTTTCATCGACCAGCAGGCAAACCGGCTCAAATACGCCGTCGAGGAGATCGGTCCGCTGGTGCTTGGCGCCGCCCGTGCGGCGAGCGTGGCCGGTCGATGCAGCGTGTTCGCCAAGAGCGACATGATCCACGCCCAGCAGAAGGGCTACACGCCCGCCGAGGTGCTTCGAGGACTGTGCAACGCGGTGGCGCGGAACTTCCGCACGGCCGTGGTGCGCAGCCATCCGGTCGAGGGTCCGGTGGTGTTCCTGGGCGGGGTGGCCGCCAACGCGGCCGTCGTGCAGGCGATGCGCGAGGCGTTCGGACTGGGCGAAGCCGGAATGGAAATCCCGGCTTCGTTCACGCACGTCGCCGCGGCGGGCGCGGCCATGACCGCCCAGGCCGCCAAGGATGCCGCCGACCTGTCGCACCTTCAGGAGCTTCGCGCCGCCAGCGACAGCGACCACGGTATTTTTCCGACGGCCGACCCGCTGACGATGGCCAACGTGCAGCGGTTGGCCGACCGCCTGGAACCGTACGTCGCCCCGCCCGGTGGCGAAAAGATCGACGCCTACATGGGTATCGACATCGGGAGCGTCTCCACCAACGTCGTGCTGATCGACGAGGACTGCAACGTCATTCACGACATCTACGTCCGCACGCAGGGCAGGCCGATCCAGGTCGTCAGTGATGCGCTGCTGGACGTGCAGTCGCAATGGGGCGACCGGCTGAGCATTCTCGGCGTGGGAACGACCGGGAGCGGCCGCGAACTGATCGGCGAGCTGGTCGGCGCCGACACGATCAACGACGAAATCACCGCCCACAAAACCGGCGCGACGCTGATCGGCCAGCGGATGCTGGGCCGCGTGCCGGACACGATCTTCGAGATCGGCGGGCAGGACAGCAAATTCATCAGCCTCCAGGACGGTGTGGTCGTGGATTTCACGATGAACGAGGCCTGCGCCGCGGGAACGGGCAGCTTTCTGGAAGAACGGGCCGAGGAACTGGACATCCCCATCAAGGGCGTGTTCGCGGAGCTGGCGCTGTCCAGTGGTTCGCCGATCCGCCTGGGCGAGCGATGTACCGTGTTCATGGAGCGCGACGTGAACAGCTACGTGCTGCGCGGCGCGAAAAAGTCCGACCTCGTCGCGGGACTGGCCTACAGCGTGGTGTACAACTACATCAACCGCGTGGTCCGCGGGCGGAAGATCGGCGACTGCATCTTCTTCCAGGGCGGCACGGCCTACAACGACGCGGTGGCGGCCGCCTTCGCCGCCGTCACGGGGAAGGACATCATCATCCCGCCGTTCAACGGCGTGATGGGCGCGGTGGGAGCGGCCCTTCTGGCGCGGGAAAAAATGTCACCCGCGCTGCGGGACGGAAAACGCGTCGGGCGAACCGTCGAACACATGGTAAACCACGCCGAGGCCACCCTGGCGGACTCGCCCGCCAGCGCGAAAGGCGCGTACGTTTCCGACCGCCAGGCCCAGGGAACGCACAGCGCGGGCGGGACGCCCGCGCCACATGGCAGCCGTTTCCGCGGGTACGACACGAAGAAGGTCGATTACACCCTGCGCGAGTTCACCTGCAAGGGCTGCTCCAACACCTGCCAGATCCAGGAATTCAACGTCGAGGGTTCCAAAACGTACTGGGGCGACAAGTGTTCGGACAAATTCCGCAAGGCCGCCAAGAGCTCAACCAAGCCGGTCATCGCCGACCTGTTCGCCCAGCGGAGTCAGTGGCTGCTGGATGACTCGCACCTGCCGCCCGTGCCCGCGACGGCCCGGTCGGTGGGCATCCCGATGACCATGTTCGCGCACGACCTGCTTCCGTTCTGGCGGACGCTGTTGGCGCACCTGGGCTACCGCACGATCCTCAGCGACCCGACGAATAAGAAGATCGTGACGGCGGGCTTGGAGTCCGCCGTGGCCGAACCGTGCTTCCCGATCATTGTCGCGCACGGCCACGTGGCCAATCTGCTGGAGAAGAACCCCGATTTCATCCTGCTGCCGAACATTCTCTCGGGCGAGACGCAATGGCTGGACAACGAGGCGCACCTGTGCCCGTGGCACCAGACGCTTCCGTTCGTCGTCCGGCGGGCGGCGGGACTGGAGCAGCACCTGGAACGGTATCTCACGCCGGTGATCCGCTTTCGCGAGGGGCGGGCCAACGTCACGCGCGAGTTGCAGCAGTTCTGGACTCCGCGAGGCCATGGCAAGGGCGACGTCGCCCGCGCCGTCGCCGCGGCGTTCGATGCCCAGGACCGCTTCAACGGCCAAATCGCCCGTGCCGGTAACGACGCCTTGGCCGCCCTGGAACAACACAACGCGCCCGGCGTGGTGCTGCTGGGCAGGCCTTACAACGTCCACGACGCGGGCGTGAACCTCAGCGTCGCGACGAAACTGCGCGAGTGCTACGGCGTTAACGTCATCCCGGTGGACAGCCTGCCGACGAACGATATCGATATCCGGGACATCAACAGCAATATGTTCTGGAACCTCGGACGGAAAATCATCGCCGCCGCCAAGCTGGTGAAACAGCACGAGAACCTGCACGTTATTTACATCACGAATTTCAAGTGCGGGCCGGACAGCTTCATCAAACACTTCATCCGCACCGCCTCCGGAAAACCGTTCCTGTCCCTCCAATTCGACGGCCACAGCAACGACGCGGGCATGATGACCCGCTGCGAAGCGTACCTCGACAGCAAGGGGATCCTGCGGCCGTGGAAGAAGGAGGAAACCATTCGAGCGGCCTCCCCGGTCTCGCGTTGAAGTGGGCGGCGCACAGCCGCGAAGCGGCGTCGTGTTTAGCCCCGGGTGAGCCCGTACTCGGGCGAACCCGGGGGTGGCGGTTTCTTTTTCTCCCTATAATCGTTCGCTCGCGCCTTGGCTGAAGTCAAGTCATCGCACGAACACGGCGGCCCACGACACCCGCTTTTGAGATGGATCGCTGTTGGAAGCCGTACACAACGCGTGCGTGCCCCCAGCCAGTGGCGCGTGCGAACGGTGATAAAACCGGAAGGAACCGTAACCCTGGGTTCGCCCGAGTACGGGCTCACCCGGGGCTAAACACGACGCCGCTTCGCGGCTGTGTGCCGGTGTCTTCCACGCGAGACCGGGAAGGCGACGTTTGCCGTACGGGACGCTTTACAGCGCAAAGAGGCAAGCCATTGGAACGCTTTTCCTTCTACTTTCCCGCCGGTTTTGTCGTCGCCGTTTTGCCCTGGAGTATCTCGTCGACGAGGGTCGCCACGTTTCCGGTGTGGGCGTTGTCGGAGTAGATGTTGCCCTCCTTGTCCACCACGAACATCGTGGGGATGGCGGCGATACTGTAGCGCGTGGCGACCGGATTCCGCACGCCGCCGGCGTCGAACGTCTGAATCCAATCGTACCCTTTTCCGTTGAGAAAACTTTCGGCGGCCGCCTTCGACTCGTCCATGCTGATGCCGATCACCACGACGTCCTTGTCCTTGTAGGTTTCGTGAAATTTCTTCAGAGCGGGCAAAGCCGCGACGCAGGGGCCGCACCAGGTCGCCCAGAAGTCGATGACGACCACCTTGCCCTTGAGGTCGTTGGGTAATTTCAGTTTTTTGCCGTCGAGCGTCGTCAGCGTGGCGATGAAGGGTTGGCCCGCGTCGCTGTACTCACCGATCATTCGCAGCATCCCTTTCACGTTAGGGGCATCCATGTGGTTTTCTTTCAGCACCTTGACATACCGTGCGAACGGCTCATCGAGGTCGAGTGGCGCGTACTTCGCCAACCTGATACCGTCCAGATAGGCCTGGACCTCATACGGCGTATTCTTGTGGCGTTCGACGAACGCGTCCAGCACCTCGGCGGCGAGTTTCGTTACGCCGTACGCATCGATGTTTTTTTCGGTTGGCGTGCCAGAGAGCATGGCGGCCAGTTGGTGGTCACGTATGGCCGCCGCAGTGCGGGAACAATCGCAATAGCCTTTCCAGTTGTGCTCGACGTTGGATTTCAGAATGTGTTCGACCACGTTGTTGAATTGCCGTCGGGCGTCGTCGTCCTTCCGCGTGAACAAGAGGGTTTGGCTCGCCTGAAACATGGAAGAGTAGACCGACGTGATATTGGGAGCGTCAGGAGAGGCGTCCACGGTGTCCCAAGCCATGGCCAGAACCTTGTCCATGGCCGCGGCGCGGTTTTTAGCGATCTCTTCGGGTGTATCGCCTTTGTCCGGTTGCTGCAACATCGCTTCCAAGGCTTGAAGGGTTCTATTCGGAATGACCGCCGGCTTGCTGGCCGGTTGGTTGGCGGGCTTCGTGGCGGTTTGCGCGTCCGCCGTCGGACAAGTTGTCAACAGCACCCCGACCGTAATAACGAGAATCATCAAACGCTTGTCGGCGATCATGTGACGCTCCTCTCTATGTGTTTAACGCAAACGCCGGCGCCGAATTATGCAACAATCACAAAATTCGCGTCATTCGCGACGAAAGGAACATCCTACAGCGCAAAGAGGCAAGCCATTGAAAACGGTTACTTTTTTTTCACGAACGTCCGTGTCGCTTCGGCGGCGCGTTGGGTGAGTAAGTCCGTTGCTCGGAGCATGGCGGTGCGGGGTGGGGTTTGGGTGTCGGTGAGTGGGTATACTCCGTCGAAGAGGTCGTTTGGGGCGTCGTCGGTGGCTTGGCCGGGGAGGCAGATAACGGTTGCGCCGGCGACACGGGCCAATTCCGCCACGCCGACGGCGGTTTTTCCGTAGCGGCTGGAGCGGTCTAGTCTGCCTTCGCCGGTGAGGACCAGACTCGCGCCCGCCAGGCGTTGCTTGAGGCCTACCGTTTTCGCGACGACCCCCAGGCCGCTTTCGAGTTGCCCGCCGCAGATCGCCAGCAGTCCCGCGCCCAGGCCGCCCGCCGCCCCCGCGCCGGGAACGAACTCCACGTCTTTGCCCAACTGTTCACGTAAAATTTTCGCCCAGTGCGACAGCCCGCTATCGAGCAGGGCGACCACTTCGGGCGTCGCGCCCTTCTGCGGGCCGTACACAGCCGCGGCGCCGTTGGGACCCGTCAGCGGATTCCGCACGTCGCACGCGATGTGGATCGCCACACCCGCCAGCCGCCCGTCCAGGCCCGACAGATCAACCCGGCCAATCTCCGCGAGCGCTCCGCCCCCCAGGCCGCAGATCATCAGTTGGCCGCGTCTGTCGAGGAGGGTCACGCCCAGCGCCTGAGCGGCACCCGCTCCGCCGTCGACGGTGGCCGACCCGCCGATGCCCAGGATGATCTTTGTCGCGCCCTCGTCCAGGGCGGCCCGGATGAGCTGCCCGGTGCCGAAACTGGTGGTCCTCCGCGGATCGCGAAACTCCGGCGGAACCAGGTGCAGCCCCGAAGCGGCGGCCATTTCGATGACCGCAACGCTGCCTCCGTGCCCATTGGCCTCTCCCGCGACGGCGGCCCCGAGCAGGCCCAACTCGCCCGGCAGCAGGGCCCCGGACGTCTCGCCCAACAGCCCCCAGTAGGCGCGGATCGGCTTGCCCAGCGGATCGAACACATCGGCGGTCATCAGCCGCCCGCCGGTGGCGGCCACCATCGCCTCGACCGTGCCTTCGCCGCCGTCGGCCATCGGACACAGGTCCAGCACGGCGTCGGAACAGGCATCAAGCACCCCCCGCGCCATCGCCTGCGCCGCCGCCGAGGCGGACAGGCACTCCTTGAACGAATCCGGCGCGATGACGATTTTCATGGGGAGTTCTCCAAGGCTGTAGGCTATGGGCTGTAGGCTGTAGGCGCAGGCTTATGAACGTTTGGCCTAATGTTTCATAAGCTTGCGCCTACAGCCTACAGCCCATAGCCTACAGCCTTTTCCTTATCTCGCACAGCTGGCTAAATAGCACTCGTGGTAGTAAATGGCCGCATCCACCGGTGTGTTGTATGGGATCATGTTCGTGCAGCCGAACACGAAACCGGGGTATTTCTTGCCGATGCCCATCACGCGCTCGACCATGGCCTTGATCTCGGCCTTGTCGTTCCGCAGCAGCACGCGCGTGTCGCAGTTTCCGACGAACACTTTGTTTTTGCCGTGCTTCTCGGCGAACAGGGCCATGTCGCAGTAGGGTTCCATGAAGAACCCGTGAGCGCCGATCCCGACCAGATCGTCGAAAAACTCCGTGTAATCGCCGTCGCTGAGGAAGATGATTTTTTTGCCCGCCGCGATCACCGGCTCGTAGAGTTTCTTGAGGTTCGGGAAGATGTATTTTCGGTAGAAGTCCGGGTGGCAGAACGCCCCGGCCGACCAGACGATGTCGTCGTGGCTGTAGATCACCTGCACGTCGCTCTCGGCCAGGGCGTCGTAGTACTGCTGCATCCATTGGCGGTAGCGGTTGAGCTGCTCGCCGAAACGGGCCGCGTCGGTGCCCATGACCTCCAGCAGCATTTCCCATCCGAACATGTAAATGAATCCCGTCAGCAGCGTGATGTAGGTGCCGGTGGTGGGCACGAGGTCGCCGCCGCCGTAGGCGAGCGTCCCGTCACGGGACTCCTGGAAGCGGCGGATCAGGTCCCGCTTGTCCATCCGCGGGAGCGACTCGAGCGGGTCGAACGCCATCGCTTCCTCGACGGTTTTGAAGAACGGTTCGTCGCTGGCGACCAGGTCGCTTCCGCCCTGCTCATACACGCCGTGGCCCATCTGCGTGCGGATGGAACCCAGCTCGCCGACGTGAATGACCGCGCCGAGCATCAGGTCGTAATTCCACTTCTGGATAAAGGCCGTGCTCGCCTGCCGCTGGAGCGCCGCCGGACTGTTTTCGTCCACGCGAATTCCCGTGACGGCGCTGACCAGCGACCAGTGCCGGTCGGCGTCGAACTCCTCCATCGCCACCCGCCTGGTCATCTCCAGATTGATCACCGCCCAACCGTTGGCATAACTCATCCCGTGCTCCTTTTCTTCGTCCAGGCCGATTCGCCTGGTTACACGCGTCGACAGCTTACCGCGCCGGAAAATGAAAAGGAAGACCCGGAAGGACCCGTAGGTCTTTCAGTTCTCGCGAGCGGCATGTTTCTTTTTACCACAGAGACACAGAGGAGGACTGGGTGTTCGGGAGATCGTTCGCGATGGCTTGCTTCTTTGCGCGGTAGAATATTGTGCGTGATAAAACATTCGTTCGGTCACAACTACATCGCAAAGAGGCAAGCCGTTGAAAACAATTCCACGAACACCCAGTGCCCCCTCTGTGTCTCTGTGCCTCTGTGGTAAAAAGAAACGTGCCGCTCGCGAGAATTACCCCCTACGGAAACCTCGCCCCTGACCCCGTTAAATCCAGTCTTGAACGTTTCGCGAGGTTCTTGGTACAGTAGCGTAATTATGGCCAAGCAAAGCGAGCCTGTGGAACCTGTATATGCGTTGCCGTTCGAGAAGCCCATCGCGAGGCTGGCGCGGCAGATTACCGAGCTGGAGGCCGCCCAGGTCGAGTCCGGACGCGATTACTCCAGCGAACTGGTTCAGTTGCGTCTCCAGCATGTGTCGCTGCTGAAAACCACCTACAGCCAGCTCTCCCCGTGGGAGACGGTGCAGGTGGCCAGGCATCCGGCCAGGCCTTTGGCGGGCGATTATATCGAGCGGATCGTCAAGAACTTCGTCGAACTGCACGGGGACCGCCGGTTCGCCGACGACAAGGCCATCCGGGCCGGAATGGGGCGCGTGGGAACGGAAAAGGTCGTGGTGGTCGCGCAGCACAAGGGGCGCGACACGAAAGAAAAACTCGCCTGCAATTTCGGCTGTGCCCACCCCGAGGGGTATCGCAAGGCGATGCGCGTGATGAAACTGGCGGAGAAATTTCACCTTCCGGTGGTGACGCTGATCGACACGCAGGGCGCGTACCCCGGTCTGGGCAGCGAGGAGCGCGGTGTGGCCGAGGCCATCGCGGTGAACCTGATGGAGATGTCCCGCCTCCGCGTTCCGGTGGTGGTGGTGGTCATCGGCGAGGGTGGCAGCGGAGGGGCGTTGGGCATCGGAGTGGGCGACCGCATGGCCATGATGGAATTCTCGTACTACAGCGTGATCTCGCCCGAGGGGTGCGCGAGCATTTTGTGGCGCACGGGGGAAAAGGCGGCCGAGGCGGCCGAGGCCCTCAAACTCACCGCGCCGCATCTGAAGGCGTTCGACGTGATCGACGACATCATCCCCGAACCGCTGGGCGGCGCGCACCGCGCCCCGGCCGAGGCGGCCACCAACCTCGAACGCTACATCGTCAAAACCGTCCGCGACCTGTCCGCCGTTCCGGTCGACAAACTGGTCGAAACCCGCTACGCCCGCTGGAGACGCATGGGGGTCGTGACCCGACTGGCGCCGGTGGTCCAGCCGGCGGGCACGTAACACGTATGGAAAGTTATCTGACCGCCGAAATCTCATCCGCCGCCGTGACGCACAACCTGGCGTTATTGCGGCAGGGACTTCCGCACGGCACGAAACTGTGCGCGGTGGTCAAGGCCGACTGCTACGGCCATGGGTTGGATTTGCTGCTTCCGGTGATCGGTCAACAGGCCGACCGCCTCGCCGTCGCCACGCCCGACGAAGCCATCCACCTCCGTCGCCTGGGATACCCCGGGCCGATCCTGGTCTTTTTCTCCGCCTGCGCGTTCAGCGACCATAAAGATTTGCGCGACGCGCTGGAGGAACTGATTGTCCAGCGCGTGACGCTGACGGTGGTGTCTCCGGCCGAGGCGCTCGCCGTCGCCGAGGCGGCCTGTCGCGTCCATGCCCAGGCCGAGGTACATGTGAAACTCGACACCGGTATGGCCCGCAGCGGCCTGCCGCTGAACCAGGTGCGCGAGTTGACCGACACCTGCCGCCAGGCCCCGTCCGTGCGGCTGGCGGGACTGTACACGCATTTCGCCACGGCGGATGAAATCGACAAGGACTACGCGCGCGAGCAACTGCGGAGATTCCTGTCCGCGGCCGACGGAGCCGGCGGTCGCGACGGTCTGACGCTCCACGCCGCCAACTCCGCCGGAACGATCGACCTGCCCGCGACGCACCTGGACATGGTTCGGCCCGGTATCGCGATGTACGGCTACCAGCCTTCCGACGACATGCACAACCGCCTTCTGCTTCGCCCCGCCCTGAGGCTGTGGGGGCGGCTGATGCAGATCAAGGACGTCCCCGCCGGCAGCCGATGCGGGTACGGACTGACCTACGCGTTCGACCGCGACAGCCGCGTGGGACTGGTGCCCATCGGGTATGCCGATGGCTACTTCCGCAGCCTGTCCAACCGCGCGTCGATGCGCATCCGCGGCCGCGACGTGCCCATCCGAGGACGCGTGAGCATGGACCAGATCATCATCGACCTGACCGACGTTCCCGCCGCCCGGGTGGGCGACGAGGTGGAGATCATCTCGTCCGACCCCGTCGCCCCGCACAGCGTGGAAAACATCGCCCGCCTCGCCAACACCATCCCCTACGAAATCACCTGCCGCCTGGGCCGCCGCGTGCGACGCGTGCTGGTGTGAGAGGTTGCGTTTTTTACCACAGAGACACGGAGAACCACAGAGGGGGCGCTTGGGTGTTCGAAGAACGTTTCGAACTGGCTTGCCGGTTTGCGCTGTCGAACGTTGTGCAAAGCGAAACGTTTTTGTACACAACATCCTACAGCGCAAACCGGCAAGCCATATCCACGTCACTCGTTACTCACTCGTCACTCGTTTCTCTCAACGGTTTCACCTTCCGGTACACCGAGCTGGCGAGCTTTGGACAGGTCCAGGGCGTGGAGGTAGCTTTTGGCGACGTTCGGGTCGCCGGACTCCGTGACGTCGTACGCGACGAAGTACGCGACGCCCTCCCGCACGTCGAGGGTGCAGATGGCCAGGCCCGCCGTCGGGTATTTCCATAACGGCTTGCCGGTCTGGAGGTCCAGCGACAGCAGCCCGTCGTGAACGTTCAGAAGCACCATGTCACCGTGCACTTCCCGCAGCGGAAGGTCCCACAGATACTGGCCCTTGAGGCTTTGCAGCAGGGCATCTCGTTTCGCATAATCGTCCTCGGACTTGCGAGGCGTGTATTGCCACACCCGCTTGCCGCTGGTTGTGTCAAAGGCCATCATTCCGATGGACTGGGTTCTCAGCATGCGTCCCGACCCCATTCTCCACAGGCCACCCTTCGCGGCCTCGAGCGGCATCTCGATCGGCGCCGCCTCCTTTCCACTCCGGGGATCGTACGCCGTAAACGTCAGCTCGCCCCCCTTGGAACGAAGAAAGATCGGCACGTTCGGCGAGTCTTCGTTGGCGGCCAATAGCAACGTTCCGCCGAAACCGTCGACGGTTTTCTCCCACAATCTCTCGCCCGTGGCGGGGTCCCAGGCCACCAGGAGCGAGGTGCCTTGTTTTTCGTCGTGGCGCCAGACCAGGAAGATGCCTTTTGTGACGTAGCAGTTGGGGAGAGCCCAACTGTTTTCGCCCGTCTTTCTCACCATGTCCGAGATGTCCTCTTCCCACACGGTCGTGCCGTCCCTGGGCGACAGGAGGCCAATCCGCTTGGTGCCTTCGTGCTCCTGGGAAAAGACGAGATGGTTTCCGTCGGTGTAGACGACGAACGACGTGTCGATGTCGCGCCGCCAGAGCACCTTGCCCGTGGCGGAGGACAGGGCGATCAGTTGCGACTTGTAGTCCTTGGGACTGACGGCCTCGCCGGCGTGCTCGTAGACCAGCAGCATATCGCCAAACGGCTTGGAGAGTGTCGCGCTGGGCGGGGCCGACTGACGGACGAACGGCGGCGACGCGATGTGGCCGACGGCGAACTCCCATTTTCCCTTTCCGTCGGCCAGCGAGATCGCGTGCAGTTTCCCCTTGCCGTCCTGAAAATTGTGAAACACGGCCACGTTTCCGGCGAACGCGAGGTTCCGGTTGTATCCGGCGGGTAGTTCCGCCTTCCATCGTAGATAGGTGTCGGCCTGCGCCCGGAGGATGCCCGCGTTGGCCTGGAGGATGGTTTTCACCAGACCCGAAGCCAGGGCGGCGACCTCGGGATCGCGGCTGGTGGCGGCCTGTCGAAGGGCGGGAATCGCCGGTTCGCCGACCTGTGTTAACTCCCGCGACGCCTGCTGACGCGTGGCGGCGCTGTCGTCGCCCAACTGCGCGATCAAGGCCGCGACCCGCTCGGCCGACACCGCCGGCGCGGTGGTGGGTCGTGACGTCGGCGCGGACGTTGCTCTCGCCACCGACGTGGAAGTCGTCTGAGCATCCACCGCCACACCGAACAGCCACACGACTGCCCCCGCCGCCACGACTATCGTCATCGCATAACCAAACCCGCGCGTCATCTTCATGATTCGACCTTCCCTTTTCTACCGTTATTATGTCAGACGCACCGCGAAGACAAAAGTATCAAGGGTGCGACAAAAATTTCTGGCAGAGGTTATTCGTATGAAAAAGTGAAAAATCACCCTTGCAATGTCCGCGGATCGTAGTAAAATTTTTGGTTCGCGTATACACGAAGAGCGAAAAGGTTGTGAGGTAAACCATGCAAGACAAGATTCATCCTGAGTACAAGGATTCGAAGGTGACGTGCGCCTGCGGGAGTTCGTTTACGACGCGGTCCACCAAGGGCAATCTCGCCGTGGACATTTGCGCCAAGTGCCACCCGTTTTATACGGGCAAGCAGAAGCTCATCGACGCGGCAGGCCGCGTGGAGAAATTCCAGCGGAAATTCGGCGGCGACTACTTCAAGAAGGGCGAAAAGGCCGAACCCGCCAAAAAGAAATAGCGACCCAACACGCGCCAACGCCGGCCGGTGTTCCCACGAACAGCGCCGGCGTTGTTGTATTCCAGCGGCAGCCACTAGCCACAAGCCACCAGGTATGGCGAAGGTTGTTACAAACCAGGGCACACTGCCGGCGTGCGAATGAACAGTAAATCTTCGTGTCCGCGAAGCCGCGAGACCACTCTCTCGAACGTGATATGCGATTTTACCATCATGCACCGCAAGCCCTGGTGGCTAGTGGCTTGTGGCTTGTGGCTTGTGGCTTTTTGCATCAGGAGACTCCCATGGCCCAGGATACATTGTTAACCAAACTGGACGAACTGGACCGGCGGTTTTCCGCCGTGTCGGAGCAGATGAACGATCCCGCGACCGCCAGCGACAGCGGGAAGATCATCGCGCTGGCACGCGAGCGCAGCAAACTGGCGAAGATCGTCGAACCGTACCGCGCGTTTTGTAAGACGGCCAAACATCGCGACGACGCCCAGGCGCTCCTGGACGACCCCGCCGTCGACGCGGAGCTTCGCGAATTGGCCGCCGCCGAAATCGACGACCTTCGCCACGCCGCCGACGAACAACTGGAGCAAATCAAGGGCCTGCTGGTCATGAGCGACGACCAGGAGGTGGACTCGGTGGTGCTGGAAATCCGGGCCGGAACCGGCGGGGACGAAGCCGCCCTCTTCGCCGGCGACCTGTTGGACATGTATCGCCGCTACAGCGACCGCAAAGGGTGGCGGTTCGAGATCATGTCCGCCAGCCCGACGGAGATCGGCGGATTCCGCGAGGTGGTCGTCAACGTCAAGGGCGACGGCGTGTTTTCGCGATTAGGCTACGAGGGCGGTGGACACCGTGTGCAGCGCGTGCCGAAGACCGAAACGCAGGGACGCATTCACACGTCGGCGGCCACGGTGGCGGTGCTGCCCGAGCGCGAGGACATCGCGATCGACATCGATTGGGACAAAGACGTCGAGGAGCACGTCAGCCGGGCGGGCGGGCCCGGCGGGCAAAACGTCAACAAGGTCGAGTCGGCCATTCTGCTGAAACACTTGCCGACGGGAATCACCGTGTCGATGCGTGACGAGAAGAGCCAGCACAAAAACCGCGCCAAGGCCCGCCGCATCATGGCCCTGCGGGTGTTCGAACATTTCCAGGGCCAGCAAATCACCGCTGAAGCCGCCGCTCGCAAGACGATGATCGGGTCGGGCGACCGCAGCCAGCGCGTGCGGACGTACAATTTCCCGCAGAACCGCTGCACGGATCACCGGCTAAAGGGCGAGGGACAGGAGGGCGCGAATTTCAACCTGGACCACATCATCGGCGGCGACCTGGACGAATTAGTGGACAACCTCGTCGCCCGCGACATGGCCGTGCGACTGGCGAATCTGACGGTGTGACGTGACGAGTAAATGCGGGTATGGCTCTGCCTTTTTGCGTCGTAGAGCGTTCCGCACCAGCGAACGTTTCGTTGTCGATAACGTTCTACAACGCAAAAAGGCAGAGCCATATTCATGATCAGGCGAGACGGTCCGTCTGTCTCACGCCTTGGGCGCGTCGTTATCCTTCGGCCGCGTCTGCTCCGCGGGCGGGAGCGGTTTGTCGGGGGTTTCGAGGTCCGATTTCACACCGTGCATTTCGTCGCGGAATATCCGCAGCCCTCGGGCGAGGCCCCGGGCCAGCTCCGGCAGTTTGCTTCCGCCGAACAGAACCAAAATCACCG
>Ga0123353_10008746_pt1 | contig 13871 bp, 11 predicted proteins | sample TergutLab28metaG_3_FD_92763 | JGI IMG/M metagenome (GOLD analysis project Ga0123353, IMG submission 92763) | Labiotermes labralis P3 segment gut microbial communities from Petit-Saut dam, French Guiana - Lab288 P3 | ecosystem: Host-associated > Arthropoda: Insects > Digestive system > Gut ... | reverse complement strand
GCAAACGCAAATACAAGTAATGAAAAGCAACCAACCGCGGGCGTGGCTTCAAAAGGGCCTCGCCCGTTTGGTGTCATTATGAAGTCTGTAGGGGTGGCATTCTTGCCACCCGCAGCAAAAAGCCCGGGCGGCAAGAATGCCGCCCCTACAGCCCGGAGGAGGGGTTGAACGTGAAGTTATTCGTGCAGAGGGTTTGTTGTTGCTTATTGGCGGCATTGTTGCTGTTCGCCCTTTCTTCCCCCGCCTTGGCCGCGCCGGAAGACCCAACGCCCCTGATCATCCTGCAGGGCTACAGCGGGCCGCAGCTGTTCCTGGACTACGGCCTGGAGAGTCAACAACAGATCTGGTACCCGCATCTCAATGGCCGCGCCGTGCGCTCGCTGGCGGACGTGCTGCTGGATGTCCTGCCCAAGCTGGTCATCGACGCGGGGGGCAACGCGCAGCGCGTGGTGGAGAAATTCGGGGAGATCGCCCCGCTGCTGGAGCGCATGGAGATGAACGAGGACGGCAGCTCGAAATACGACCTGACGCCCTGCCCTCACGGGGCCGAAAACGCCCGATGGGACGTGCTGAGGGCCAGCGGGCAGGAGCGCCTGAATACGCAGAAGGCCATCACCGAGAGCATGGAGGACGTGGTGCCGGCGGAGCGCATCTATCTCTTCGCCTGCGATTGGCGGCGCGGCCACGTGGAGGGCACGGCCGCCCTGCACGCGTTTATCCAGGAGGTGGAGGCAGACGCGGGCAGCCAGAAAGTCAACCTGCTGGGCGTCAGCTACGGCGGGCAGCTGGCGGCGGCGTACCTCTCGCTCTACGGCGGGGAGGACATCGAGCGCATCGTGATGCACGCCCCTGCCATCCACGGCTCGCGCCTGGCCGTGGATATCATGGAAAACGAAGATTTTATGTTCGACCCGGTGCTGCTGCTGGAGTTCGCCGCGGTGTACCTGGAGCGGGAGCTCTCGTTGAGCCAGCGCTTTCCGGGCGTAACGATGGAGCAGTTGAGTGACATCGCCCTGCAGGTGATGCGCACGTATCTGAAGCCAGTTGTGACGAAATTCGGCAGCTATTGGGACCTGATCCCGCCGGGGGACTATGAGCGGCTCAAAGAGGAATACCTCGACCCCGTGGAGAACGCCGGGATCATACAGCGTAGCGATGTCATCCACTACGAGGTGATGCCCAACATCGGCGAGACCCTTCGCGAGTGGCAGGCCAAGGGCGTGAAGATCGCGCTGATCTGCGGGACAGGCACGCCCCTGGTGGGCGGCAGCATGGTGGATTCCGACCGTATCATCGACACGGCCTCCACCACGGGGGCGTCCGTGGCCCCCCTGGGCAGCGGGGAGCAGGCCCCTGCGCCGTCTTCGCCGGTCTGTAACAATCCGGACCACCCGCATCTTTCACCAAATGGGGCCATCGACGCCTCGTGCTGCTATTTGCCCGAGCAGACCTGGTTCTTCTCCGGGCAATACCACGGGCAGGGCGCGTGGGATTCATGGGCCAGCGGCATCTGGTGCAAATGGCTCTACACAGATGAAATACAGGACATCTATTCCGACCCGGAGTACCCGCAGTTTCGGGATTCGTGCAACCCCTCCGACGGCATCGAGGCCCGGTTTTCCAGGGCAGTGAGCGGGTACCTGGCGGGAGACGAGGACACCCTGCTGCTGAAAAATTTATCGAGCTACGACCTGAGCATACTATCCGTGAAAGCAGACGGCCTGCGGCTGGAGATCCCGCTGGTGAACCGCGTGGTGCTGCGCCCGGGCGAGACAGCGCACCTGCACTGCGAGGGAGAGCTGCCCATGCGGAGACAGCCCTTCGCGCTTACGGTGGAGTTTGTGCGGGAGAGCATCGTGCCCGCCACGGAGACGCGCAGCTTCACCTTCGCGGCCATGCCGGGCGAACTGCCCGAAGCGCTGCGCTACCCGGTCCAGGCGGAGGACGGCACGGCCGCGCCGCCGCGCTTCCAGCCCATGCGCACACTGTACGCCGCAATGGCGCTGGCGGTGAGTTTGGGGATTGCCTCGGCGGCGGTGGGGGTGATGTATAAAGGGAGGCTGCGCGAGAGAAAACGAAAAGAGAAGGCGTAAGGAGGCCCGCATGCGGTATCTGATTCTGTTCCTGGAGGGTATGATGACCTTCGTGTCGCCATGCCTGCTGCCCATGCTGCCGGTGTACGTATCTTTTTTCGCGGCGGGCGAGACCAATAAAAAGCGCACCCTGGTCAACGCCCTGGGGTTCGTGCTGGGATTCACGCTGGTGTTCGTGGCGCTGGGAGCCTTCGCGGGGACGGCCGGGCGGCTGCTGCGGCGGTATTCCCTGTGGGCGAACATCGTCACGGGCTTGATCGTCGTCGTGTTGGGCTTCAACTTCATGGGCATACTGAAGATCGGCTTCCTCAACCGTGTGGGTCACAGGAGCGCAAACACGAAGGACCTGCGCTTCTTCTCCTCGCTGCTGTTCGGGCTGACGTTCTCCATCGGGTGGACGCCCTGCGTGGGGGCCTTCCTGGGCGCGGCGCTGGCGCTGGCCTCCGAGCGCGGCAGCATGATTGAAGGGGTTATGATGCTGCTGGTCTATTCTGTGGGACTGGGGCTGCCCTTTGTATTCAGCGCGGTGCTCCTCGACATGCTTAAGGGGGCACTGGACTTTATCAAGCGCCACACCAGGGCGATCAACATGGTCTCGGGCGCGCTGCTAGTGATTTTGGGCCTGCTGATGGCCACGGGACTCATGGAGCGCCTGCTGGGGATCCTGTCATTTTGAGGAGCTGCCCTGCATCGGCAAAATTCTTGACAAAGCTATGCTATATATTTGATAGAGGTGACCACATGGCAAACAACAACATCGTCCCTTGGGACACAATCACAGCCTTCGTGACGGACGCCTTTGCCGGCCTTGGCGTGCCGAGGGCGGACGCCGCCGTCTGCGCCGACGTGCTGTTGGAGTCCGACCGCCGGGGGATCGAATCCCACGGAGTGAACCGGTTCAAGCCCATCTATATCGACAGGATTAAAGACGGCGTACAGAAACCTGTGACCGAGTTTGAAATCATTCGAGAGACAAAGACGACCGCCGTGATCGACGGCCATGACGGCATGGGACAGGTGATCGGGCATAAATCCATGCAAATGGCCATAGATAAGGCAAGGGAATACGGCATGGGCATGGTGGCCGTGCGGAGCTCCTGCCACTATGGCATCGCGGGGTACTACGCCTCCATGGCGGCCAGGGCGGGCATGATCGGCATCACCGGCACCAACGCGCGGCCCTCCATCGCGCCCACCTTCGGCACGGAGGGTATGCTGGGCACCAACCCGCTGACCGTCGGCTTCCCCACGGACGAGGAATTCGACTTCGTGCTCGACTGCGCGACGTCCATCACCCAGCGGGGGAAGCTGGAGTATTACGCCCGCATCGGGAAGGACACCCCCGCCGGGCAGGTCATCGGCGCGGACGGGCAGGCCCAGACCGACACAGAGGCAATCCTGGGGCAGCTGAACACCGGCGAGGCCGCCCTGACCCCCCTGGGGGGCATCGGCGAGGAGCTGGCGGGCTACAAGGGCTACGGCTACGCCACGGTGATCGAGGTGCTGTCCGCCGCGCTGCAGCAGGGGGCGTATATGAAGGCCCTCTCCGGCTTTGCGGACGGCAAAAAAGCGCCCTATCACCTGGGGCACTTCTTCATCGCCATCGACACCGAGGCCTTTATGGGGCTGGAGGCCTTCAAAAAGACCGCCGGGGACATCATGCGGGCGCTGCGGGCCTCGCGCAGGGCGCCGGGGCAGGACCACATTTTCACCGCGGGGGAGAAGGAGTGGCTCATCTGGCAGGAGCGCAAAGACAGCGGCGTGCCAATCAACCTGGCGGTACAAAAAGAGCTATGCCAGGTGCGGGACGAGCTGGGGCTGGAATATCGATTTCCGTGGGAGGGCTGACCATGTCACAGAAGATAAAGACGATTTTGGGCGTCGCGGCGTTCGCGATGCTGCTGGTGGGCGCGGTGGTTGCCTACAACGCACTGAGCGGGCGGGTGGAGCCGAGCCTGGACCCGCCGCCCAACCAAGCGCAGACCGTCACCGGCTTTACGACAACGCGGGCGCGGGATACGGCCCCCGACTTCGCCGTCGTCGATGAAGAGGGCAATCCGGTCAGGCTCTCCGACTTTCGGGGCAGGCCGGTGGTGCTGAACTTTTGGGCCAGCTGGTGCCCACCCTGCAGGCAGGAGATGCCGGAGTTCGACAGCGCCTATAAAGAAATGGGCGGCGACGTCGTGTTCATGATGGTGGACCTGACCGACGGCGGGCGTGAGAGCGTGGCGACCGCCTCGCGGTTCGTGGAGGGGCAGGGCTACGGCTTCCCGGTGTACTTCGACACGCGGGGGGAAGCCGCGGACGCCTACGGCATCATGAGTATCCCCGCCACGTTTTTCATCGATGGGGAGGGGCGTGTGGTGTCCAGCCAGGTGGGGGCGCTGAGCAAGGCCGCGCTGGCGAGGGGGATCGAGGGGATTATGGACTGAAAAAAACGGGCGGCCTGCTGGCCGCCCCTACAGGTTGTGCTAATCTATACCAATTCCAATTCCACCACCGTGCCCAGCGGCTCGGGCAAGTCCGCCGTGCCGAAGCGCACGAAGGCGTCCGCTATGTTGCCCTGGGCGTTCCAGGGCTGCTTTAACTGAAGCTCGCTGCCGTCCATCAGCAGGCGGGCCTTCTTGATTTTTCCGCCGAGACCTTCCAGGCGCAGGGACGACACGCCGCGCTCGAAGACGTGCGCGTAGAGCAGCTTGCCCTTCTGGGTGCAGCGGCCCCACTCGGGCTTGGGCACTTCGGCGATGCCGCAGCTGTAGATGCTGTCGCCGTTGTCGTGCATCCACCGTCCCACCTGCTCCAGCACGGCGATGGACTCCCTCGGAAATTCGCCCTTCGCGTTGGGGCCGACGTTGAGCAGCAGGTTGCCGCCCTTGCTCACGCACTCCACAAGCATGTGCACGACGTTTTGCGCGCTCTTGTAATTTTTGTCGTTCGCGTGGTAGCCCCAGTGGTCGTTGAGGGTCATGCAGGCCTCCCAGGGCACGGGGCGGCCCAGGGTGTCCGTCACGCCCGCGGCGGGGATGGTCTGCTCGGGGGACTCGAAATCGCCGGCGTGGACGGGCGGCTCGGCGGCCTTGCCGTCGCCGCCCAAGCGGTTGTCGATGAGGATGCCGGGCTGCAGCGCCCGCACCATCTCAATGAGCTTGGCGGCCTCCCACTTTTCGCCGGTCATGTCGCCGTAGGAGAAATCGAACCACATCACGTCGATCTTGCCGTAGTTGGTCAGCAATTCCCTGACCTGGTTGTGCAAATACTCGACATAGTTTGAAAAATTGATCTGCTCGTCCCTGTAGGCCTTGTTTTCCCGCATGGGGTGGATGCTGTCGGCGTACTTCGGGTAGTCCGGGTGGTGCCAGTCCAGCAGGGAGTAGTAGAAGCCGACTTTCAGGCCCTCGGCGCGGAAGGCATCCACGTATTCGCGGATGAGGTCGCGCCCGGCGGGGGTGTTGTTGGCCTTGTAATCGGTGAATTGCGAATCGAACAGGCAGAAGCCGTCGTGATGCTTTGCGGTCATCACGGCGTACTTCATGCCGGCCTGTTTCGCCAGGGCCGCCCACTGCTTCGGGTCGTAATACACCGGGTCGAATTCGTCGAAGTAGGGCTGGTAGTCCTCGTTGCTGATGCGCTCGGCGTTGCGCACCCATTCGCCCCGGGCGGGGATGGCGTAGAGCCCCCAGTGGATGAACATGCCGAAGCGGTCCTCCAGGAAGGCCCCGGTGCGCAGCACGCGCTGCTCGTAAGCTGTCATATGCAATTACCCTCTCGCGTTGATCCGCGCCAGCAACAGCTCCGCGCAGTCGATCTGGTTGGGGATGTTGCCCGCCTCGTCCTGCACGCGCCAGATGTCCGGCGTGATCTCGTCGGCGATGCACAGGCCGCGCCTGGCGTCAAAGCCGAACTCCAGCTTGAAGTCGATAAGCTTCAAGCCCAGCTCCGCCAGCTCCTTGCGCAGCACCTCGCCCGCCTTGACCAGCAGGCTCAGGGCCCTGTCGTACTCGCCCTCCCGCAGCAGGCCCTTCATCAGGCACAGGCGCTCGCTGATGAGGGGGTCGCCCTGGTCGTCGTCCTTCAGCGTGACCTCGAGATAGGGCGGGTCAAAGGGCAGGCCGGCTTCGATGGTGAAGCGGCGGCACATGCTGCCCGCGGTGAAGTAGCGCAGCACGAACTCCAGCTTGGGCACCTCCACGCGCTTGACCTTCATCAGGCACTTGTCCAGGTCGGCGCCGAGGTAGTGCGTGGGGATACCGTTGGCCTCCATGAGCTCGAAGAAATACTGGGCGATGGTCAGGCCGGTCTTCCCCTTGCCGGCCACGCTGCCGCCCACGGTGTTGAACCCGGGGTCGAACACGCCGTTTTCGCCCGTGGCGGAATCCTTGAAAAGCAGGTAGTAGTCGTCGCCCTCGCGCAGGACGGTTTTGGTCTTGCCGTCATAGATGGTCTGCATTGTTGTCCTCCATGCGTCATATTTTCTGGGTAAGCATAGTATAGCACAGGCGAATCCATTAGTAAAATTAATCTTATTAATAATATGGATAAGAAAGACTAATGACAAACAAAACTCTTGCAAAGCCCTTTGTTTTCTGTTACAATAAATACAAGCTTTCATATGGGAGGAAAAGACATGAACAACATCGCGAAAAAACTGTTATCCGTATTGCTGGTATTGACGCTGGTTTGCGCCCTGACAGCCACGGCGATCCATGCCGCCTACGGCGCGGGCACGAATTTCGTGGTTCTGGGCGACTCGATCTCGGCAGGGGAGGGAGCCACCGACCCGGCCAACGCCTACGCGCGGCTCATCGCCGGCGAAAAGGGCTTCGACCTGGCCAATTTCGCCGTGGGGGGGCACACCTCCACCGACCTGCTGAACATCCTGGCGGAGAACGCTGACGCGGTTCAGGCCATCAAGGACGCCGACATCATCAACCTGTCCATCGGCGGCAACGACCTGCTGACCGCCAACGTGATCACGCTGGTGCTGCGTCTGCTGTTCCTGGGGGACGTGACCGCCGCGGACGAGTACATCGCGAGCTTCGCGGAGAACTTCGCGGTGATCGTTCCGAAGATCAGGGCGCTCAACCCGGACGCGCTGTTCATCGTGCAGACCCTGTACAACTCCATGGAGGGCGTGCCGCTGGTGGCGGACGCCTACGAGACCGCGATCGTCAAGCTCAATGCAGTATATACCGATTATTTGGCGGAGTACCCCGGCGCATACGTGCTTGCGGACGTCTACGCCGCATTCAAGGGGCGCGAGGGCCTCGTGTTCCGTGACCGCATCCATCCCTCCGATGCGGGGCACGAGAAGATCGCCGAGGTGCTCACGGCCAAGATCGACGGGACCGCGCCGCCGGAGACCGCCGAGCGCAGCAAGCCGGGCTTCTTCAAGCAGGTGGGCATCTTTTTCGCCGTGCTTTACGACTACCTGAGCTACTGGCTGACGATCTACACCCCCCTGGAGCTGCTGGGCAATATCATCAGGTTCATCTAGTAACTCTGGATCACTTTTGACTTGACCTCGGGCAGGCCGCTGTTGACATAGGCCTGGTAGCGGCCGGTGGTGTACGCCTCCAGCATCATCTCGATGTTGTTGGGCGTCACGTGGCCGTGGGTGCCCATGATGTCCCCCTCGGCGTATTTCCTGCCCTGGGGGCATTCCTGCGTGGAGGCGACGCCTCTCCTGTAGAGGTCGCCCAGGCCCAGCACGTGCCCGAACTCGTGGGCCGCCACTTTGACGTACTGCGCGGCCGTGTAGCTGCCGCTGATCCCCCGGTACATGCCGATGGCCCCGTTGGTGTAGCTCTTGTCGGGGATCGCGCCCTTGTATAACCCCAGCAGCTCCCGGTTGTAGTAGCCCACGCCGTAGAAGGTGAAGGCGCGCCCGTATTCTGCCAGGCAGACGAAGTCGAAGTAGTTCTGGCCGGGGCGCGCGCCCGCGCCGTCGTAGATGTCGTATATATGGACCTGCACGGTGAAGGATGTGCCCGGCTCGAAGTCATAGCGGCTGCCCTGATACGTGCCCGCCCAGAGCCTGAGCCCCTGCTTGGCCAGCGCGGCGTAGGTTTTGCCCTCCAGCTTGGTGCTGTAAGCGCCCTTGAAATTCACGTAGGCGTCGATGGTGAGCGTGTTCCCGCTGATGCGGGCCTGGATGGCCTCATGGCCCCCAGTGCTGGCGCTGAGGTCCCCGTACATGGCCTCGAGGGTCTTGCCGGCGCCCTGGATGGTGACGGGGTCGGTGGATTGGGACGCGGTTGTGGTCGTCTGGAATTGGGTCGTTGTGGTTGTTTGGGGTTTGGTTGTCGTGATCGTCTGGGACTGGGTCGTGGTCGTCGTCTGGGTTGTTTCGGCGGCTGTGACGGTTGTGCTTGTGGTTGTTGTTGTGACTGTCGTAACGCTCGTGACCGCCTTGTCCACGGCGTTGGTCGCCTGCGCGGCGCTGACGGTGAGGATCGCCGTGCAGGCCATGGCCATCACCGCGGCGAGCCAGGCCGCGCGCCCTCTAAGGTTTTTTTTCACGTCCGGGTTCCCCTCTCTTCATACGGATTGCTTTCTGATACCAGTATGAAGCCTGCAGGAACTGCCGGGTCAACACCCCTTTTTGAAAAAAATTTTCAGCAATATATAGCGGTTCGCGGCGCAAAACCTTCACGGAGCTTGAAGGAATTGCTTCAAGAGTCGAATGTTTTGGGTATAAATCTCATCTGAAAGGATCCCTCACAATGAAACTGACATGGAAATCCGCCCTCGCGGTCCTGCTGGCGGCGGGCGTGCTGTGCGGCGCAGGGGCGATCCCCGTCCAGGCCGCGCAGTCCCTGCAGGAGCAGGCGGACCAGCGCAACCGCCTGAGCAACCTGTTCCTCAACGAACTGCTGCTGCGGGGCATCAGCGCCTTCATCCCCCGGGGGCCCGGCACGTACAGGCTGCGTGACTTTGACCTGGAGCAATACGGCGGCTTCCTCAAGGGCCATGAAAAATTCATCGATAAGCCCGCGGGCGAGGCCGTGTGGCGGCTGGGCTACGATAAGAAGTCGATTATCCCGGAGGACTTCGGCACGCCGGCGGCGAAAGCGAAATACGCGCGCGGGAGCTACGTGCCTTGGGCCTATGTCAGCGAGGTGTATAAGGACGACGACGGCGACGAGGAGTTCGTCGGCGTGCGCACGATCGTGATGGACGACGGCAGCGGCCGGGGTGCCGTGTCGTTCTCGAGCATCGACTGCATCGGCCTTGCCAACGCGGACGTGCGCAAGATACGCAAGGCCGTGGCCGATTACGCCGCGAAAAACAACATCGTCAGCGTCAACGTGTCCGCCACGCACACGCATACGGGCATCGACTCCCAGGGCGTGTGGAACAGGCCGCTGCTCACCTTGCTCAATAACGTGCTGTCGGCGCTGACCTTCGGATTGGTCAAGACCAGGAACGGCGTGAACGGGATGTATCTTCAGACGATGATCGACGCGACAGTGGCCTCCATCAAAGCGGCGCATGCCGAGATGAAGGGCACCAAGGGTACGCTCACCTTCGCGGCGAAGGACGTGTCGGACTATGTCCACGACCGCACGCCGCCCTTCGTCTACGACGGCAACCTCTATCGCCTGGTGTTTACGCCCTTCGACAACGCGAAAAAGCCCACCGTGATCGCCTCCTTGGCGTGCCACCCGGAGTCCGCCAGCTTCGGCGACGAAATGCCGGGCTTCAACTCCAAGATCACGGCCGATTGCGTGTATTATATGGATAAAATTATAGGCAAAGCGGGCAGCAACTTCATTTTCATCCAGGGCAACGTGGGCACCGTCACCTCCTCGCGCGGGCTGTCCAGCGACGGCCTACAGGGCCTGAGCTCCCACCAGGGCGCCATGCGCTTTGGCTACGAGCTTGGGCTGATCCTTCTTGGCATGGACAAGACGCGGGCGCAGTGCGAGGCGCTCAACAAAAAGGTGGGTGACCCGCTGGGCGTGAACGCCAAGGACAAGCCGGAGAATTACTCGATATGGTACAAGGACTGGAAGCCCGTGAAAAGCACCCCGGTGAAGCCCGTGCTGAACATACAGCACAAGCAGTTTCTCACCGAGGTGCAGAACAATGTGGCCAAGACGCTGGCTAAGGCCTCTTTGGCCAACATCACAATGATCTACGACTGGAAGACATTCAAATATTATACTGTGAGCGAAGTGGGCTACATGGAGCTCGGCGAAAAGGGCGGCGACGTCAAGGTGTTCCTCAGCCCCGGCGAGATCTACGGCGAGCTGCTCATGGGCGACAAGAGCATGGCGGGCTTCCAATACAAGCCACTGCGCGAGCTATATGGAGAAAATCTCATTATTTTTGACCTGATGAACGACGCCGCCGGGTATGTCGAGCCGGACAACGAGTACGTCATCGTGGGCTACCGCTACAACGAGGAGAAGAACGAGCTGGTGAGCGACTCCTGGGCGTTGCTGGTGTCCATGGGCAAGAACGCGGGGTCGGATATCATCGGGGCGTTTATTGCGCTTGTAGATGGGGTGCGATAGGCGAAGCGTTTGCGCTTTTCAACAAAATGAGGTGAGGTGTATTCCCATGGAGGCGATCATCGGCTTTTTTACCCAGAAAGTTTTTCCCTGGTTCATGGCGTTGCTTGCGTGCCTGTTCCCGTGCTGGTTTCCGGCGCTTGCGCCGCAGACGGGCGCGGGCGGCGCCGAACCGCTTTATAGCATAACGGAAGGAGGAGACGGCATGCGGCACGCGGAATTCACCCTGCTGACCTACAACGTGAAACACTGCCAGGGGGGCACAAAAATCACGGAGATTGCCGCCGAGATCGCGGATACCGGCGCGCAGGTGGTCTTTTTGCAGGAGATCGACTGCAATACCAGGCGCGCCGGCGGAAGGGACGAGGCGAGGCTCCTGGCGGCGGCGCTTGGCTTCGCCTACGCCTTCTTCCCGGCGATGAAATATGACGGGGGGTTCTACGGCACCGCCATTCTCAGCGCGTTCCCGCTGTCGGGCGCGGCGCTCACGCCGCTTTCTGTCACGGGGTCGATGGAGCCCCGTGCGCTGGGGCAGGCGGATATTCTGGTCGAGGGCATCCCCGTGCGGCTGTTCGTAACGCACCTGAGCTACGAAAGCGCATTGACTCGCGCGAAGCAGCTTGGGGAGGTAGACCTGGCGATCAACGCCTCGCCCGCAGACTCATTTTTGCTTGGCGGCGACTTCAATGTGTCGTCCTACGACGAATACGCCCTGCTGACCGCCGCCGTGGCTGCCCACAGCGCCCCGGATCCGGGGATCCGGAGAATCGACAATATCTTCTGCGACGCCGCCAAGACTCTGCGCGGCGCGCGCAGCGTGCCCACAGGGTATTCCGACCATGACCTGGTGCTGGCGGAGGTTTCCATACCGATTGCCCAGCCATAGAATAGAAGGAGGCCCCCATGCAAATTTTCAGTTTCAATCTCCCCATCATCAGGCGCGTATTTGCCGGCCTCACGGCGCTGATCGCCCTGCTGCTCGCCCAGTTTTACCCCCCGGAGCCGCCGGAGTACTACCCCGACGTGGGCGTGACGAGCTTTGTCCTGTTCGACGCGCTCGTGCATGCGCAGGGCGTCACGACCGACGGCGAGAGCTTCTATTTCGGCTGGAATTTTGGCCTGACCAAGACGGACCTGACGGGCAAAAATGTCCTTAAGATCAACCTGATTCCCCTCGCGCTGCTGCGCAAGGGCGTCGACCACATCGGCGGCGTGAGCTACTGCGACGGGAAGGTGTACTGCGCCATGGAGGACAGCCAAACCTTTGAGAATCTTTATATAGGCGTGTATGATGCGAAGACTCTGAAGCTTCTCGAGTACAGGGCCGTCCCGCTGGAAAACCACGAATTCGGCATCCCCTGGGTTGCCGTTGACAGGGATACGGGGCTGCTCTACTCGGCAAGGCGCGACCATTTTGAGACGCTCAATATCTATGACGCCCAGTCCCTGGAGCTGGTCGATACCCTCGCGCTTGACGCGCCTGTGCACAAGATACAGGGGGGAGAGGTGCACGACGGTGTGCTCTATGTCGCCGACAGCCGCGAGGGGCAGGCTGTATTCGCGATCAACCTTGCCACAGGCCAGGTGCAAAAGCTGTTTGACCGCTTCGTTCCCGGCGGAAAGGGGCAGGGCCTGACCATCCTGCCCACGGAGAACGGCGCGTTCTTTCATATCCTGGACGAGGACACGCCGCACCTGAGCATACACCTGCGCGCCTACGCCTTCGCCCCGGGAAGCCTGATTTGGAACTAATTTGATTTTATAAAAGGGGGAAACATTATGCGCAAGCCAAACATCAAAAGATTCCTATGTATCGCGGCGATCCTGGCGCTGGTTGTCACCGTATTCACCGGTTGTCCGGCGCCGGCGCCGTCCGAGCCGGGGCCGACTGCGGAGATCGTCCTGCTGCACACCAACGACACCCACGGCCGCGTGGCCGGCAATGACACAGATATCATCGGCATCGACCGCATCGCCGCCATACACGCGGGGCTCCCCAATTCCATCTTGCTCGACGCGGGCGACGCGACGCACGGGCTGCCGATCGCGACCCTCCTGCGCGGCGCGGACATCGTGTCGCTGATGGGCGAGGCCGGTTATGCTGCCATGGCCGTGGGGAACCACGAGTTCAATTACGGCTGGGCGCGCCTGCGGGAGCTGCGGGATATGGCGGGCTTCCCCTTCCTCGCGTCAAATATGAAGAAGGACGGCACCCTCGCGCTGGACGATACCACGATGATCAAGGTGGACGGCGTCATGGTCGGCGTGTTCGGCCTGATCACGGAGGACGCCGCGCACCTGGTCATGCCTGCCTACATCGACGGCATAGTCTTCGGGGACACGGTCGCGGTGGCGAAGGCGAAGGTCGATACTTTGCGCAAGCAGGGCGCGGACGTGGTGGTCGCGCTGTGCCACATGGGCTACGTGCCCACGGAGGGCGGCACGCTCACGCCGGAGCTCGCCAAGGCGGTGCCCGGCATCGACGTCATTATCGACGGCCACAGCCACACCGTGCTCGAGCAGGGCGTGACAGAAAACGGCGTGCTCATCGCCCAGGCGGGGGACAACGGGAAGTATCTCGGCAAGGTGGTGATTGCGCTGGAGGACGGCAAAATCACATCGAAAACCGCGTCGCTGATCGGCTATGAGGAGGCGCAAAAGACAGCCCCGGATGAGGCCGTCGCGGCGAAGCTGACTGCAATTATAACCGAACAGGAGACCATACTGCAGGAGCCCGTGGGTGAGGCGGCAGTTGCCATGTCTGCCACCAGGGCGCCCGGCGTGCGCACGCAGGAGATGCCCTTCGGCATCTTCCTGGCCGACGCCTACCGCGAGGCCGCGGGGACGCACATCGCCGTGGCCAACGGGGGCGACATCCGCGCCGACCTCAAGGCCGGCAAGGTGACCAAGGGCGATATCGTCAGCGTCCTGCCCTTTGGCAACACGCTGATGGTCAAGACCGTCACCCCCGCCCAGCTGCGCGCGGTCCTCGAAAACGGCGTCAGCGGCATCGTCCTCGGCGCGGACGGCAAAATCGACCACGAGCAGTCGGCCCAGGGGCGCTTCCTGCATCCCTCCGGCTTCCGCTTCAGCTATGACCCTGCCAAGCCCGTGGGGCAGCGGATCGTCTCCATCACCCTTGACGACGGCCTGGAATTGCCCCTGGACGACACCGCCACGCCCCTGCGCCTGGCCGGGATCAACTACGTGATGACCGGCGGCGACGCCTACACCATGCGGGGCGAAATCCCTGTGGACCAGG
>Ga0123353_10008744_pt1 | contig 13871 bp, 9 predicted proteins | sample TergutLab28metaG_3_FD_92763 | JGI IMG/M metagenome (GOLD analysis project Ga0123353, IMG submission 92763) | Labiotermes labralis P3 segment gut microbial communities from Petit-Saut dam, French Guiana - Lab288 P3 | ecosystem: Host-associated > Arthropoda: Insects > Digestive system > Gut ... | reverse complement strand
GAAAAAGTGCTGGAGCTTGTTGGTGAAATTTGCGGAGATATTATTGCGCCGAATGCAGAGGGTGTTGACCAAGAGGGGGCGCATTTGGAAAACGGACGGGTAGTGTATGCCCAAGGTACGCAAGAAAACCTGAAGGCGCTCACAAACGCCAAACTGTTCGGGATGTCGCTGCCATACAAATACAACGGGTTAAATTTCCCGATGGTTCCTTATGTGATGGCGGCAGAATTGGTGTCGCGTGCCGATGGCGGTTTTGCCAATATCTGGGGTTTGCAAGACTGCGCCGAAACGATTCACGAATTTGCTTCGGAAGAGATTAAAAACGAGTTTCTTCCGCGAATCAATGAAGGGGCAACTTGCTCAATGGATTTGACAGAACCCGACGCAGGCTCCGACCTGCAAGCCGTGCAACTGAAAGCCAATTTTGATGAACCCTCGAACTGCTGGCGTTTGAATGGTGTGAAAAGGTTTATCACAAACGGAGATGCTGAGATTAAGTTGGTGCTGGCACGCTCGGAAGAGGGCACAAAAGATGGGCGCGGATTGTCTTTTTTTGTGTATGATAAAAAAGATAACGCCGTAATTATACGCCGATTAGAGAACAAAATTGGAATTAAAGGCTCGCCAACCTGCGAATTGGCATTCAATAATGCGCCGGCTAAATTGGTGGGCGACCGCAAGATGGGTTTGATTAAGTATGTGATGTCGTTGATGAATGGGGCGCGTTTGGGTGTAGGCGCTCAATCGGTGGGGATTGCCGAAGCCGCATATCGCGAAGCATACAAGTATGCACAGGAACGAGAACAGTTTGGAAAACCGGTTATCCAATTTCCGGCGGTGTATGAGATGCTGCACATGATGCGGGCAAAAATTGATGCCTCACGTGCCATTCTATATGAAACCGCAAGATATGTGGACATTTACAAATTGTTGCAGGAAGCAGCCAAAGAGCATCCATTAACTCCCGAAGAGCGTGCTGAAATGAAGCATTATAACAAATTGGCAGATGCCCTTACCCCAATGGTAAAACTAATGGCAAGCGAGTTTTGTAATCAAATTTGTTACGATGCTGTGCAGATACACGGAGGAGCCGGCTATATGAAAGATTTTCCGGTAGAGCGTTTGTTTCGCGATGCCCGAATTACCACTATTTACGAAGGAACCTCACAGCTTCAGGTAGTTGCTGCCATTCGCGCCGTGATTAGCGATACCTATTCTTCTTTAATGGATAGCTTTGAAAAAACAGAAGTACCCCAAGAGTTTCAGCATATTAAATCTGCATTAATAAAAATGAGAGCAGATTATGAAAACGCTCGCAAGGTAGTTTTGGAAATGAACAGCGATGAGATGCTTAATCTTCATGCCCGACGCTTGGTAGAAATGGCGGCATACATCATTATGACTTATTTACTTATGTTTGATGCCATGCGTGGCAGCAACAAAGATTGCAATTTAAAAGAATCTGTGCATCATTTTTTGTGTGATGGCAGGGCGATTAGTATGGGGTGTTTGATTTATATTTTCCCGCACTCGGGTATGTTTTTGAGTATCCCACACAATAATCCATCATAAAAAAAGTGAAATTTTGGGCGACCTATGGGATTCGAACCCACGACCTTCGGAACCACAATCCGGCACTCTAACCTGCTGAGCTAAGATCGCCATAAAATGGCGGCAAAAATATCTTTTTTTTCAAATAAAAACAGATGCCATTTATTTAAAAAAAAAAATATGTTTGCAAATTAATATTTTAATATGAAAAGAAAAGCTATATTGTTTATTTTATGTATTTTACAATTATCTCTTGGGATATCTCAAACAAGAAACGATATTTTTGAATTACTTAATTTGATTCACCCTGACAGTATTCGGAGAACAGTACAAGATCTTCAAGACTTTGGAACAAGGCGTGCCGACCGTCCGCAAAACGGAAATTTAGAAGTAGCTCAGTATTTAGTAAACCGACTACAAGAGTACGGTATTGATAACGCGCGCATTGACAATTTTATTTATGAAAAATTTAATGGAGACAAATTTACCGGTTACAATGTGTTGGGTACCATTTCCGGTGAGATTTCAGATTCAACGGTAATTTTGGGCGCGCATTTGGACAGCAGGAACAGCTACAATAGCGATTTGCTGGCGCCTGCACCAGGCGCCGATGATAATGCAACCGGATGCGCCCAGTTTATAGAAATTGCACGCGTTCTCTTCGAAAAAGATATTAAACCACGTTATAATATTGATTTTATGGCTTATGACTTTGAAGAGTTTGGACTGGTTGGTGCCCACGCAGATGCTCAAAAAAGAAAAGAGGCTAATGAAAAGATTGTGGTAATGCTAAATAATGATATGGTGGGCTTTCAACCTCTTGATGAAGAGTGGAAGATTACTTTGCATTGGTATGATAATTCATTAGATATTACAGAAAAAGCTATTGAATTTTGCAAGGAATTTACGGTTATTACACCCATTAAACCCGATAGTGAATCAAATTACGCAATGTTCTCACGAAGTGATAGTTATGCCTATTTTAATCAAGGATTTAAATCATCTTTTTTAATTGAATATACTTTTTCTCCTTTCTATCACACTGATGATGACATGTTGGAGTATTTGAATTTCGAGTACCAAAAACAGGTAGCGCACCTCAACTTATCTTTATTACTCTATTATTCTAAAGCACCATTTAATTTATCTGTCAAGAATATAGACCATTCAAAACTTGTTGACGTTGTGCCTAATCCGGCTACAGATTTTGTACGTGTACACCATCTCAATGATATTGAAGTGTTGGATATTCAAATTTTCGATATCGTAGGACGGATGGTTAGTTTTTATCTCGGAAATGGATCTCAACAAACAATTATTAACATACAAAGTCTTAAACCCGGAGTTTATATATTGAAAATGAATACAACCAAAGGAACTGTTACTAAAAAAATTCTTAAAAAATAAAAAAAATGAAAAAACTCTTTTTATTCTTATTTGCTTCAATCTTTTTCCTTAATGCAATTGCTATTAATGAAGAGCAAGCCTTATTAGTGGCTCAAAATTTCTTGAAAGAAAAAAATATGAACGAATATAGTTCGCTTTTTAATATTTCGATACAAGAAACTATTAAAAATGAGGGAACTACAGTGTATTATATTCTGCAACTTGGAGCTAATGAAGGATTTCTTATCGTATCGGCTTCCGAATATGTTCCCCCAATAATTGGGTATTCTTTTGATAGTGAATTTGAATGGCATCCTTCTATCCAATTTTATTTAGACTCATATTCTAATTTTATTGTGAGTGAAGAAAAATCAAAGAGTAAGCCCGATATTGATGTTTCCAAGCAATGGGATCGTTATTTGCAAGAAAAATTCATACCGGAGGTTGTTATTATGAATGAAATACTTCCGTTGGTCACATCGCGTTGGAATCAGAATAGATTTTATAATACCTATTGTCCTTGGGATTCAGAAGCAGGTTCAGGTAAAGACTATAGAACGTATAACGGTTGTGTGGCACTCGCAGCGGCACAATTAATGAACTATTACAGGCATCCTGAAAGAGGAAAAAATGCTGTCTCTTATAAGCCCAGTATTTACCCCTGGCAAACCGTTTTTTTCTCACAACATCAGTATCATTGGGATGCCATGTGTGACAGAGCCACCGCTTACACTAACGAAATTGCAAAGTTGGCATATCATGTAGGTGTTTCTTGTCAAATGGGATATGGTCCGAATGGTTCTGGAGCTTATACTAAAAATGTGGCAAATGCACTACGAGAATACTTCTATTACACCGACCATCAGCAATGGGCTGGGAATGATGCTCTTAGAATGAAAGAGTGCCTCAACTTGCTTCAACCTATTCTGATGAGTGGGAGTAATGGAACAAGTGGACACGCATATTTGGTTGACGGATATTATGAAACCATTATTAATGATCTGCCTGAGACCATGTTCCATTTTAATTGGGGGTGGGGTGGCGCTTCTGATGGATATTATACACTGAGAACTCACGATTTTTGGTATGATGCAACCGTTTTTTTAAATATTCGACCTGCTACAAACTACCCTGTCCAATGCCAGCAGTACAAAAAACAAACCGCTTTTCAAGGGTATATTACCAATGGCTCTACCAATCAGCCTTACCAAAGTAATCCAGATTGTTCGTGGATCATTGCTGCACCCGGAGCAAGTCATTATAGCTTTACTTTTTCAAGATTAGATACAAAAGAAAATATTGATCTTGTAACCATATATCAAGGCGCTACAAAATCATCAGGGATTGCTGCACAATATTCAGGCACTGATCTTCCCAAACAATCAACCACGGTTTATGCTGATAGCGTGCTTATTACCTTTACCTCTACAGACCCATGGTATGAGAATACCTCTCATTTGGGTTTTTTAATGAACTATGTGGCGAATAAACCACCGCAAAAATGCGACGGAGTATCTAATTTATCAGCCACATCAGGATATATTACCGACGGATCAGCTAAAGAAGAAAACTATACCCCTTGGGTATCTTGCACTTGGAATATCGCCCCTGAACATATTACAGGATTCTACGGACTTTTTCATGAATTTGACCTCAGATTAGGAGATTTTTTTGATATTTTTGACGCAACTAAAACACCTCCAAATCTTTGGAGGCGCTATGACAGATACGCTCCCCCTACCATCGGTGAGGTGATTAGCCTCCCTTTTTCAAAAGCTAAAATTCAATTTATTACAGACAATTTTGATGAAGGAGAAGGTTTTAAGTTTCAATATTTTTCATTACTCAGCATTAATGACCATTCGTTGTTAGATAATTTGTCTATTTATCCAAATCCTGCCTCCGAATTTATCAATATCGCTTTCACATCGAAATTGACAAATCAAGCTATCACTTGCCGCATGATTGATCTTGCAGGAAAAGAGGTATATACAACAGTTTTTGACTATACTGACGATCTCTTTACTGCTCAAATTCCCGTGGCACATCTCTCTAAAGGCTTCTATTTTTTGCAACTCGTAACAAAATCAGGTATTTCTACCTCTAAAATCATTATTAATTAAGGAGTGGCGTTTTTTTCGGTTAATTCTGTGGTCTTTCATGGTGTGAAAATAGGATAAAATTCGTGACTTCATAAAAAAAGATAATTATTTGATTACGAGGCAAATGTGCAAAAAATATCCTTTCTCTCTGAAAATAAAATACTAACAATCAATTGTTTATAACATAAAATAGAGAAATTACTCTGTGTAACTTTGTGCACTCTGTGTATTTCGACAAGCTCAATTACCACCTCTGTGCTGAAAAATTTAAAAATGAGGTTTTTCACCTCCCAAACTCACAAATTGTAACTTGTAGTAAAAATTTTAATACATTTAAATGTAATGTAGAAGCCAATATTTACGAGGTGGATAATTCTACTGTTTTTTGCGAGATGAAGAAACCGAACCTCTTACCTCGCATCTCTTAATTCTCAATTCTCAATTCTTAATTCTTAATCAGTAGTGTTGCGTTGTTTATTAATACAGTTCTTTGAAATTATTGGATATCAGATTACTATAGCGGTTTTTCGATTCCCCCGATTTAAAATGATGCTTCGACTACGCTCAGCAACCAGTTAACAAGCAGGCAATGAGCGCTGAAAGCGCGATATTATTCTAGCCCATGGCAACGCCATGGGTTGCGGATTAGCGGTGTATAAAATTGCGCCCTGAAAGGGCAGCATAATGATTAGATGATTAGATGATTAGTGGTTAGTGATTAGTGGTTAGTAGATGTAATATTCTCTTAATTGTTAATTGTTAATTGTCAATTCTCAATTCTCAATTCTCAATTCTCAATTCTCAATTATATTGCCCTTTCAGGGCGCGATTTTGTTCCGTGGGTCACATTTCTATCCCCATGGCGTTGCCATGGGCTATAATCATATCGCGCCTTTGGCGCTAATTGTATAAAAAACAGAATCACCAATCTGCAAAATTCTACAGATTCTATGCAAATCCTTATTAGATAAAACGCCTATAAATCAACTACTTAATAAATCTGATTACCAAAATGTCAAAGATTGTGATTGTATGTTATTGTTATTCAATTAGATTAAACGCAACACGAGTGATTCTTAATTCTTAATTCTCCTCTGTTCCTCTTTTTTCGATACAAAACAAAAAATATAAATAAAAACATCATAATCATTTAAAAGTTGCGCCCGGCACGAATTTAGGGTTAATAAAAATGGATACAAGACCAAGCGGCACACTTGACCTATTTGTGCAGAAAACACGGCAAAGAAGTAGTCTATGTTTCAAGAGGATTTCCCAATGCAACCAATCAACTTTCTGCAAGTTTCGTTTTAGAAAAATGTACGTCTTGTTTTGTAGATTTTCAATTACCACCTCTGTGCTGAAAAATTTAAAAATGAGGTAATAAGGTTCGAGTTGGAGGTGTTATCATATTGCTACTAAGGTTGTTAGGCTAATAAAATGAGGCAAAAATGAGGTTTGTAACCTCCCAAATACCCTAAATGGTAACTATATGGTGAAAATATTTTTAATGCTTTTTCCCTAACCTTTTTTATAACCCTTTTTTTATATTCAGAATTTTTAATATTTTTGTCGGTCAGTAATAAAAAAAATATATTCTATTAGGGCAATAATGATTAACTAATTATTAAAATTATCATGAAAAAAATTATACACTTGATAGGTTTTTTAGCCTTGTCTGTTTTCTTAAATATCTCCTGCTCTAAATACAGCAAAATGTTGGATTTTGATTTTGAGAATATGGATATTGACGGCAATATGAATTGGGGAATCCCATTAATTAATGCAGATTATGGAATTGAAGAGATTTTAAATCAATTTGATAACAAAGGATATATTAAAACAGATCCTAACGGAGATTATTATTTTGAAATTACATCTTCTAAAGATGAGTACCTGAATGCGCAGGATTTGAATAAAATAGATAATAATACTTTTGATTTTTCTTTCAATTGCCCGCCTAACATACTCATACATTTGTTTACACAAAATTACATGGATGTTTCAACGCAATATATAAAATTTCATGAAGCCACATTAAAATCGGGCTATATTAAGTTTGATTTCTCGCGCATTTCGCCTTCTACCCATGTGGACTACGAGATTATGATAAAATCATCTACCATATTTAATGCAGATGGTTCTCATTTCGTTAAGAAACTCTCAAAAAGCAACCCTATTGATCTTATACCGTGTGAAGGGCTAAAAATGAAACCCAACAACGGGATCGTGAATCTTGAGGTTACAATTACAATGAACCAATATTCTGAGACAGCGATCCTTTTTTCTTCACAAATCAGCATGATAGATGTGGTGGTGAAGGAAGCAGACGTAGAACTTCTCATAAATCTGGATCAATATTTTTATTCAGCTTCTTCGTTTTCTCTTTTCTCAAAAGACCCAAATTTGCAAGCCACTCTTCATAGTCCGGCCCTATCGTTTGATATTGTCAATACATTTGGAACCTCTGTGGATGTGATGCTTTCAAAGGTTAGCGTTAAGAGCAGTACATACTCGGAATCTATCTTGATTCATGACAATACCTTGATTGAAATCTCCCAAAATTTCATCGGAAGTTTGAATATTACCGACAAAATTAAACGTGATATTTTCTTAACATCTAACTACGACTCGCTCTTTTTTGAATATATTGTCTTGCTTCCGGTAGGGAAAAGAATAAAATTTTATGACAATTCTATAGCAGAAGCAAACCTCACTTTTTCAGTTCCTTTTGATATTACGATTTATAGAGCAATGTTTACAGATACTTTAGCGCTTGGAATACCTCAAATAGGTGAAATTTCAATATTAGATACCGTAAAAATAAGAACAGCGTTCACAAACTCCCTTCCGGTAGGTATTCAAGTTCAAATAATCCTTTATAATTCAGTATCCCAAAAAGAGATAAGCGCCATATTATCAGATGAAGCAACTATTAGTGGATCTTATAATGGTATGCCTGTACATTCTGATACTAAGTTTGTTGTTATAACAAATGAACGAATAAGAGAATTGAAATTAGCAGATCAGATGATCATACAATTTTCAATTGCTACCGATGGCAAGCATTACACTTTTAATCAAACAAACAGCATTTCGGCAAGGGTGGGCGCAAATATTAAAACAGCTAATCATTTCTAATTCTTAATTTAATGAAACGATCTCTATTTTTCTTTTTAACAAACATATTCTTGTTGCTGAATCTTTTTTCACAAACTGTGGGTGTTACCGGTTTCATGCGATTAAATCCCTATTCAACACAAAACAATCCCGCATATTTTTTGCCGTACAATCTATATGTGGCAATTCCGGGAATATCAAACGTTAGCTTTGCTTTTTATAATACAGGTTTTCATTATAAAAAACTATTTATTACCGACCGCTATGGCAAACCTCAAACAGTGACCCCTCATAAATTTGTAAACTCTTTACATTCTAAAAACAATTGGTTAAACACGGAGATGAATCTTGAATTACTCGGTTTTGGTTTTCGGATAAAAGATTATTTTTTCTCGTTCAACTATCAATTAAAGATGGAGGAACAGTTTAGGTATAATAAGGATCTTTTTGGTTTTATACTACAAGGCAATTTAGCACAGGGAGCAAACGGAGAATATCTCTATACACAATCATCGCCGGCAAATTTAGAACTATCTCCGAATCTGAACATCTATCAAGAGATCGGTATTAGATTTCAGGGACAGTTTATGAACCGGCTCTATGTAGGTGTTCGTCCCAAAATTTTATTTGGATTATATAACTTAAAAACAGAAAATTTCAATGCAAAAGTTTACACAAACCCTGATGATTATACGATCTACGGAAATTACGATGTGAGCGTCAATATGTCTTCTGTAGTTCCTTTTTACTCAGAAGATAAAAATGGAAATGTTGTTTTCAACTCCAACGCTCTTTTCAGATTTTTTGGCAATGTACCTGGCGCTGTTAAAAGCACATTCTCAAGAAATCCGGGTTTTGCTATTGATTTAGGGGCAGTTTACAGAATTAATCAACAAATTAGAGTCTCTTTGGCTGTTTCCGATCTCGGCTTTATTAAATGGAGAGCTACGCCTATTAATATGAGTATTAAGCCCCTACCTGAAGGTAAGGATTATGAATTTTCGGGATTTACTACCCACCATATTAAACATTTTTTGGAAAATGGAATTAGTTTAGATTCTATTGTCAATAATAATTTCGTTTTAAAAACAGTACCCGCATACACCACCATGCTTACCTCAAAAATTATGGCAGATGGTTATTTCGACTTAACCCCTTCTAACCGTTTTATTATGCAGTTTAAAGGTTTTATCATGGGAAGATCTTTTTTGCCACAATTTACATTGGCTTACAATGGCACTTTTTTTAATGCAATTGATGTAGTGGTAAGTTATTCGATGATGAAAAAAAGTTTTGCAAATCTAGGACTTGGAGCCGGATTTAGAATGGGGCCTATGCATCTTTATTTTGGAACCGACAATCTCTTTGCTGCTATCAACGTTTTCAATGCCACTAAAATGAACTTCACATTCGGGTTGCTGGTAAATTTACCGATTAGAGAAAAAGTAATAGAACCACAACTCACTTCGCTGTTTATTAAGAAAAAAGAACCAAAGGAACCACAAGAATAATGTGCAACATGCATCACGTGACAGCGTGATGCATGAATTAATCTTTAATAAACTTAGGAAAAAATTAACCAGATTTTGCCGGTTTCCCACAGATAGAGAAGTTATCTTGATATAATCTGTTCTTCCGACAAGCGATACAACGTCCAATTATCTAAGGAGGTGGCACCGAGATGTTCTTTATAGAATTTGATAGCCGGCGTGTTCCAATCTAAGCATATCCACTCCATTCTTCCGCAATTACGCTCTTGGGCAATCTTCACCAGTTCGGAGAAAAACTGTTTTCCAAACCCTAAATGCCGATATTCGGGCAACACATACAGGTCTTCCAAATAGAGTCCGCGCTTGCCGGTAAAGGTAGAAAAATTGTGAAAAAAAAGCGCAAAACCGATGATTTTTCCGTTTTTTTCTCCCAATAATACTTCTGCCGCTTTCTTCACAAAAAGAGAATCGTGCAGGATCTCTTCAGTGGCAGTTACTTCGTGTAGCAATTTTTCGTACTCGGCAATACCTTTAATAAGGGTGAGTATGGCGGGGATATCCTCTTCTGTGGCAAATCGTATTTTCATATCACTTGTACTTCGCATTCTAATTGTATTTTAAAATTTTTAAAAACAGATTGTTGTATTTTTTTTGCCAAATGCAAAATCTCTCCTCCGGTTGCATTTCCGTAATTCACTAAAACCAATGGTTGGTGTAAATAAACGCCTGCATCGCCTTCGCGGAAACCCTTCCAACCGGAAATCTCAATAAGTTGCGCTGCTGCTAACTTTACATAATTTTCATCTTCCTTAAAACAAGTTAATTGAAGATGCTTTTTTTGCAATTCCTCAAATTTTTCTTTTTGTATTACAGGATTTTTAAAGAAACTACCCGCTGAACCAATCTGTTCCAAGTCAGGTAATTTCCGGTTACGTATCTCAAGAATTTTTTCATGAATAAGCCTCAAAGAAAGAGTGGGGTATCTTTGCAATTCATCTTTCAACGCCTTATAATTAATAGTAAATTTTTCTTTTTTTGAAAGATGAAACACTACCGAAGTGATGATAGTTTTGTTTTTCAGTTCGTTTTTAAAAATAGAATCTCTATATCCGAACTTGCAATCCTCATTCGAGAGTACAAGTTTTTTTCCGGTGGAGATCTCCAATGCGTGAACCTCTTTAATTACCTCTTTAACCTCAATACCGTAAGCGCCGATATTTTGCACAGGACAACTTCCTACTTTTCCCGGAATTCCCGATAGGTTTTCTACACCAAAAAAGCTGTTTTTTACACAAAAATTAATAAAATCATCCCAATTTTCACCGGAATTTACCTCAAGGGTAACATAATCAGCAGTTTGGTCAATAATGTGAATCCCTTTTGTGTTGATGTGAATAATTGTACCCGAAAAATTGTTGGTGAATAAGAGATTACAACCTCCTCCAATGATTAAGAACTTGTTTTTAAATATTTGTTTTTCAAATAGATATTCAAATTCTTCCGTTTTGTTAATGCAAATAAAATCATCACAACTCACATCAATATTGAAAGAATTAAAAGATTTTAAGGAAAATGGTTGCAAAGCGCACTGTTTAAACATTTTGCCACGCTCTTCAAAATTGGTGTAGCGGTCGTAGCTTGCGGCGGCAGGAGAGAGCAAACAGATTTTCCCTTTTTGGGTGTTTTTTATAGCAAAATGGATTATTTTTTGCATGTCATCCTCTATAGGGGCGTTTCGCGCAACGCCTCTACATTTGGTTTCCCATTCGGTTTTCATTCTTTCTCCGGCGGGTCCCATAAAAACAATATTTTCAACCGGATTTTCATCTAAATAATCAAATAAAATATCATAATCAATTCCTCTATCGAAGCCGCCGAGCAGCAGTGTATTCACATCTCCTAAGGTTTGCAGAGCATAGATGGTAGCCTCAGGAACAGTTGAGATAGAATCGTTGTAGAACCGGATACCATGTTTCTCTCCCACAAATTCTTGCCGATGCTCTAAGGGAATAAATGTGGCGATAGCCGCTTCAATAGCATTGTCGGAAATCTCAAACAACTTACAGATGGTACGAGCGGCGTTGTATTTGATTCGGTTAGTGTAAGGATAAAAGTTGCGAATATAATTATGTTGGGTTAATAGTTTTTTAATCCATTCATCATCTTCATTATATACCAACATATCTGTTTCATTTTGATATTTTGTGATGTTCAGTTTTGCCTGCATATAGCTTGAGAAAGAGTTAAAATGATCTAAATGTTCTTGATACAAATTGAGTAGAACGGCAATGTGGGGCGAATGATGCACAAACTCTAACTGGTGCGCCGAAAGTTCTGCAACAACAATAGTTTGTGTATCAATCTTTTCAATAATATCAAAAAAAGGGATTCCAATATTTCCGGCTAAAACAGTTTTTTTATGATTTTGTTGAAGAATATGTCGGATTAGCGACACCGTTGTACTTTTTCCTTTGGTTCCGGTAACTCCAATAGTTTGATTTCCAAAATATTGCAAAAAAAGTGCAGTTTGGGAACTGATTTTCTCGGGGTCAATATAATAGTTGATATTAGCAAAGCTAATTCCGGGTGTTTTTAAAACGATATCGTAATTATTCAGGTTTTGCAGGTAATTTTCACCGGAAATAAGAGTAACATTTATATCATTAACCTCTATACAATTTTGGTCATGAATGGCTATATGCTTATCGGGCAAATAGTTTCTAATAAACTTAAAAGAGGATTTTCCTTCACTGCCAAAGCCGAGAATTGCGATTTTTTTATCTTTCAGAAACTCTATTATATTTTTTATCATACAAATTCATTTTTTTAGACCGATATAATCTTGTAATACTTCTACATAATTTTCAAAAGCCAAAATCCCTTTCTGGGTAATTTTACAAATTGTGCGCGGTATTTTTCCTCTGAATGTTTTGAGGATGTTAATATATTCGGCTTCATTAAGTTTTTCGATTTGTACGCTCAGGTTTCCCGAAGTAGCTCCGGTTTGTTCTTTAAGAAAAACGAAGTCTGCTTCTTCAACACTGATAAGTATTGAGATTACCGCCAATCGTAATTGTGAATGTAATAACGGATCGAGTTCTTTAAGCATGGCTTTTCTTTGCTTTACAATTTAAAATATGTCCGGGAACAACAAAACCCAGTATCATACAGGCGGCAAAAATAATAAATTGTATGTCCACACCTAAAAAAGCGCAAGCGATTGCACCTGACCAAGTTAATGCAGCAATTCCATACCACATTTTTTGACGATAAATGCAAGCCGAAATAAATTCTCCCATTCCTACCATTATCATAATTACCGGTGTGTTTAACATAAAGATTTGATAAATTTCATATTTATTTCCAACAGCATGAATTACAAAAGTAAACACCACAAAACTAATAAGAAAACCAAACCACACCATACTCCCAATCTTATCAATGTGTGTTTTTACTAATGTTTTTTTGTTTATCCGGCGTTCAATGAAATAGGAAACAATTCCGGCAGGCAGCATGAGCCACCAAATCCAAAAACTATAATTTGGATTGTTTAATGTGTGCAACAACACACAGTTGGTAATGGCTAATACAGCAGTTAAATAGCCCCAGTAGATCATGGAATAGGTACCTTCCATTTTAACATTGTACTGCGCCCGACTAATCATCTCATTGATGAGCGACAGGCTTTCTTCGTGATTGAAAATTTTGTCCATTTTTTTCTTTTTTTGATGAATAATTAATGATAGCAAATCGGCTGCAAAAATAAACTAATTTATTAAATAAACCACACTGGTAAGTTTTTTTTAAAGTGTTCATATAACTAATTAAGAATTAAGAGAAATTAAGAATTAAGAATCACTCGTGTTGCGTTTAATCTAATTGAATAACAATAACATACATGAATAAGGTAAATTAGATGAGGTTTATATGGAAGGGGCGCACATCCTACTGAGGTTGTGCAGTTTAGATTAGGTGAAAAATTAGGTGATAAATTATTAATCATTAATCAGCAACTACTTTCCATCTGAAATCTTTACCGCAAAGAACGCAAAGATTTTACGCAAAGAACGCAAAGAAATAATATAAAAAAATGAATTTATAAGACAGAGAATGAATTATCAAAAATTGTATTTGACTTGGGAATAAAAGTACATAAAGTATTGGGTCCCGGTTTATTAGAAAGTGCTTATGAAGAATGTCTTTATTATGAAATAAAAAAATATGG
>Ga0123353_10008743_pt1 | contig 13872 bp, 9 predicted proteins | sample TergutLab28metaG_3_FD_92763 | JGI IMG/M metagenome (GOLD analysis project Ga0123353, IMG submission 92763) | Labiotermes labralis P3 segment gut microbial communities from Petit-Saut dam, French Guiana - Lab288 P3 | ecosystem: Host-associated > Arthropoda: Insects > Digestive system > Gut ... | reverse complement strand
TTTATACCGATGGTCATCGAGCAGACCGAGCGGGGCGAACGCTCCTTCGACATTTACTCGCGGCTTCTGGAAGACCGTATCGTCTTTCTCAACGGAGAGGTGAACGACATTTCGGCCAACATCGTCGTGGCCCAGCTTTTGTTCCTGGAAGGCAAAAACCCGGATAAGGAAATCAGCTTGTATATCAACAGCCCGGGCGGCAGTATATCGGCGGGCATGGCGGTATTCGATACGATGAATTATATCAAGCCGGCCGTCAGCACCATCTGTATCGGCATGGCGGCGTCTATGGGCGCGTTTCTGCTCGCCGCGGGCGAGAAAGGGCGGCGTTTCTGCCTGCAAAACAGCGAGGTGATGATCCATCAGCCGCTCGGCGGCACGCAGGGACAGGCGACCGATATTGCCATTCAAGCGGAGCATATCCTCAAGGTCAAGAAGACGATGAACCGTATTTTGGCCGAACGCACCGGCCAGCCGCTCGAAAAAATCGAACGGGACGTCGAACGCGATTTTTACATGAACGCGCGCGAGGCGCTCGCCTATGGTCTCATCGACAAAATATTTGAAAAGCGGCAATACAGCTGATTGGTTTACAAATAAGCCGATTAGCGGCGTCTTTGTTTGGCTAAAAGATTGTCGACTTTGTCGCCAATAAGTACTCCCAGTACGTTTTGGCGATAAACGCCAACTTTTATCTCAAAAATCCGCTCGCTACTTCAATTCATTTGTAAACTAACTAGCTATAGTATCAAAAACGCCGCAAGCGAGTAGAATAAAGTAACAACAATTTTACGCCTTCGCCGGCAATTGAGGAAACGAGTTGGAAAACGAAAAAATAACAGTATGCAATTTTTGCGGGCGCAAATCGACCGATGTCGGGCAAATGATCATCGGGCAGCGCGGCGTATATATCTGCGCGCCGTGCGTGGATATGTGCACCAACATCGTCAAGCAGAACAAAAAGGACGCGCCGCGCGAGCAGCTGCTCACGCCCGCAGAAATTAAGGAGCGGCTCGACGATTATATCGTGGGGCAGGACAACGCTAAGAAGGTGCTTTCCGTCGCCGTATACAATCATTATAAGCGCATCAACCACAATTCCGCCATGAATTTGGAAAGCGGCGTGGAGATTGAAAAGAGCAACATCATGCTGCTCGGCCCCACGGGCAGCGGCAAGACGCTGCTTGCGCGCACGCTCGCGCGTATTTTGAACGTACCGTTCGCGGTGGCGGACGCTACGACCTTGACCGAAGCGGGTTATGTGGGCGAGGATGTGGAAAACATCCTGCTCAAGCTCATTCAAGCGGCGGATTACGACATCACCCGCGCCGAACGCGGTATCATTTATGTGGACGAAACGGACAAAATTTCGCGCAAATCTGAGAATATGTCCATTACGCGCGACGTATCCGGCGAGGGCGTGCAGCAGGCGCTCTTAAAAATCATGGAGAGCACGGTGGCCAGCGTTCCGCCGCAGGGCGGACGCAAGCATCCGCACCAGGAGCTTTTGCAGATCAATACGACGGACATTCTCTTCATTTTCGGGGGCGCGTTCGTCGGGCTGGAAAAAATCGTTTCCAAGCGTGAGAGCTCGGCGTCTCTGGGTTTTTCGGGTAACGTAGTCAGTTCCAACGAGGCGACGCTCGCGGAGCTTCTTAAGCATGTGCAACCGCAGGACCTCATCAAATTCGGTATGATACCCGAATTTGTGGGTAGGATCCCGGTCGTGGTGTCGTTGGAGAGCCTGGACGAAGCGGCGCTCGCCAAAATACTCACCGAGCCCAAAAACGCGCTGACCAAGCAATACATGGCGCTTTTTGAATTGGACGGCGTGGAGCTTGTTTTCGAATCGGAAGCCGTCGGCGCGATCGCGAAGAAGGCGAAAGCGCTCAACACCGGCGCGCGCGGGCTGCGCGCGATTATCGAGCAGCTGATGCTGGATATGATGTTCCGGATACCGTCCGACAAGACGATCGCCAAGGTCATCGTTTCTAAGGATACCATCGAGCTGGGCGCGGCGCCCGAAGTCATCCACAAAGCGGCGTGAATATACTTTGGATGTTACTTTTTTTAATGCTAAGAAAAGTAACCAAAAGAAGCGCCAAAAGGGGGCAGCTTTCAATTGTTTCCCTCTTTTGGATACCCCCTTCGAATGACTTGCTTTTCGCAAAAGTAAGCAAAATTAAGGTTTTGTGTTCATTTTGAAGTGCTTCATAGGGGAATACATTTATAAGACAAAGTAAGGAAGCTATGGCCGAATTTATTGATGTCACACCGGAAAGCACATTTTTTGACTCGGGCGGCCGTTCGTACAGGACGGTCATTTTGCGCGATTCCGTGATATTACCCGGGATGGCACTGTCCATCGATATTACCCGCGACCGATCGCTGTCCGCACTCAATAAGGCGATCGAGAACAGCGACGACATTTTTATTGTGTCCCAGCGGCACAGCGGAATCAACAATCCCGGCCCTAAGGATATCCACCGCGTCGGGACGATTTGCCGTATCAAGCACATCACCAGGCTGCCGACCGACATCGTCAAGGTCGGGATTTACGGCCTCACCCGAGCCGAAATTGTTTCGTTTATCAGCCTCACGCCCCATTTCGAGGTCACCGTGCGGGAGCTGCCGTATTCAAACGATTACGATTTGGATACCGAAGTGTACTGCAACATGATCCGAAGCGAACTGAACGAATTCTTGAAGGTCGATTCCAAGGGACTCTTTTCGGGCATCGACGTAAACGCTTTGACCGAACCGGAAAAAATCATCGGCGTTTGCTGTCAAACGGTCATAGAAAGCTATCAAATGCGGATGAATATCCTCTGCGAGACGAACATCAACAAGCAGCTGGAGCTGGTTTATACCAGTATCGTCAAATCGCTGGAAATGGCGCGGCTGGAGAAGAAAATCAGCGCGAAGGTGCGCAAGCAGATCGATAAAAATCAGCGCGAGTATTTTTTACGCGAGCAGGTCAAAGCGCTGCACGACGAGTTGGGGGACAGCGACGAGGATTTTAACCGCTTGATCGCGCGCGGCAAGGAGCTCAAGCTGCCCGACGAGGCGATGGCCAAGCTGGAAAAGGAAGTGCGCCGTCTGGAAAAGATGAGCGCGACGTCCCCCGAGGCCGGCGTTTCGCGCACATACATTGACTGGATCCTGGATATCCCATGGTCCAAGGCGAGCAAGGATACCGCCGATCTGAAGAACGCCCGCAAAATTTTGGACGAGGATCATTTCGGATTGGAAAAGGTTAAAGAACGGATTTTGGAGTATCTGGCGGTAATTCAGCGCACCAAGTCCATGAAAGGGCCGATCCTTTGCTTTGTGGGTCCGCCCGGCGTAGGCAAAACCTCGATTGTCAAATCGATCGCGCGGACATTGGACCGCAAGTTTGTTTCCATGTCGCTGGGCGGCGTGCACGACGAGGCTGAAATCCGGGGGCACCGGCGCACCTATATCGGCGCGATTCCGGGCAGGGTCATCTACCACATCAAGCAGGCGGGTACGGTCAATCCCGTGTTTTTGTTTGACGAAATCGACAAGATGTCCAACGATTTCCGCGGCGATCCCGCGTCCGCGATGCTCGAGGTGTTGGATCCCGAACAAAATTTCCAGTTCCGAGACCACTATTTGGAGCTGCCCTACGATTTGTCTCAAGTGATGTTCGTCACCACGGCGAACACGGCCGAAAGTATTCCGGCGCCGCTGCTTGACCGCATGGAGGTGATCGAGCTTTCCGGCTACACGGAAGAAGATAAATTACAGATTGCGCGTTTATATCTGATTAAGAAGCAATTGAAGGCGCACGGGCTGGATGAGGCCGTTGCTTTTGAGGAAGCGGCGGTGCGGCGCATCATCAACGAATACACGCGCGAAAGCGGCGTCCGCAATCTGGAGCGCGAAATCGCCAACGTTTGCCGCAAAATCACCCTCAAGCTGGTGGAGGGCGGCGCGCCCGCCTGCGAAAAGATCACAGCGGACGACATCGAGACGTTGTTGGGTGTTCCAAAATTTTCCACGGATAACGCGGAGGTTGACGATCAAATCGGCGCGGCCACGGGGCTCGCGTGGACTGCGGTGGGCGGCAAAACGCTGACGATCGAGGTATCGCTGTTAAAGGACGGACAGGGCGAAATCACGCTTACGGGCAGCTTGGGCGACGTGATGAAGGAATCCGCGCGCACGGCGATCACACTGATCAAGGCGCACGCGGCCGAATATGACATCGATCCGTCCGTGTTCGGCAAGACCGATATTCATATTCATGTGCCCGAGGGCGCGACGCCTAAGGACGGCCCCAGCGCGGGCATCACGCTGGCGACCGCGATTTTCTCAGCGTTTACCGAAAAACCGGTTTCACACCGCGTGGCGATGACGGGCGAGGTGACCCTGCGCGGCAGGGTGCTTGCGATCGGGGGACTGAAAGAAAAGCTGCTCGCCGCCCGCCGCGCCGGCATCAAGCGCATTATCATTCCGAAGGAAAACGCGAAAGATCTTGTGGAAATACCCAAAAATGTGCTGGGCGATCTTGAGATCACACCCGTTTCCGATATTAAGGAAGTATTTCAGTCGGCAATGGCTTAAGGAAAGGCCTTTCCTTAACGGGATTCATTTGAGGGGATTTATGGAACGGTATGCCTGGCAGGGGAAAATACGCGACGGCTGTTTGGACGAATACATCGAACGGCACAAGGCTTTGTGGCCGGCAATGATCGTTGAGCTGAAAAACGCCGGGATTGTCAATTATTCTATTTGGACGAACGGAACCGATTTGTTCGGTTATTACGAATGCGAAAAGGGCGTGCAATTTGCCGTCGATTTTCAGTATAACAGCCCCACGGTTCAGCAATGGGAAGCGTATATGCGCGATATTCTCATTATGGAGAAAAACGAGCAGACAAAAGCGCAGCCAAAATTGACCGAGGTTTTCCGTTTGGATTGACTATATCCATTATGCAGTGTATAATAATTTCCGGGACACAATTACAATCTAGGATTGTGTCGCCTTTTTGTTTGATTTTGACGGAGAGATTATGGAGGAGTTGATCAACGTCGCGCGGGGGTTGGCCGAAGCCGATCTGGTTCTAAAGAACGGCTATGTCGTCAACGTATTTACGCGGACGGCCGAACGGGCGGATGTCGCGATATCCGGCAGCAGGATCGCGGGCGTGGGCACGGATTATAAGGGCAAACGGGAAATTGATTGCTCCGGGTTCTACGTGATGCCCGGGTTCATTGATACGCACGTGCACATAGAATCCAGTATGCTCTCCCCGGTTGAGTTTTGCAAGGCTATTTTACGGTGGGGGACGACGACGTTTATCGCCGACCCGCACGAAATCGCCAATGTGTGCGGCGAAGCGGGTGTACTTTACATGATAGACGAGTGCGCGAAGGTGCCGGTCAACGCGCATATGATGCTTCCGTCCTGTGTGCCCGCGACGCGCTTCGAGAGTGCGGGCGCGGAAATCGACGCTAAAACTGCGGAGAGAATGATTAAAGACCCGGAAATTTTCGGGCTTGGCGAGTTTATGAACGCGCGCGGTGTGATCGAAAACAAGAGCGAATGCGCCGAAAAGCTGGCGGCTGCATCCCGCGCCGGCAAAATCGCCGACGGGCACTGTCCCTGCCTTGCGGGCAAGGATTTGGCCGCGTATATCGCGGCTGGTATCAAAACCGATCACGAATGCGCGGAACGCGCGTCCATGATCGAACGCGTCAAAATGGGCATGTATGTCCAAATGCGCGAGGGCAGCGCCGCAAAGAATATTGCCGAACTGATCAAGGGCGTGAACGATGCGAACCTGCGCAGGATTACGTTCTGCACAGACGATATGCACGCGGACGCCCTCACGCGCGGACACATCAGCTTAAACCTCGCAAAAGCGGTAGAGTGCGGGTTGGATCCGTTGAGCGCGGTCGTAATCGCGACGCTGAACGCGGCGGAATGCTACGGACTCAGAGACAGGGGCGCGATCGCGCCCGGCTACGCGGCGGACATCGCGGTTTGCCGCGACCTCAAAGATTTTACCGCGGAATACGTGTTGGTGCGCGGCGAGCTTGTCGCGCAAGCGGGCAAAACGTTCTGCGGCGCGGTTCCGTCCGCCGATATCCGCGTGATGAATACGGTTCGGCACGACGGCGTTAAGCCCGAGGATTTTGAGATAAAATCCGGATCCAAATTTGTAAACGCGATCAAAATCACCGATCAAAGCCTTGTGACCGGCCGGATTGTCCGAAAGGTCAAAATACGTAAGGACGGGTCGGTGAATACGGACGGCTCCGGTTTGCTTAAGCTCGCGGTCGTCGAGCGTCATAAGCGCACGGGCAACATAGGCCGCGCGCTTTTAGAAAATTGCGGACTGAAAGGCGGCGCGATCGCGCAAACGATCGCGCACGATTCGCACAACATCATTGTTCTCGGCGACAACGACGGTGATATGGCGTGCGCCGTCAACGAGCTGATACGGATCGGCGGCGGAATAGCGGTGGCATCCAGAAGCAGAATATTGGATTCGCTGCCCTTAGAAATCGGCGGCTTGATGACGGCGTTGCCGCTGGAACAGTTTCATGAGCGGTTTATCAAGCTGTGCGAATGCGCGCGCGCGCTGGACGTCGGTCCGGGCGCCGAGCCGTTTATGACGCTGTCTTTTCTCGCGCTGCCCGTCATTCCGCACGTCAAACTTACGGATAAGGGACTCTTCGACGTCACAAAATTTGAGTTTTTGCCGATCGAAGCGGAAGAGAGCGAGTATGAGGAGTGAGCGTCAATATTGTTGATACGGTTTGGTCTATGACACCCGGTATGAAAAATTTTTGCAAGGAGATAACGAAAACATGAGCAAACCAAAGGCTGCGCTGCTGATGGGCAGCAAGTCGGACTTCGAGGTCGCAAAAGCTGCGACGGACATTCTGAATAAGCTTGGCGTGGAGACGGAAACGCATGTGATGAGCGCGCACCGCACGCCCGAGATTGTGGCGGAATTTGTCAAAAATGCGCCGAATGCGGGCATAGAAGTCATCATCGCCGCGGCGGGCAAGGCGGCGCATCTCGCCGGGGTTGTCGCCGCATTTACGCTGCTGCCCGTTATCGGTATCCCGATGAAGACGAGCGACTTGGGCGGTTTGGACAGCCTGCTGTCCATGGTCCAGATGCCGTCGGGCATTCCCGTGGCCACCGTCGCGGTGGGCGGCGCGGAAAACGCCGGCATCCTCGCGGCACAGATTTTGGCGCTCAAATATCCGGCCGTGGCGGCCGCGCTCAAGGCGCACCGCAAGGCGATGGAAGAGTCTGTCGTCGAGGCGGACAAGTCGTTGCCGCGTTAGCGTCTAAAGCATCAGATTATGGATTTTGCCGTATTCGTTTCCGGGAGCGGATCAAATTTACAGGCGCTGATCGACGCCTGCGCGTCGGGCGCGATTGACGGGCGCATCGTCTGCGTCGTCACCGGCACCCCCGGCGCCTATGCGCTGACCCGCGCGGCGGATAACGACATTCCGGCGCTGGTATTTGCCAAAGCGGATTACCCAAACGCGGAATTGCGCGAAGAGGCGATCGCAGCCGCGCTCAGGCAGTGTAAGCCGCAGTTTATCGTGCTGGCCGGCTTTTTGGGTATTCTTCGCGGCGCGGTGCTCGCAGAGTTCCGAGGCAGGATTATCAACATTCACCCGTCGCTGCTCCCCGCCCACGGCGGCGCGGGCATGTACGGAATCAAGGTGCATGAGGATGTCGTCCGGTGCGGTGATACGGTGACCGGCGCGACGGTGCATCTTGTGGACGAGGGGACGGATACCGGACGGATCATCGCGCAAAAACGCGTCGCGGTGTTCGCCGGCGATACGCCCGAAACCCTTCAGAAAAGAGTGCTTGCGGAAGCGGAGCACCTGCTTCTCGTGCAAGTTGCGGCGGACATTTGTTCCGGAAAAATAGTGTTACATACAGGAGAATCATAATATGGCAAAGCGGGCTTTGGTAAGTGTATCGGATAAAACGGGATTGATCGAGTTCTGCAAAGGGCTGACGGCGCAGGGTTTCGAGATTGTTTCCACGGGCGGAACGGCGGCCGCGCTGACCGCGGCGGGGATCAAGAACATCGGCGTCAGCGAGATAACGGGCTTTCCCGAATGTTTGGACGGCAGGGTAAAGACGCTGCATCCGTTCGTACACGCCGGGCTGCTCGCGCGTCGGGACGAGCCCGCGCATATGAAGCAGTTGACGGAGCTCAAGATCGATACGATCGATTTGGTCGCGGTCAACCTCTATCCTTTCAAATCGGCGATTTCCAAGCCCGGCTGTACGTTGGAGGACGCGGTGGAAAACATCGACATCGGCGGACCGACCATGCTTCGGAGCGCGGCGAAGAATTACCGTGACGTGCTGGTGGTTTGCGATCCGTCGGATTATTCGGAGGTTCTCAAGCGCATGGCGGACGGGACGGACGACACGGCGTTTAGGTTCGGCTTGATGTACAAGGTCTTTGCGCATACCGCGCAATACGACGCGTTGATTTCGGGATATTTTGCCAACAAGCAGGGGATCGCGTTTCCCGACACGTTGACGCTGACGTACGAAAAAGCGCAAGGGCTGCGCTACGGCGAAAATCCGCAGCAGCAGGCCGCGTTCTATAAAGAATGCTACGAATGCCCGGGCTCGGTGGCGTTTGCCAGGCAGCTGCACGGCAAGGAGCTGTCGTTCAATAACATCAACGACGCAAACGGCGCGCTGGAGCTTGTTCGCGAATTTTCCGAACCCGCCGTCGTTGCCGTCAAGCATACCAATCCGTGCGGCGTCGCCGTGGGCGAGGATATCTATGATGCATACATAAAAGCATACCAATCCGACCCGGTATCGATTTTCGGCGGGATTTTGGCGATCAACCGCGAGATTGACGAGCGGACGGCGCTGGAAATCTCCAAAATATTTATCGAGGTCGTCGTCGCGCCCTCGTTTTCTGCGGGCGCGCTCGCGGTGCTGACCAAGAAACAAAATATCCGGCTGCTGGAGCTGCCGTCTATGTGCGCGCCGCTTGCGTCCGGCACGCGGGAAACTAAAAAAGTTTCGGGCGGCCTGCTTGCGCAGGATGCGGACACAACGATTTACGAGGGCTTGGAGACGGCGACGCACTGCACGCCAACGCCGGATGAATTGAGGGACCTGGAATTCGCGTTCCGCGTGGTCAAGCACACCAAAAGCAATGCCATCGTGCTGGCGAGGGGCGGAGCGACTGTGGGGCTGGGTGTAGGGCAGACAAACCGCATTTGGGCGGCAAAGCAGGCGATCGAGCATGCGGGCGCGCGGGCAAACGGCGCGGTGATGGCGTCCGATGCATTCTTCCCGTTCCCCGACTGTGCGGAGGCCGCCGCGGAAGCCGGAATCACCGCGATCATACAACCGTTCGGCTCGGTCAACGACGCCGACAGCGTGGCTGTCTGTGACAAGCACAGCATCGCTATGGTTTCAAGCAAGGGCTACAGGCACTTTAAGCATTAGGCAAAAGGACAAATACATGAAAAAAGCCAATAAGATTGTTAAGATATTGTTGCTATTCTCCATGGTATTGTTATGCGTGGGATTTAAGCTCGCCGCCGCGCCTAAACCAGTTGCGGCGGAGGTTGACGCTTTGGCGGTATGGGACGGAAGCATCGCCGCCGGCTTTGCCGGCGGAGACGGAACCAAAGAAAGCCCGTACAAAATTTCGGACGGGGCGCAGCTTGCATATTTAGCGCAGGTAGTAAATGTCGGAAACAATCCGGAATATAATTCGGAAGACATTTACTACGAACTTACCAATGATATTTATCTCAACGATACCTCAAATTGGAAAAACTGGAATATCTACGCGGATGCGGACGATGCGGAAAAAGACGGGATAAGGTCTTGGACTCCGATAGGGCTTTATTATATCGCAACCGCCGATTTGAGCGCGGCGTTTATGGCTACGTTTGACGGTTGCGATTATGTGATCAGAGGCATTTATATTCATACAGCGGAGCCGATTGTCAACGGCTATTTTGGACAATACTTTCAAGGTCTTTTCGGGGTTGTTCATTCTGTCGGTACGGTTAAGAATGTTGGCGTAGAACAGAGTTATTTACACGGTCTGACAATCGGCGGTATAGCCGGAAAGGTGAACGGTACCTTAAACGGTTGCTATAATTCGGGTGATATTTCCGGTGAAAGAGTCGGTGGCGTAGCGGGTTCCGTCGGCGAAGGAGTTAGCAGACTAATTAATTGTTACAATGCCGGCACTGTATTGGGTACGGAAGTTGGCGGTGTGGCAGGTTATGTAGGCGGTATATATGGCAAAGGGTATATTATAAATTGCTATAATGTGGGAGCGGTTTCGGTTACAGGTGACAATTATAATTTGGCCGGCGGCGTGGTAGGATATGTCAATAACGGTTATATAATAAATTGTTATAATGCCGGTCAAGTAACGGACGTTAGTGGCAATTGTTTTATTGGCGGCTTGTCCGGCGCCATCTATGAACGGGAGGCTTGGATAAATTATGCGTATTATTTAGAGGGCAGTGCGGGAAGTGGTGTATACGGTAAACCGGATAAGCCGGACATTCTTAAATTTAATATCAAGGGCGAATTCTTTGGTAACGATATAAATTCAGTGACGATGGATGATGACGATACCGAATGTTTCTCATTACTTGACGCGCTCAATGCGTGGGTTGAGGAAAACCAAACTGACCCGGTAACATATGTTGCATGGATCGGAGCACCGTTTCCGGGACTTGATGGGATTGGCACAATTCCGGAATTTAAGCCGGATCCGGATAAGCGCGGTTGTAATGGTGGCAGTGCTGCCGTGGCCGGACTTACTGCGGTTTCGATGGGACTGGCAATTCGGCGGCGTTATTTATGATGCCCGCTCTGAAACCAAAACGAAAGAGATAAAGCAGCAAAAAAATCAAAAGTTTTTTGAAAAGGTGCGGAAAATCTTTTTTCAAAAAAGTTTTTCCGCAAATTGTCCAAATGAAAAAAGATATTTTAATCATCGGCGGGGGCGGCAGGGAACACGCGATCTGCTGGGCGCTGTCCAAGAGCAAGAGCGCGGGCAGGCTGCACGCGATCCCGGGCAACGCGGGGATCGCCGAGCTTGCGGAATGCCATGCGGAAATCGGCGCGACGGACTCGGCGGCGATCGTCGCGTTTGCCAAAGCATACAAGATCGGATTGGTGATCGTCGCGCCGGACGATCCGCTTGCGGCCGGTGTCGTCGACGCTTTGGAGGCGGCCGGTATCCGGGCGTTCGGACCCACGCGCGCGGCGGCCGAAATCGAATCCAGCAAAGCCTTTTCCAAGTCGCTGATGAAGAAATACGGAATCCCGACAGCGGGGTTTGAAGTGTTTTGTGACATGGCCGCGGTATCGAAATTCTTGCGCGGCGCGGCATATCCGTTGGTCGTCAAGGCGGACGGGCTCGCGCTCGGCAAGGGTGTAATCATCTGCCAGAACCGCGAAGAGGCGGAGGACGCTGCCCGGTCTATGATGGCCGGCCGTTTCGGCGCGTCGGGCAAAACCGTGGTTGTCGAAGAGTTTTTGCAGGGCTACGAGGTATCCGTGCTTGCGTTTACCGACGGAGAGACGCTCGTTCCCATGGTTACCGCGCAGGACCATAAACGCGTTTTTGACGGCGACCAGGGACCGAATACAGGCGGGATGGGCACGTTTTCGCCCAGCCGACGCTTTGACGCGGGTTTAATGAAAAAGGCGTACGATACGATCTTTATGCCCACGGTCAGCGCGATGAAAGCGGAGGGCAGACGGTTCAAGGGCGTGCTGTTTTTCGGCTTGATGGTCAACGGAGACGACATTAAGGTGCTCGAGTACAACGCGCGCTTCGGCGATCCCGAGACGCAGAGCGTACTCCCGCGTCTCAAAACCGACCTGTTGGAAATTTTCGAGGCCGTGATTGACGGGCGGCTGTCCCAAGTCAAGGTGGAATTTGACGAATGCGCCGCGGTGACGGTCATGCTCGCGTCCGCGGGGTATCCGGGTGACTGCAAAAAAGGATTTCCGATCACTGTGAGTAAATTGGATGAGAACATCATCCTGTTCCATTCGGGCACCAAAACGCGGGACGACGGCACGCTGGTCACAAACGGCGGCAGGGTGCTGGGCGTGACGGCCGTCGCGGATACGTTAGAGCAGGCGAAAGAGGACGCGTATCGCAACGTTAGGCGCGTTCATTTTGAGGGCATGCATTACAGGACGGATATTTCGTAGCAGATGACAAATAACAGATGACAAAGTAACCCAAACAAAGGCGCATGGCCGCCTTCTATGTGGAGGGGAGCGGCAAGCGTAGCGAGTTCGACTGGGGGAACCATTCGAGCCGCGCAAGAGCCGTACAACCGCCTGCGGTTGCCCGCTTTGCGAAGAGCAAAGCGCTAGAGAGACGAGGCGAAGGGGGGCCCCCTCGAAGATGACAAATATGGAAATTTTTAGGTTATATACGGAGAAAAAAAAAGGCGAACAGGTTTACGCCGACAGGGTCGCGGCGGACATCGCCAACACGGGCGCGCGAATCAATGATTTGCGCGTATTTTTACGGTATGACGCGGCCGGCATAAGTAAAGCGGAGTTTGACGCCGCCGTGCCGATCGTGTTTTCCGAGCCGCCGGTTGACGACGTTTATGCGGAACTGCCCGAGCTTCCCGGTTACAGCGTATTCGCCGTCGAATACTTGCCCGGTCAATACGACCAAAGGGCGGACTCGTGCGCGCAGTGCGTACAGCTGTTGACCCAAGGGGCGCGGCCGCTGATTGCCTGCGCCACGGTGTACGCCGTCAAGGGCGCGGACAGAGAGCGGCTCGCCGGCATCAAAAAAATGCTGATCAATCCGGTGGAAGCGCGGGAAGCGTCGCTTGAGCGCCCCAAATCTTTGTGCGCGGCGGCCGCGGAGCCAGACCCCGTCCCGGTTGTGTTTCTTCGGGGTATGGATGCGGAGGCACTCGCCGCGTATCACGCCGGCGGCTTTGCGATGTCCGCGGCCGACCTGGAATTTGTGCGCGGGTATTTTATAAACGAGGGGCGCGACCCGACCGAAACCGAGCTCAAGGTATTGGACACCTATTGGTCCGATCATTGCCGGCACACGACTTTTTTGACCGAGTTGACCCAAGCGGAGCTGAAAACGCCCAATCCGCATATCGCGGAGGCTTTAGAGCTTTATCATAAACTTTTTGACGAATTGTACGCGGACAGACCGGACAAATACAAATGTCTCATGGATATCGCCACGATCGGCGCGCGGAAGTTGAAAAAAGCCGGGAAGCTGCCCATGCTGGACGAGTCGGAGGAGATCAACGCCTGTTCGATCAAAGTCAAGTCCGACGACGGGGATTACCTCGTCATGTTCAAAAACGAAACGCACAATCACCCCACCGAGATCGAGCCGTTCGGCGGCGCGGCGACCTGTCTGGGCGGCGCGATCCGGGATCCGCTTTCGGGGCGTTCTTACGTATATCAAGCGATGCGCGCGACCGGCGCGGCCGATCCGACCGTTCCCATATCGGAAACGATCAAGGGCAAGCTGCCCCAGCGCGCATTGACCAGGACGGCTGCGGCCGGCTTTTCGTCGTACGGCAATCAGATCGGTCTTGCGACCGGACAGGTTAAAGAAATGTACCACCCGGGCTACGCGGCAAAGCGTCTGGAAATGGGTATGGTGATAGGCGCGGTCAAGGCTGAGAACGTTGTGCGCAAGGTTCCTGAGGCGGGCGATATCGTCGTGCTTATCGGCGGCGCGACGGGGCGCGACGGCTGCGGCGGCGCTACCGGCTCAAGCCAAGGGCATACTGCCGACAGCGCGGAAAAGGGCGGCGCCGAGGTTCAAAAGGGGACTCCTA
>Ga0123353_10008742_pt1 | contig 13873 bp, 8 predicted proteins | sample TergutLab28metaG_3_FD_92763 | JGI IMG/M metagenome (GOLD analysis project Ga0123353, IMG submission 92763) | Labiotermes labralis P3 segment gut microbial communities from Petit-Saut dam, French Guiana - Lab288 P3 | ecosystem: Host-associated > Arthropoda: Insects > Digestive system > Gut ... | reverse complement strand
CAGCGGATTAAAATGTTTTAGTGAAAGTTACTTTTGATGATAAAATACAAACTACAAGACGTTGTGAGATGTGTTAATTGTTATAATTACAGTACTTGGTATTTGTTAGCTTGGTGGCTGTATATACAGTATGGACTGTTTTCTAGGTGTAATCGCACCAAGCTAATAACTGCCATGTACTGTAATCATAACAGTTGACAAATTCACGGCGTTTTATAGATTGTATTTTATCATCAACTATAACGATCACGTAAACATTTTAATCTACTGATTTTATTGAGTTTGCAACCTTAATGATTTTTGTAACTTTAGCAAAGTAGAAGGATAAGTCTCCCTGAAGATGACGTGGGTGCTTGGATAATAAACTGTACCAGGTGCACGGCACATACATCAAAATAGTACAGAATATTGTTTGAACTGGGCCACAGTAAATGTACAGCCCTGGATATGCGTACATAAGAAAGATGGCCAGCAATTCCGCATATAGGATCTATGTTTTCTCTTTAATGTTTAATTACTTTTAGCAGCCGTAGCTTGTATGTAGTAGTTGTGGCACCAGTAAATGTAGTAGTTGAGGCGGGTTGCCTATTTGTGGGGGTGAGGGGAGGCGAAAATATGTAGAAATCTCCCTTACCATATCTCGTACGAAAATCCCTATCATCCATATTTTCCTAATTCCTTTTCCTCGAAGTGTAAAATGTCCTCTTGGCGTTCTAGTACGGCTCCCTTCCCATTGATATAACTTGCGCATCCTATATCCATTCCCCAGTGCCCATTATCAACTTCTGAAATTAATTCGGTACACACCACGAGAAATTGTCGTTATTGCCAACCGCTTTCTGTGCAACCCAAATTATTATACATTTTTATCAACGGTATTATTCATAAAGTTCAAAATCACTTGACAAATATTCATGCCTCTTAGTTGACTGAATACTTGACGAGATTTGACAAGTGGCCTCCGGCACTCTGAGAACGGATTCTGCCGAGTTCAAGACTTTCTAATTTCCTTCTTGGTACACCCCGATTCGAGTCTTGGTTTCTTCAAAATCTTTCCACTACATTAATTTAGAGTGTGGGCTCTGGGATCTCCAAAACCACAGTTCTTCTACTTCTAGCCTTACGCTGTTGCAGGTTTGATTCCCTCTGATCACTTAAAGTTTCTTCTTTAGATAATTTCAAAGATAAGACCAGGGATATTCCCTGTTTCTTCAGGTTTCATTTAGACTCGAGCCTTGAAATTCTCTGGATTGACGTTTCTCTTCTGTGGAAAATTTAAAATGTGTGACTTCACAGCTTTCAAGATTATGAATATTTCCATTTGTCCCACTATACCTTTCAGTTCCTGCTGTCTTCTAGGAGCTTTCAGAGAAATAATAATAATAATAATAATAATAATAATAATAATATCATTATCATTATTATCACCATCATAATTATCATCATGCTACGCCCATTTTTGGATTTCGGCTCTTTAAAATAGCCTTAGTCTCACTCAAAAACAAGATATGAAGATCAGTCCAGGAGTTCACAAAGTTTCCGCAAATTTAGGAGCCACTTCAAAATTCTAAGCCCCAGAACCTTGAAATTGTCTGGACTGATGTTTCTCTTCTGTGGAAGATTTAAAATGTGTGACTTTACAGCTTTCAGGATTATGAATTTTCCCATTCGTCCCACTATACTTTTCAGTTCCTGCTGTCTTCTAGGAGCTTTCAGAGAAATAATAATAATAATAATAATAATATAGTCATCATCATCATCACCATCATCATTATTGTCGTCATCATCATCATCATCTTTACCATCATCATCATCATTATTCTACGCCCATTTTTGAACTTCGGCTCCTTTAAAATACACCTTAGTCTCACTCAAACACAAGATATGAAGATCAGTCCAGGAGTTCACAAATTTTCCGGAAATTTAGGAGCCACTTCAAAATACTAGGCTCCAGAAAGTTGACCTGAAGCACGTTCCACACTGATGACTCATATACATTAGGAGCCATAGTAAAAAGTCTCGTCGTCCGGGCGAAACTGGTGCCAGGATTTGTGCAGCCCTGAATCAGTCCATTGTAAATTCAGTACGAAAAGAGACCAGCAAATGATCTTAAATCTTAATCTCAGTAATAAGGAAACCGGTCTTGGCCAGAAGGGATTCCTGCGTTATTGTCACACAAATAAGACCGTACATATAGGACATAACAAGAGAGCAGTCTGCTGCTATTAGTCATACAGCAGGGCCTTTAAGGACATGATATAAACACATTCTTAGCGTCCCAATGATCCTACATTTCGTATCATACGTGTAGATTAGCGTAAATAAGCATTTGGGATTTGTTAGCATACTGTAAATATACAGCCGTCCAATAACTGCCTGAATAATGTCACTCACTCTCTCTCTCTCTCTCTCTCTCTCTCTCTCCTTTTACTGCTTCTTCCAATCCACATAGGTAACAACGTCAGTCACAATACAAAATAACATATTTTATTACTTGTATTATTTTTATGTAATCTGAAAATTATAGTCATAAAGCTTCACTGAAAAGAACTGTACTACTTGCAGACTGTCAGATGGTAAATGGGGGGGGGGGGCAGTTTTTTACGTAACCGCGTTTATGCCCAGAAAGTACAAATTTATCCGAATTAAATCCTGTATTCCGAGTTATTTTAAGCGTTATAAAGTCTGTGCGATACGAAATTCACTTATTCTGGGTGCTGGGTCCAGCTGACAGGGCGTAACGCCGTCCCACTTGAGTGAGCGTCACCTCAAGTCTCGCTCAGTACGACACTGTAGGCCCTCCAGAATAAGCAATGACCGTCTCTTTCGAGAAAAGGGCGTGTAAATTCAGCTAAGAATATCATAAACAACAACCATAGGACGCTGTCAGCTGAAATCCCTTATTAATTGTATTTTCATTTATGACGCCTTCAATATCCCATCAATTTTATTGACGTCAGTCTGATTGTTTCACCTATATCACATACTTCCTGCTGCATTTGCGAAAAAATAAATCGAAACAAAACAGTGTCCATTGGAAAGTATGTTTCACCCGTCTCTGTTCCAGCCTGACAATACCGTTCGCCGTAACTAGCTGCGGTCCATTCCCTTCCCCAACCCAAAATAGGAAACTGCATCTCTGTTTCCTGCACTCTAGGTCTACCAATAATCGTATCTGTTAGCCTATTGTTTGTTTTTCAGCACTATTTTGGAACAGAAGCTTACAGCTCTGTGACTCTGCAAAACGTTGTGGGGGGGGGGGGGGTTGGAGATATCACATCCATACTAAGAAATAGGCGCGAAAAAATACGCAAGGGACATAAGAAATAAGTATAGAAAACAACAAATAAAAAATAAAATGTAAATTATAGCGTCTTATGTCTTAGAAGAGTAAAAAAAAAGTGTGGTCGGGGTAGAATGGAAGCCATGTTAAAGTAGGGAGAGTACTGTAGTAATATATATGTTTCTGCTGTAAGAAATGGCAGAATAAACCCTTTTCCTTTTACTCTTCATATAAGAAGAGGAAAGCAGTCGAAGAGATATGGACTTATTCTGCAAGTAAAGCCTATCGTGGGAAAAATTCTCATAGATTTGTATATGTGCTTGTAGCTGTACGACGGAACAAAATGGAAGGATGACATTCCCTTTCTTGTCTTTCTTTTTCGTTTATTTTTCAGAACGAATAAATTATCGTGATGCTCTTCCTTCTCAACATACCAAAGACAACGGGAGAAAAATTTTAAAAAGTGTTTTTGGAGGGCTTTTTTATTTCGAAGAAATATCGTTACAAGTAGGAGAGCGGATGGAGGAGGTGAAGTCTGGGGATGCAGAAAGTAGAATAAATGTGTGGGATGTGTGTGCTGTGGAGAATTTGTGTCAAGTAAGCAAACAGCTTAAGGGAAATGTTCGGTGAAAATTGGAGTTAAGATTTAAAGTCGAGGGTTCCAATGAGATGCGGAAGGCATGAAAGGCGCGCGTGCATTGTTAGGGGGAGCTTTAAAGAAAGGAGATGAAATGCAAAGGCCTATATGACTAATGTACAGTTTAAGCGCAAGAAACTAAATTGCTATAACTTCGGACATACCGACTAACACTTCTGTCACAAAAGCCACTTTGTCATTCTCCCGTCTCTGGCCCCTATTCACATACCAAATACGTTTATTTTGTTACACTAATCACTTTTAAGCCGGTCCCAGTGGCCGCGCGGTCTAAGGCGTAGATCTGCGAACGCTCGCCTGCTGAGATTGTGGGTTCGAATCTCACCGGAGGCATGGATGTCTGTCTGTTGTGATTGTTGTGTGTTGTCAGGTAGAGGTCTCTGCGACGGGCTGATCACTCGTTCTGAGGAGTCCTACCGACTGTGGTGCACCTTTGTGAGTGATCTAGAAAACCTCATGAATGAGGAGACCCTGGCCCAGTGGGGGGGGGGGGGCGGTGGTGGGTCTGTTGCGCCAAAAAATCACTTTTAAAGCTAACAATATCTACACGACGGGACTTTTCTGTAATGGGCATTCATAAATTCAGAAAAGTAAATCAATATATCATTCAACATATGCACTCTATGATACACCATTTTAATGTATATAAACTTCTACACGTTTAGACACCGAGGTTCCATCCTCAAGGAATCATTTATAACAACTGTATATAGCTAATATTCTAATCTGATTCAATTAAGGACGACTTTGCAAGCAAAGGCAAGGCAAACAAAGCAGGCAAGGTACGTGTAAAATAATCTAAAGCGCGTTCGCGTAACCATTGTTGCTGTGAAAAAGCAATAAGTATTACATATTCTTAGCGTGTGTTTGTAGCCTTAGTTATTCAGCAGGCAATGCGCGCGCGCCGTATTATGTTGTCCCGCCTGCTTCACAGCACTTTTTCGCATTATCTCGTAAACGGAACGGAACGGAACGATGTTCCGAAAAAATGTTATTCAACATGAAATGTTTGTGTTGATTTTCTCTCCAAATGTTGTATGAAACATTTCTCATTTTAAGGAGAATTTAGCGAGATTTTATCACATAAGAACATAGTCCTGGATGTAAATCACTAGTCATTCATGTCGGTTGATAATGAATGTTTGGTTTTATTAACAGAGTTTTGAAAAATCCTCAAATACCAAATTTCATGAAAATCCTTCCAGTGGGAGCCGAGTTGTTCCATGCAGACGGACGGAAGGAAGGACGGAAAGACATGACGAAGCTAACAGTCGCTTTTCGCAATTCCGCGAAGACGCTTAAAAAAGCATACAGAAGATTTACTGTAAAATATAAAGTGACAGACGATTCTTAGATGTGCTAGGCACAGATAGAATATTAAAACTGATCTTTAAGAGAAAGAGTATGAACATATGGAATGGGTAAAACTGATCCAGGATATACGTATTTCACACAAAAACAAATGCACTATTTTTTAACTAGGTTAAAAGTTTTAAATTTACATTAAAATACACAATAATATCGCTCCTACATGTTTCGGCCTTTAATGACCATCATCAGGGAGCTTTATCTGTACCTGACTAAAGATACATTTATGTTAAAACACTCGGTAAAATTACGTCGTTGTATATATTGGTAATGTGGCAGCTCCCTGATGATGGTCATTAAAGACCGAAACATGTAGGAGCGATATTATTGTGTATTTTAATGTAAATTAAAATTTTAACCAATTTAATAAATAGTGCATTTGTTGGTGTGTGAACTACGTAAAGGTAAAGGTAAAGCAGCCCCTTTACAGGCCTGGATTTGTCCAGAGGCTTCCAGGAAGTTAAGGTTCCCATATTTCATGACAACAGCACAGAATGGTGGTAAGGTTGTCAGCCTTACGCACCGGCCGCATTTACCCCCAGTAAATGCTCCTGGTACTCATTTCTGTTAGAGGTTGAGTCGACCCCAGGGCCATATTGCGATCGGAATGGTTTTATGTCAATGAAAAATTCCAATGACACCAGCTGGACGCGAATCAGCGACCTTCCGATTTGGAGCACAGCACCTTAACCACTGTGCTACCGCGGTGGTGTGTGAACTACGTAGAATTCAAAATGCACGGTGCAATGATAAAAAAAAAACTGATCGAGGGTATGTTCCGGTAACGGGACATTCCGAGCACAAAAATGAAATTTCTTTCCCCTAAAGATCAAGGTATTTTTTTTCTTTTTCTTTTTTCTTTTTCTTTTTTCCGGTCGGGCGAGTACCGACTTTGAATAAAGATGCTGAATGTGGTCTCACTTCACGCAGTGGCGTGTGCCTAGAACCTCTGGACATTCAGTCGAATATATGCTTGTTAAGTTCTCTGAGTTATTTTTATATTTGAGGGTTTTTTAAATTCTTGGTCTCTTATCAAATGGTTGTTAACAGCCAGTCAAGACCTTAACGCTATTGCTTTTTAATAGATGAAATTAAATGAATATTACCGTAGACACAACCAAATAATTGGTATTCTTTAACGTAGCTACATGTTTCGGCCTCGAAAGGTCATCATTAGGCTAACGTCAGAACATTCAAAAAGATATAAAATTGCAAGAGCTAGAAACAAGACCTCATTTTTACAGATTATATCTCGTGTTTCCAGTGTTGTTTAAGACGTACAGTAAAACTGGTGCCCAATAAATGAAACCCGGACGAAGCGATATGTCAGCCTGGCCTACGAGGAAACCAGGCCGCTCTGTTGTTCTGCGATATGCAGGATAACGTCTGGTGTTGTCAGTTCTCAGTGTGTCGTAGCTAGATATGGCCAATTGAGCTGTCTTGCGTCTTGTCTACAGTGCCTATTACTGGGGAAATCCCGGTTTCGAATCTTGGGATCAAAAACCGACCAACCAGCCTGACGGTTTTTTGTGTCCTTCCTCAGGCCCACCGGGAAAACCCTGGATTATTACTTCATGATCGTAATATTGAAAGACAGATTTATGCCAAATAGTTTTGCAAATTAAGCATTAAGATAGGCCTCTAATTCCGCACCATATAAAAAACTTATAAAAGTGAGTAGATGTCGTCGAATAAACAATACCATAAGGACCTCTTTGTTCGCTGGTCCATGGAAAGCCCTAAAAAACCTGAATTATAACCCTGAGGAATGACATCAAACGTCACAAAAGGCATATGTATACTTTAAGCGTGACTGAACAACCCGCGACCACAGCGCCCGGGTGACCCAGAGGCGGTGTGTGCCTTTAAGACGCAGCGTCGGGGGTGAGATCTTGTAACGTCCTGTCTTAAAGGGAACTGTACAAGGAAACGAAGACCATTAGAAATGCTCCTCAGTCTAAAATATTTCCTGGCATAATATTGTTTAAAAGCATTGTATATTGTGAAGAAAAGAGTGAAAAGATTATTCAATATAGCAAGGAAACTAATCTAGGAGAGAGCGTGGTGGGTGTGTGGAGACTTGTTCCATACAGGGAGGGTGGGATGAGTTGATCGGATATGGGCGCTGGGGGTAGTAGAGAGGGGTAGGAGGCGTATCTTGACGCCACGGCGCCGGACCGAGGCGTCGTGACGGGCGTCGACCACCAGAAAAATCGAACGTATGGAGAACGAGAGAGCGGGAGGAAAAAAGGGAGGAATAAAAAACAGGGCGGACTGCTGGCAGGAGGGAACAAAAACAGGGACCGGGCGAAACCGAACGAACGATGGCATCGGTTTTTTACTCTCTCTTTCACTCTCTCATCAAATCGGTGATCGCCAATACTGGGAGTTGAATCGGCGCAGCAGCGACCAATAGAGGGCGCCTGGCGTCCTGGGCGGGTGGAGACAGCGTCGAAGCGTTCGATCACTGATAGGCTGGTTACTGGGGCGTACGGCGGGGGCGCAATGGGGTTAACGAGCGAGAACACACCTATTGAAAAAAAATACACATTAAAATGCATATTTTAAACCTAACACGCAAGTCCCATAGGCTATATCCAATAAGAAATCAATTATTCTTCTCATTCAATAAAATATGCATGATCCATAGAAAAGTTCCGTTTAGGCCATAAAGTCGTCAAGGAATTCCGAAATGAACTCTAAACATAAAAGTTATGGAATAGCACATAAGAAGCCACAAACTGGAGACCTGTCGGTCGCAGTCTCTCGGGAGAAGAAACTGTGAGTGGAAAGAGAGAAAGAAATAAAAAGCAGACAAACGAGAAGACCCAAAGGAAGAAAGAGGAAGGCGAAATTGAGAAAGAAAGAGACGAAAAAGTAGAAAAGTAACAAACAAAAAAGAACGAACAAATGAACAAAGAACGTGGTCAGCAATTATTAAAGGTGTTATAACAACAAACAGGGGTAAGGTTTTGGTTAACACAGATGACAGGATGCATGGGGCGAAAGTGAGACAGCTTGTCTCAGAGCAACCTCTCTGCAATAAGCAATGACACGCCCATATATAAGTCACACAGCTTCGGGACTGCCTTTCATGAACGCATATCTGAACAAGAACACACCAAGTTAGGTACTCCGTTTTCATGTCGACACAGAGGGTACTTGCTACATGTACAACAGTACGATACCTGTTTTATAGAGACACAAAGACTTCTTCCTTCCTTACGTGTTACAGAATTTCTGGCCTCCAAATTACACCCCATCCGTCGAGTTGACTCTTTTGTGGAAACTTTACTGACATTTATATGGACAGCGAAAATGAGAATAAAACTGTCATTACTAAATATACGCATGGGAAGAATATGAGGTACACAAATTCGCTGCTCCTGCAGGCTAAATTTAGGACAGAATCAAGAAGCCTCTCCTTACCGTACCCTGAATTTGTGTTTGCGACCACTATCTTCAATTTATGTGAACTATGAACATGTCGTACCTGATCTCTTTCGGCAGTCGAATAGCCTTGTCTATCCTAAGAAAACACGCCCTTTGTGGTTTCTTAGTATTTGCAACAGTTTTCCGGATAAGAACTCTATCAAACGGACAGAAGCTGTCACGTGTGGTTCGTGACCTAACGCTTTGTATAAATGGTAAATAAGAATAACAGGGCGATGGACGGCAACAACTTGACGTACTGTCAAGTACGTTACTTGTGTTAATAGAGAGACAATCGCCAGCCAGTTTAGATATTATGGGTTACATTCAGTAGACCTGAGGCTATTCCATAGAGACTACAATTTTCTTAGATAGAACAACAGTGTAAATGACGATACAAAAGATGCGTTGAACAACCGGAAAGTGTAAGAGAGGGAAAAAGAAACACTTACTGGAATGATCTGTTATTCATTGTAACAAATTGCATCATCATATAAAACCGTATGAAAATATATTTTATATAAAACATGAGCTTGACTCATGGTGCAGGTTTTCATGACCATTAACAACCTAAAGCCCTGTCGTTACACTATACACCAACCATAAAATATACGCGTTACATTAAAACAGTCTACGTTCTCTCCACAGAGAACATGTGTTTTGTACAGACCTCAGAACACAGCGATTATATCCCTATGCATCTTTAACTGATTGGTTCTTATCACGGAGACACGTAATGTGTTAATTGAGCCGTACGGTCCGAATCTTTAAATATAATGCAAGTTTAATTCAGTCTTTAAAGGCTTATATATCCAATGTGCTTTGCCTTCCTGTGTGGAAAATGGATGTATTCTTTAAAGGAAAGAACAGGGTAAAAATGGGAACTGAATCCAATATCATGAAGGGTACATAGTACGTTCTTTAGGGAAAAGAAGGTTAAAAAGTGATGTGAACCTAAAAAGCGGACCAGCATTGCCCAAGGTGTAGCAAACGATTTAAAGGCTCGAGTACCGTAGAAGAAACACGAAGAAGGCGCACAAGTGAGATACAGGCGTTCCCCTTTATGCTGGGCAGCTGGATCACGCAGTAGCGGTTGGGGTTCTTAGTGCGCACTGTAGGTGAACAAAGCGCTTGGAAAGAAAAGTGGTGTGTGTACAAGAATTACACCGTAACTAGGAATGGGGGGGGGGGGGGCGTGGAAAATGAAATGGTACAGAATCACAGATGGGGTTTGTTCGTCTGCATGAAGATCCGAATCCAACATGCCGAGTTTCCTGCAATCAAAAACAGGAGGGTAAGTGGGCCGATAAGCTTTTGTTTACAACGAAAGTTTCGTGCTACATAGATACTGGTCGTCAGATATTACAAGGAACCTCGAAGATGCTGTAAATGTATAGCAAACACGCCCGCATTCTTCGTTATTATGTCCGCAATGAATGATGACGTGCATCTCTTGAAAAATAATGAACATCTTGAGATTAAGATCTTGAAATTAGAAAGGAGTAGGTGGGCATGGCGTTTGGCGCTCAGAAATATAAATATAAATACAAAATTTTAATCGGAAAATTAGAAGGTAAAAGAGACAATTGGTAAACCTAGACGTAGATGGAAAGAAAATATTAACATGAGCACACAGTAAAGGTAAAAAGGTAAAGTTTTCTTATAACCTGCCAATAATGCAACAGAGGAGTAGTAGATACGAGTATATAGCCCTATTTTCTCTTTAATCTTGGCGTTAGAGGAGGATTGATGGTTAATGACAGGACCCGGCCGATTTCTCCCGGGAATGACCTGGCACCCATTTTATAGGAGGTCGGGTGGGCCCCAGAGCTGGTATGGAAAGGAGGGGGGGAATTCGCTTGAACCACGATTCGACCTCCGGACCTATCAGCCCGTCTAAGCTATCCCAACCCACATTAAAAAGGGCAAAAGAAACTTATTTGTAGGGGTGTAAACTGGACTCAAGATGAGCAAAAATATGTTGTACCGGAGAACTGTCTTGAACACTAGGATGTAAAACTGCTCAAAAGGCACAAAATTCTTTGACTGCTAGAGGAATTACAAACTGTTCATAACATGCACCCAGTAACATCCAGTCATCTACCCGAATAAATAACTCTACAGAACACAGTACTTCTTAAGAAGTTGATAGTTTCGCAGTTTTTCCGCATTCTGTGGAACCCTAAAGTTCATTTCCATGTTTACAAGAGGCCGCCACTTGTCCCTATCCTTAGCCAGATAAATCCAGTCCACGCACCCTGAACCACGGCGTTATTTATTTCCCTAACAATGTGTTTAAATCAAAAGCAGGTTTCTACAGCGTGCCACATTTCAGCAGTACTGAAGGGGTGAGTGTGTGTGAGTGTGTGAGGGGGGGGTTTAACGAGTGTCAGTGATGTGCGGTCAGGGGAGAAGGGATAATCCACGAGAGTGGGGGATGACAAAGCTAAGATTCTCCAGGAGGGAGTAAGAAGAGATGGAGAAACAATAAGAAGAGAAAGTGAAAGAGAGAGAGAGAGAGAGAAAGTCGAGAATGAATGTTTATAGCATGATCTCCAAGACTGGTGGAAACAAGAAGACGTCTACCCTCTCCAACCACCGAGAAGCAACTCCCATCTCACTGGCTCCCTCGCAGGCCAAGACCAAAACTTTCTCTCACACCCTTCCTTTCCTGGCAGCTGAGGTTAGGGTGTGGTCATTGTTCTACCTGGAGCTCTGACCCGGTCGAGGTCAATGTGTGGTCCCGTATGACACTGTTACTGATTGCAGGTCTCAGGAGGACAGACAGCAACAGTTTCACTCCTGTTACGCAGAACTAGGGCGTGACGCGAGCGACATTTTTGTAATATCAAATTAAAATATGCATAATGTTTCACGTAATCGGATATCTGCGATATCGCGGCTATTTGCACATCGATATGTGCTAAGTCCATCAAATGAAACCCCACATATATCGGATATTCTTTGCTACTCTCAGTACAACAGATTCTTCGGCCACCTAACCCTACTTCTTGACACAGAACTACTTCAGGGTCGAAAATATTATCACCGGCACCGCATGTTCTTAAGAAGTGTAGGCTGTCATAACTTTCGAAACTTGGAGTCAGGAGTTCAATCCCCTAGAGCAGAAACGTTGATGTTTTTGTGTTGTTGCTTCTAGTGAAGGAAGAAAGCCTTGCGGAGGGCGACCCCTCGTACCGGAAGTCTTACACGGCGGAGATTATGAAGACGTGACATCGGGTTTTCTGGCAAGAGTGGACCCACCTTTGAAACGGACCTGCAGAATACGTGCCTTCGAATGGTAGAGACAGTAGCATGTAAAATTTGAAACAACTCCGAAAATATGATAGGGTGGGACGTACAAATTGGTGGTGCAACAGAAATGGAGGGACAAACAATCAAATGTATACAAGACCAGCAATGCACGTATAAAGGTAAAAGTGAGGCGATTCCGCGTAACCATTGTCACCATGGAAAAACAATAAGTATTGTATATTCTGAGTATCCTTTTAGCCCTAGTTATCCAGCATGCAATGCGCATGCGCCATATTATATTATCATCTGTGGTTTCTCTAGCATATGTTTCCACATTATCTCATAAAGGGCAAGACTGTTAAAAAAAACACTGCTTATGACACGTGTATATTGATTTTCTGTACGACTTTTGCCTGAAACTTTTCTCATTCTAAGAAGAAACGAGCGAGATATTATCATAAATATACGTATCTCTTCATGTGTAAGTACCGGTCATTCTTCTCGGATTTTCGTCAAAGTTGAATTCTCTTAGAGGATTCTTGAAAAATATTCAAATATCGAATTCCATGAAAATCTGTCAAGTGGGAGTCGAGTTGTACCATGCGGAAAGACAGCGGACAGAACGGTATACAGGCAGACAGACAGACAGACACACACGACAACACTAATAGCAATTATTCGCAATTGTGCGAACGTGCCTAAAAATTATCCCAAAATCAGAGTGCATAACGACAGGGTGGGAGAAGGTCGTGGCCTGTTTGGAGATATTGTCACGGTATTCACTGAGAAAAAATAAGAAATTCGAGGCATGGTATTCGGTAGAGCAGTCTGAATTCGGTCCGGTTTTATTCCCTTCACTACTTCTGAGCACATTCCATTTATGTTGTTGCCTCGACTTGCTATTAATTGCAGCATATCTGACCAAGACATTACGGATGGAACATAACAAGTAGGAGAGGTCGAGTTTCATAAATTGTTTAGAAAGTAGAAAGCAAATGCTAGGAATTTGTAAAATGCAATTTCAGTACCGTTATTCAGCTCGGTCGAAGTTTTCTGTGATACGAATTGCTGTAGCACATGTCTATAACAGCAGCAGTAGCAACAGTAGTAGTAGTAGTAGCAGCAACAGTAGTAGTATTAATAGTAGTAGTAGTAAAGGTAAAGTTTTCCCGTTACAGGCCCCATGTGGCCCAGAGGGTGGATAGAGGTATAGTTGTACTCTTCCATGACCGCGACACTAGAAGGGGGTGAGTGGTCAGCAGCACGCCCCGGCCGCACTTTACCCCTGGGAAAGAACTGGGACCCATTTTACAGGAGGCTGTGTGGGCCCCAGCGCCGATCTGGACGGGCGGAAAATCTCGTCCCCACCGGGATTCTATCCCAGACCGTCCAGCCCGTAGCTCAGTCGCTATACCGACTGAGCTACCGGGCCCATAGCAGTATTAATAGTAGTAGTAGTAATATAAACAATAATAACAGTAATGCCTTAATTAAAAACTGTATTTATCATTCTAACACGTGGTAGAACAAGTAATAATAATAATATTAATATTTGTGCTTGACAAAACACGTACCAAGAGAGCATATATAACAAATGTAGAATTCCTAAGAGTCACAACTTCTACAGAACCATCAACGAGAAGCTCCAAAAATACACACGCCTAAAAGAAGAGCTAACAAGAACATTGCAAGAACGCGGTCTACATAATACTGCCAATAACAGTGTACTTTTTACGTTTTTTGAACCGTGAATTGTAATACAAAAAAAAGTGCATTTTGTTGGTTCATATTATTCGAAAATAGTAGTGTGTGTGTGTGTGTGATGTGTGTGTGTGTGTGTGTGTGTGTGGTGTGTGTGTGTGTGTGTGGTGTGTGTGTGT
>Ga0123353_10008741_pt1 | contig 13874 bp, 11 predicted proteins | sample TergutLab28metaG_3_FD_92763 | JGI IMG/M metagenome (GOLD analysis project Ga0123353, IMG submission 92763) | Labiotermes labralis P3 segment gut microbial communities from Petit-Saut dam, French Guiana - Lab288 P3 | ecosystem: Host-associated > Arthropoda: Insects > Digestive system > Gut ... | reverse complement strand
GAGCAGCTCCTTAAGCCCGGCGAGATAGTCCCCATGGACATTGAGATATGGCCGCACAGCAGGATCTGGCACAAGGGCGAAAAGCTGAGGGTGAACATCAGGGGGCATCTCGGGTTTGATTATCCCGGCAGTGAATGCCGCAGAAGCCTTAAGGGCCACATATGGAACACCCGTAATCAGGGGAATCATATCATCCACACCGGCGGCAAGTACGACTCGTTCGTACAAGTTCCGGTAATACCCCCGAAATACGCAGCAGGCGGTTATGTCCGCAGATAATGATTTGCATACCCTTTTCCGCAAGATTTCATGCATAGCGGAGAGTTCTGCGCAGCGGCGGCATCCTGCCGCCCGCGTATTCCGGTTTAGCCGGGCTGGGAGGCGCCATATGAAAGTAAAAGTAGCGGCAGTCCAACCGCTTGGTAATTACGGGGACGAAGAGTACCGTGATCTCGAGTCGGCGCTGCGATATATCGACATCGCAACTGAACAGGGGGCGCAGTTGGTGTGTTTTCCCGAAGGCTACCCCGGCCCGTACAGCGGCCCTATGGACAGCAACGGGAAACTTGCGAAACACCCCATTGAATCACTCCGCGAAAAGGCCATGGAGAAGGGTATTTACATATACGCCGGTTGTCTGGAAGAAAACGAGGAAATAAAAGATACATACTACTTATGCCAAAAGCTGATTTCACCTGAAGGGGCGATCCTGGCGGATTACAAGCGCACCCACCCTACGCACCCGCTGGCGAATACCAGGTTTATGGGCGGAAAGATGCATATAGTTCCGGGCGAGGAATTCTTCGTGTTGGATACAGGGATAGGCAGAATTGGACTGTGCATATGCTCCGAAATATGGGCGCCCGAAATCCCGAGGATACTTATGCTCAAGGGCGCGCAGATAATACTTGCTCCCGGGCGCGGCTCTCCATTTGCCGGAAGCGGCAACCTCAGGGATAACTGGCACTGTATCGCCAGGGCGCGGGCAATTGAAAACGTCGTCTATGTTGTGATGAATCAGGTCTATTTTGCGGAAAGAGGCGGCCTTGGGCGGGCTGCTATGTTCGGCCCCGAGTTCCCGCTCGGAACGCTGACCACAGCGGGGGTACTTGTCGCGGATTTCGATTTGGACAGGATAGACGAGATCAGGAACAGGTATTACGACGAGGAAGCTTTGAGCGCTTCCAAATCCGTAAAAGACGTATTTTACAACCGCATTGGACAGGTCTATGAGCGCCGCCCGGAGTTGTACGGCCTTTTGACCCGGCCCATGGAACAATCCTTCAACTATAAATACTATGAGAATGATCTGGACAGCTACAAGATAGAGTACGAAAGGGTCAAAGGGCTCAGTTATTGGGAAGAGTGAGGATACCAGGAACCGGCGTTTGTTCATGAAACAAAGGAAGATTGCTTTGATCGGTGATATGAAGACATTCGTTTATATTGGAAATTGGCGGGCAAAGACTGCCGGGCGAAACGGCTTCGGCATTTTCCGGTTTGACGAGGCAACAGCAGAACTTACCTGGTGTAAGCATGCGTTAAGCGATGTTTCTGTCAGCGCCGTATACCTCAACACGAAAACGAATATACTTTACTGTGCGAACGAACTGACAAATGCCCCGGGCGGATTGGGCGGCGGCCAGGTATTGGCCGTGAAGCTCGACCCGGAGAGCGGTGATATGACTGAGATCAGCCGCTCGCCGTCGTACGGCGCCAACCCCACCGGCATCGCGCTGGATCCGGGCGGCAGATACATGCTCGTCACTCATCACGCAGGGTATTTGCCGGTCACTAAAGTTGGCAGGGATCCCTATGGCAAGTATCGAATATACCCGGAATATGACGATACCAACACGGTATTATTCCTTTTGCGGGAGGATGGCTCGATCGGGGAGCCTTGCGACGTATGGAAGCATATCGGTCACGGCCCTTTGCTGAAGTCACAGGCTAATCCGCATGTTCACTCGATTATGATTTCTCCAAACGGCAGGTTTTTTGCGGCGTGTGACAAAGGCAGCGACAGGGTTTGTTTTTTCCGCATCAACTATGAGGATGAACGGCTTGTACTTATAAATGACTACCAGTCCCTTCCGGGGAGTTCGCCGCGGTACAGTTGTTTCCACCCCTCGCTTCCGTACTGGTATTTCAATAACGAATCAATGACAGTGATCCGCGCTTTCCGTTACGATGACGACGGCAGGCTTTACCATATCTGCACGGTAGATACTCTGCCGGACGGATGTGAAAACGACCCTTTGCTGATCGGGAATCAGCACATGATACAGTCGGATATTCAGATCCATCCCTCAGGAAAGTTCATTTATACAATGATGCGCAGCATCAGTTACGTTTCTGTGTTTGCTGTCGATCAGGACACAGGCGCGCTGAGAAAAATACAGTCAATTCGTCTTAACGGATCGGAACTGAGGACGTGTGCATTTTCTCCGGATGGCCGGTTCCTTCTGACCGCTGTTCTTGACGCCGGGGAGGTTTCCGTTTTTTCTGTCGGATCGGACGGGAAGCTGTCGGAAACCGATATAAAAGCAAACCAGCCCAGCCCCGGAACAGTGACATTTTTCAAGCCGTAGCGCCCCCGGCGCTGTGCGCCGCCCCCTTCCGGGGAAGGGGGCGGAAAGGAGATATGATATTAAATGCCAGAAAACAAAATACCGGATATCAAGCTGAACAACGGGGTAAAAATGCCGGCGCTGGGCTTCGGCACGGCAATGATTTCACAGGAGGAAATGCAGGTCGTTATCAATGGCGCGCTTGACGCGGGCTATCGCTATTTTGACTGCGCGCCGGCGTACGGCAACCAGGCCGGCGTGTGTAAAGCCCTTCTGAGCAGCGGCGCCCGGCGCGAGGAGCTTTTTATCTCCACAAAGCTGCCCGGCGCCGAGCGCGGGTATGAAAAAACGCTTAGCGCATTTGAAGCCGTGTGCAAGGAGATGGGTTTGGACTATCTTGATTTTTACGCGATCCATCTTCCTCAACTGGATTTTGACGCCAATGCGCAATCATGGAAAGCCATGGAAAAACTCCATAATGAAGGCCGTATCCGCTCGATCGGGTTATCCAGCTTTATGGAGGTGCATATCGACCATATTCTCGGTATATGTGAAATTCCCCCGCAGGCGGATTTGCTTGAGTGCAATCCGTTTTTCACGAATACGCCTGTACGCGATTACTGCGCCTCGAAAGGCATACATGTTATCAGTTGGTTTGTGCTGGGCGGGCCGCCGGTACTGCGCAGGCCTATTGATGTGAAGGAACATCCGCGCCTCCTTGAAAATGAGCGCTTGATTTCGATTGCGCGGGACCACGGCAAAACCCCGTCGCAAATTGCGCTGCGCTGGTCTATCCAAAGAGGCACGACCGCGCTTATCAAGGCTTCCAGGCCGGAACATATGCGCGAAAACCTTGGCGTTTTTGACTTTGATCTCTCCGATGTGGAGATGGGCCGGATCGAAGCCCTTAATTACGACCGCCGCTTCGGGCTGGATCCCATGGCATCCACCAGTCTGCATCCTTAGAACTGAATATAGGAGAGTTGCATATGGTAATCGATTTTCATATCCACTACGACCCCGAAAAGTTTATTAAACCGTTCCTGGGGCCGGGAGGCGCCCGGAACACGGCGATTTCTTCGGAAGGAGTTATAGAAGGGACGCTTTTCTCGCTCCGCTATGATCTGCCGAAATTCATAGAAATGATGGATCACGGCGGGGTGGATATTGCGGTATTGACCTCCGGGCTGGGTATGCGCAGCGCGAGTTTTGAAGAATGCCGGTTTATCAATGACGACATAAGGGAACAGGGGGAGAAATACTCCGGGCGCTTTAAAGGCGCCGCGCATGTCCCGCCGTTCGGAGGGCGGGAAACCTATGACGAGTTGCGGCGCTGCAGGGACGACCTCGGGTTCAAAGGCGCTTGCATACACACCAGGCCCCAGGGCGTGTATCTTGATATGCCGGAACTCTATCCATACTATGAAGCAGTCGAGGAGCTCGGGATGTTCCTGATCGTCCACCCCGGTTCCACGAAATATGCCCCGAAATATGATTACGACTTTGCGCGCAGCATTTGGAGGGAAGGGCACTTGGCCGAAACGACCGCGAGGCTCATCGAAGGCGGGATACTGGACAGATTTCCGGATCTGAAAATAGTCATGTCCCATCTGGGCGGCCATTTTTATCCGATGATATCGCGTATGGAACTCTATCAGGACAAGGAGTTTTGGGGGACGCAGGATGATCCGCGCCACAGCAAAAAATCCAAAATGCCGTTTCGCTGGTATCTGGACAAGATGTATTTTGACACCGGCGGGATTCAGGGTGACCTGAATCCGGTCAGGATGGCCCTGTTGGAACTGAAACCGCAGAATATCCTTTATGGTACGGATTTTCCCATAGAAATAAAAGAAGGTTCGATCATAAAAAAATTCGTCGACGGTTTCCGGGCTTTGGAACTGCCGCAGGGCGATATCGACGATATTTTAGGGAACAACGCCCTCAGACTGCTCGGCATGATATAAGATCAGACGCTTGACAAACGACATTTATTCCCACCGGAGGATATGATCAATAAAAATATAATTTATTGATTTTAATATCGAAAATAAAAAAGGAGAATTGAGATGAAAAAAGCATTAGTAGCGCTGTTACTCATTATGTCGATTCTGGTCGCTGCTTGCGGCGGCAACGCGTCACCCGGAGCATCACCCGGCGCGTCCCCCGGCGCCTCACCCGGCGCGTCACCCGGAGCATCACCCGGCGCGTCACCGGGCGCTTCACCCGGAGCGTCACCGGGCGCGTCACCCGGAGCATCACCGGCCGCTCCCGCCCCAATCGATCCTTCGTCTCCCGCTTCCATACCTCTTGCTCCGCTGATTCCTCTTCCGACGGAAAAAATTGCTGACACCATTACCTATGGCTTATTCAACGCTTCATGGGATATGTCGCCCTGGAAGGCTGAAGGAAACACAACCGATACATTATTGTATATTCTGTTTGCCGGTCTGCTGGTATCCCCCGGTTTTGGCGTGCCATATGAAATGTATGAGTATGATATGGCAAAGTCCGTCACATTCTCTGCCGATAAGTTGACGGCTACGATCGAATTGTACGATTATATTCACGATTCCAAAGGCAACCCCATTAAAGCCGGGGACGTCGTCTTCTCATATACCCAGGCGCCGAAGATGCACGCCAGATGGGCGCACTGCAATCAACTTGTATCGATAACCGCCATCAACGATTATACAGTCGAAATGAAGGTAGGGACAGCCGGCGCCGGCGTCTGGGAGTTGCTGCTCAGTTTCTGTCCGGTCGTCAGCAAGAGCTGGTATGAGAACTCCTCCGATGCAGAAAAGAGCAACGACCCTGCTTGCACCGGCGCTTACAAAATGGTCGAGAATATTCCCGGCACAAGTATTATAATAGAGGCGCTCGACGACTACTGGCAAAAGCCGGAACTCAGGCCAATCGCCCGGGCGCAAAACGTAAAGACAGTTTATTTTGTCATTATCGTCGAAGACGGTATGCGCACTATCGCGCTGGAAAAGGGAGAGATCGACGGAGGTAAGATACAGCTTTCCGACGTCGACAAGTTCATGAACAATCCGAATTACACCATTAACCGCGTTCCGCACTCAAACTCATCCTGCATACTTTTCAACTGCGTTCCGGGCGGCATTATGGACAACGTCGCGCTCCGGAAAGCGATAATGTACGCCATAGACTTTGACCAGGTGCGTATCGCCGCCAATGGCCACCCCGATTTCGGCATCCTCTCCTATGACGTAGGCCATGCGTTGGCAGGCGACTATGATCAGTCATGGGTCAACAGCCAGTATTCTGAATATAACGTGGAGAAAGCAAAGCAATTCCTGAGCGAAGCCGGTTACAGCGCGAACAGCGGACTGACCCTCAGGATGATGTGCAAAAACCTTCCTTTCCAGATAGCCGGCTGTGCTGTTATGCAAAGCTACCTGTCGGCTATAGGCATCACCATCGATATTCTCACTCCCGATACGGCGGCATATAATGCGTTTTTACGCGAAACAGATGAATGGGAGATCGTCTGGATCGCCTCAACATCGAATACAGGCCTTGTTTTTGACGCCTGGAACTTCCTGTTTGGCGCGTGGGGTACGGACACCACCATCGGCCATATAAAACAGGACTATAAGCTACAGGAACTGCTCGAAAAGGCGATACAGAACTACGACGAAGCATCTATGAGCGCATTTCGCGAGCATTTGATTGAGAATGCCTATGGCAGGGGGATATTCGTTGAAGAACTCCTCCTCATTACGCAGGGAGGCGTAAAGAGTATGTCGGGCCAGTTTAACAATAGTCCCGGAATTACCACTGCCAGTTTCTCCAGCAGCTACTCAAGCAACGTAAAATAATCCGGACGATCAGCAGCGAATCATTCATATCCGCCTGTCCGGCCTGAGCAGGACGACCATATCCTCTCAGGCCGGGCGAAGCGCAACCGCTGATTTGGACAGCGGCGCCGACGAGGGGGAAGCTCTTGTGGCGGGTACATCTATGCACGAAAACTTAAAGGGGTAGCACGAAAATGTTTAAATTTGTGATCACACGTATATTGATGATGATACCGCTTCTGCTTGCTGTGACTGCCGTTATCTTCACGATCATGTACCTTGTGCCCGGCGATCCGGTTACTGTGGCTACGGGAATGTCGTCGATCTCGGATGAGCAGCTTGATATGCTTCGCGAGTCTATGGGGTTGAACAGGCCATATCATGTACGTCTTCTGGAGTATGTAAAAGGGGTCTTTTTGCGGCTGGACTTCGGGAACTCCTATACTTTCGGCACCCCTGTCGCACCGGAACTTCTGAGCCGTTTCGGGAACACTTTTTATATCGCGCTTATCAGCCTTGTCCTTATGATGCTCGTCGGCGTGCCGGTAGGCGTTCGGGCAGCCGTGCATGCAAACAAAATCGAAGATCGCCTGTCCATGTTCTTTTCCCTGCTTTTCGGCGCTATGCCAACGTTTTGGGTCGCCCTGATTTTGGTGTTGTTCTTTTCTTTGAGACTGGACTGGTTCCCGTCTTTTGGAGCAAGTACTGTTGCGCATTTTGTCCTTCCTACTGTTGCCGTGGCCCTGAACGGAATAGCCGGGATCGCGCGGCAGACCCGGTCCAGCATGCTCGAGGTCATCCGCTCGGACTATATTACCACAGCCCGGTCCAAGGGGCTGCCTGAATACAGTGTGATCTACGGACATGCGCTTGAAAACGCCCTGATACCGATCATAACCGTTTGCGGCAATCAGTTCGGGAGAATGCTCGCAGGCGTTGTTTTGATCGAAACGATTTTTTCTATTCCCGGCCTTGGCGTTTATATGATCAACGGGATCCAGGGCCGCGATTATAATGTGGTGCAAGGGTCCCTCATAGTTATTGCGTTTATATTATGCGCCATAATGCTGGTAACCGATGTGATATACGCTTATGTCGACCCCCGTATAAGGGCTCGGTATATGACAAAGAAGGCTGACTAGGAGCAAGTGAGATATGAGAAAAAATAATATGGAGCGCGCCAATGAAGAGATTCGGGAGCGCGAAGATAAAAGCAAAAAGGTAGGCTCCCTGCCATATATCTGGAGGAGTATTTCCAAGAATCCCGGCGCGATGATAGGGCTGTTTTTCCTGTGTTTTATTATCATCATGTCTTTTTTGTCACCCTATATAATGAAGCATGACTTTATGGCAATCGATTTGGTGAGAAAATTTGCCAAACCCAGCCGGGAGCATCTTTTTGGCTGCGACCAGCTTGGGCGCGATATTATGATACGCGTTTTCTATGGCGCGCGCTATACTTTGGCTATTGGCGTCGGCGCCACCGTGCTTGCCGCCGTCAGCGGCGTACTGATCGGTTCGCTGGCCGGCTTTTTTGGCGGTATCATAGACAGCATACTGATGCGTATTGTCGACATCGTTCAGTCGTTTCCATATATGATTCTTGCGATCGCTCTGGCGGCTGCGTTCGGACAGGGGCTGGAAAACTGCATCTACGCTATCGGTATCGCGCTGATGCCGGTTTTCGCGCGGCTGATACGGGCGAGCATTTTTGCCATTCGCGGTTTGGAGTTTATTGAAGCGGCGACTTCTATCAATTGTTCCACAGTCAGAACGATTTTCATGCATGTTCTCCCGAATACTATTTCACCGATCATTGTTCAGATTTCCATGTCGATCGCTGCAGCCGGACTATCCGCCGCCGCCCTCAGCTTTTTGGGCCTCGGAGTGAAGGAACCATATCCCGAATGGGGGGTCATGATATCCTCTGCGCGTGCGTTTATGCGCGACTATCCGCATATTGTACTCGTTCCCGGGATATTTATCGTGCTGACCGTACTCAGTCTGAATCTGATCGGAGACGCGCTGCGCGACGCCCTTGATCCAAAGCTGAAAGACTAACATCAGCGGCAAACTTGCCGTCTCGATGCGGCGGAATGGAGTTAAACATGAGTAACACAGAAGATAGAACGCCTCTCCTTCAATTGAAGGATCTGTACGTGAAGTACGCTTCCGGAGGTGATACGGTTCACGCCGTGAACGGTGTTTCGTTGGAGCTGGAAGCAGGCAAGACGCTGGGGCTGGTCGGGGAGACGGGAGCCGGGAAAACCACGATAGCAAAATCTATTATGCGGATCCTTCCGGACCACGCGGTCAAATCCGTGGAAGGGCAGGTCGTTTTCAAGGGAGAGGATATCCTGACCATTCCTGAAACCGGTATGCGCAGGATACGCGGAAGCAGCATTTCCATGGTTTTTCAGGATCCGATGACCGCGCTGAACCCTGTCAGGACCGTTTCCCGTCAGATTGCAGAATCGATCAGGTTGCACCAGCAGGTTGATAAACGCCAGTCTGTCAAGCTTGCCATCGAAATCCTGGAAAAGGTGGGGATAACCTCGGACCGGGTCCACGAGTATCCTCATCAGTTTTCCGGCGGTATGAAACAGCGGGTGATCATTGCCCTTGCAATAGCGTGCCATCCTGAAATCCTGATCGCGGACGAACCGACTACGGCGCTGGACGTTACCATACAGGCGCAGGTCCTGGAGCTGATCTCCAAACTCCGCGACGATCTGGGCACCTCGATGATCCTGATCACGCATGACTTAGGCGTCGTCGTAGAGATATGCGACACAGTCGCAGTCGTTTATGCCGGGCAAATCGTGGAAACAGGGGGTAAGGACGCGGTTTTTGACAATCCTGCCCACCCCTATACAAAAGGATTATTTGGCGCTCTGCCCGATTTGTATATAGACGTAGACCGGTTGTCCCCGATTGGAGGACTGCCTCCGGACCCCACGAATCTTCCGCCGGGCTGCGCCTTTCACCCGCGCTGCACTCATGCGACGGACGAGTGCAGGGAAAGCGAGCCCCAAATCATACAGGTGGGCCCCGGTCATTTCAGCCGTTGCGGCAAAACCGTTGAATAGAGGATATAGTATAATGACTTTGATTGAGGTTGAAAATCTAAAAAAGTATTTTACTACCCGCAGAGGGAAAGTCCATGCCGTAGACGACGTATCTTTCGGCATCGAAGAAGGAACCACCACAGGCCTTGTCGGAGAATCCGGGTGCGGGAAGTCTACCCTGGGCAGGACGATTGTTCATTTGCTTAACAGCACGGCCGGAAAAATCTATTTCCGGGGTGAAGACGTAACAAAGGTGAATAAAAAACAACTCAAGAAACTAAGGGAGAAACAGCAGTTCATATTTCAGGATCCGTTTTCGTCTCTGAATCCAAGGCTGACAGTGAGCGCCACTATCCGGGAGCCATTATTTCTCTCGGGCAGGTTCAACAGTGCTGAGTTGGAAAATGAGACTTACAGGCTTATGGAAACTGTTGGCATCGAAAAGCGCCTGAAGTATTCATATCCGCATGAGCTTGACGGCGGACGGCGCCAGCGCGTGGGGATCGCCAGGGCATTGGCGCTTAATCCCGGGTTTGTTGTTTGTGACGAACCGGTTTCAGCGCTGGATGTGTCGATTCAGGCGCAGATATTGAATCTTCTTATGGACTTGCAGGATCAGCATGGCCTGACCTATTTATTTATTACCCATAACCTGTCTGTCGTCAGACATATTTCCGACAATATTTGCGTCATGTATCTTGGCCAGCTTGTTGAGAGATGCCCGACGAAAGACTTCTACTCAAATCAGCTTCACCCCTACTCCAAGGCGCTGCTTTCGGCTGTTCCGTCCGTCGACATCCATCACAAGAGGGAACGCATAATTCTCAAAGGCGAAATCACCTCTCCGATCAATCCAAAACCAGGCTGCAGATTCGTCAGGAGATGCTGGTACAGCGACGAACAGTGCCTGAACACGGTAGGTTTGGAAGAGGTGCTGCCGGGCCATTTTGTGGCCTGCTGCAAGGCTCGCGAGATCAATAACATCACTGTTTCCTGATAATGAGAAAAGACTTTGCGCCTGAAGCGCTGCGGAAGGAACGGTCGCCAAAATGAAAATCTTTGCCTATGTCGGCAACAGGCGGGCAAAAGACCCCGGGAATAACGGTTTTGGAATTTATCGCTATAACGAGGCCACAGGCAAGCTCACATATATAAAAACTGCGCTGAACGATATTTATGTCGGCGCAACGTACATCGACCCGAAGACGAACATTCTCTACTGCACGGATGAACAGGTCGATCTCCCGGGCCGTATTGGCGGCGGAGGGCAGGTTCTCGCCATAAAACTCGATCCGGAGAGCGGGGATATGACGGAAATCAACCGCAAGCCGTCCTACGGAGCGATGCCGAGTTATGTTACGGGAACAACTTGCGGCGGATACATTATCGTTTGCCATCATACGGACTATGCCCCCATAACCAAGACCGGGAAAGATGTCTTTGGCAAATATCATATCATAACCGAATTTGATGAAGCATGCACGGTGCTTTTCCCACTCGGCAGCGATGGCTCTATAGGCGAGCCATGCGATATGTACAAGCATACAGGGTGTGGTATTTTGAAGTCGCAGACGCATCCGCACCTGCACTCTGTAGTGAGATCCCCTTCCGGGAAACTGTTTGCAGAATGTGACAAGGGTACGGACCGTATCCTGTTTTTCAGCGTCGATCCGGAGGAGGGCAAGCTTATCCTGTTAAGCGATCATAAATCCCTTCCCGGCAGTTCGCCGCGCTATAGCTGTTTCCATCCGACTCTGCCGTATTGGTACATGAATAATGAAACCGCACAGGTAGTCAGGGGATTCCGATACAATGAATCCGGCGGGCTGGAGCATATCTGCACGGTAGATGCTTTGCCGGACGGATACGAGGATGACCCGTCGAAGGGTAAGAATGAGCGCCCATGGCAATCAGACATCTGCATCCATCCTTCCGGGAAATATGTTTATGCCTTGTTTCGCAATATCAACGCAATGTCTGTCCTATCGGTAGACCGGTCCAGCGGCGCCCTGACAAAAATCCAGTCTGTGGATCTGCAGAGCGAATGCCCCAGAGGCTGCGCTATATCTCCGGACAGCCGCTTTATGCTTATCGCGTGTCAAGATGGCGGCGAAGTCCTCACTTGCGCTATCGGGGAGGATGGCAAAATCGACCCTACCGGTATGAAGGTAAAAGAGCCAAGCCCCGGTAATGTTACCCTTTTTACCGGAAAGTGTGATATTAATGGCTGACGGGAGCAAAAAAACGATTTGGTGCAGGGATTATATTTTGCTCCTCATCATTAACGGGGCGAACGGCATGAGTTTTCAAATAATCGCTCCGAACCTGCCTGTTTATGCTCAGCAAATGGGGCTTACTGAAAGCTTGATCGGCGTTTTGGTCGCGTCTCTTGCGTTCGGAGCCCTCATTTCGCGTTTTTTCGTTGGGATAATAGTCGACAAGTTCGACCGCAGGAAACTCAGCCTGATTTCTTTGCTTCTAACGTCGCTGACAATACTTGCGCTGGAATGGGCTTCGACGCCATATGCTTTGATTGGGCTCAGGTTTATAAATGGCCTTCTGTTCGGGCTCAACAGTACTGTGACAATGACAATGGTCGCCTGTATTATACCGGAAGAAATAATGGGGCGCGGTATCGGGGTACTGGGAGTTACCGGCGTCGGGAGCCAGGCGGTGGGACCCGCAATAGGGATATTCATAGTGGGACGCTGGGGCTTTTCGGGACTGTTTCTGTTCACGACCTTTATCGCGATATTTGCCGCTCCGCTGGCGCTGCTGATCAAAGAGATAACGCTCCCGGCAAGACCTGAAGAGAGCGGCCTTCCCGGGAAGAGGTTCTCTTTCAGAGATGTCATCGTGCCGGAAATAATACCATTCTCGGTGATCGGATTATTGATGTGCAGCGCTTACAGCGCTATTACCAACTTTATAGTACTGTACGGCTATGAAAAAGGAATCGGCAACATAGGATTTTACTTTACGATATGCGCCTCTTTCTTGATCGCGTCGCGGTTTTTCGGAGGATATCTTACCGATAGATACCCGTTTCAGAAGATAGTTTATCCGTGCGCCGCCATGTTTATAGCCGCGCTGATTCTGATCAGTAACGCTGATACATTCCTTATGCTGATTCCTATCGCCCTCCTTGTAGGCCTCGCACACGGTAACGCGGTGCCAACCCTGCAGACTGCCAGCATACGAATGGTAGGGTCAGATAAGCGCGGAGCGGCTGTCGCCACCAGCTATATCGGTTTCGACTCGACGCATATCCTGGGACCCATCCTGATGGGCTCAGTCGTTGAAGCGGCTGGCTTCAGAATAGGGTTTCTGAGCCTGTGCATCCCGGTTCTGGTGGCTACGCCCCTGATTTTCTTACAGTCAAGAAAGCTTGCACGAAAGCACGGGGACGGTTCTTTTGCTTCATAAGACATAAGAACCGGTCGCCTGGTTTAAATATGTAAAAAAAAATAGGAAATAAATATAACTGGAGATGAACTATTATGCTGGACCAACAGATAGACTTTTCAAAGGACCGCAGCGTAATGACGCGCGGGCAACGGATATGGGAGAGGCTGCGTCCTCTTCGCGATACGGCCGAGGTTTCGCTCAACAGAGCGCTGCTTGTCACAGAGGCGTATAAAGCGACGGAGGGGCAGCCCAGAATTTTTCAGCGCGCTTATGCCCATGAAAAAGTTATGCTGAACCTGCCGATCTACATCGACGACGAGCAGCTCCTGTGCGGCGATTTTGCCAGCGAGCCCATGGGGTTCGAATGGTGGCCGGAGCTTTACTCCCGTTGGGTGGGCGAGGCGCTGGACAATGGATGGTTCACCTACAAGATCGCGGGCGGGAGGCACGATCAAGCCCAAGAAATATGCGAGTATTGGAAAGACAGGGAGTCAAAACAGTCGTTTCTGAATTATATCGACAAGGATTTCTTTGAGCTCGTATGCTCGATGAACGAAAAGGGGTCGCTGTGCTTCTTTGCCGAGACGGAGGCGTCGCTCGAGAAGGGCTGGCATGTCCCGAATTACGAGAAAGTCATTAAAATCGGTATGCGTGGCATCGTCGATGAGATCGAAGAAGAACTGAGCAAGACGGCGGTCGTCGATAACGATACCTACCGGAAAGTCAACCTGCTGCGCGCGATGAAAATAGCTATGGAGTCGGGCATAAAGTTCGCTAAACGTTATGAGAAACTCGCGGCGGAGATGGCGGAAAAGGAAGCGGACCCGGTGCGAAAGGCTGAGCTTGAGCAAATCGCCGACGTCTGCGGATGGGTGCTGGAGAACCCCTGCCGCACATTCCGCGATGCGATGCAAGCGCTGTATTTTACCCATATCATCATCTTTTTTGACGCCCGCTGCTCGGGAACGTCTTTCGGCCGCGTAGACCAGTATCTCTACCCGTAT
>Ga0123353_10008740_pt1 | contig 13875 bp, 7 predicted proteins | sample TergutLab28metaG_3_FD_92763 | JGI IMG/M metagenome (GOLD analysis project Ga0123353, IMG submission 92763) | Labiotermes labralis P3 segment gut microbial communities from Petit-Saut dam, French Guiana - Lab288 P3 | ecosystem: Host-associated > Arthropoda: Insects > Digestive system > Gut ... | reverse complement strand
TAAACCGAAATAACCGACAATATGGCGATGGGTATCATGATCCATCCACCTTTCAGGGTAAGTTCCCATAAGGGCATACTGACCTCTTTCTGAGCGTCTAAAGCGCTGACAACCTGATCCTGTGCCGTCACCTGTAATAACACATTGAGTAACATCGAACTTTTTGAATTAAATTTTTAACTACTATTCTTACTATCTTATTTTTATCCTGCTATTAAAAAATATGCCGCAATCCCTGAAAGATATCCGATAAGGGCTAACCAGCTTATTTCTTTGATATACCACATCCAGTCAATTTTTGCCATAGACATTGCAGCAATGCCCGCTGTCGAACCAATGATCATGATACTTCCGCCGGTACCGGCGCAGTAAGCGAGCAATTCCCAAAAGGAACCGTCGGTAACGAGATGCTTCACGAAAGCTGCCCGTTCAGGATCGGAAATGGCAATCAGCGTCCCGTGCGAAACCGCATCGTACATCTCCATCATTCCCGCTACTAAGGGTACAGGGTCTACTACCGATGATAACGCACCGATAGCTGTGTTTATTGCATAAATGTTATGGACTTTTTCTGTGAAAAAGTTGCTCAGTATGTTGAGATGTCCTGCCGATTGTAGCCCTGCAACTGCTAAAAGTATCCCAAGCAAATAGAGAATGTTGGAAATGTTTATCTTTTTTAAGACTTCGGGAAGTGTCAGGCGCATCTTAAAACCTTTCTGGTTTCGATGGAGTATTTCCGTCATGATCCATATCATAGCCAGCACCAGCAGTACTCCCATGAATGGCGGAAGTTGCGTAATCGCTCTGAAAACGGGTACAAGCAGCAATCCGCCGATTCCCACAAGTAGTATCATCCGTCGTTCGCTGTCGGTTGTGGGAGCCAGCGATTTGATTTTGTCGCTGTGCGCTGGAGGAACTGCTTCACCTTTCAGACTCAGCGATATGATGATCAAAGGTATCATCATGCACAATAAACTGGGAACAAACAGTTGCATGATGATTTGCCATGTACTGATCCGTTCGCCAATCCACAACATAGTGGTGGTAATATCGCCCATGGGAGACCATGCTCCGCCTGCATTGGCTGCGATCACGATCATACAGGCAAAAAAGCAGCGCAGATAATGTCCGCTGATATACTTCCACATCAGGGTTATCATGACAATGGCTGCTGAAAGATTGCCCAACACTGCCGACAGGAAAAATGTTAAAAATGAAAAGATCCAGAGAAGTTTGATCTTGTTGGTGGTATTGATCAGTTTGGAAAGAATACTGAAACCGCCATGACTGTCTATAATTTCTACAATAGTCATCGTACCGAGCAGAAAAATCAACAGTTCGCCGATTCCGCCAAGATGTACGATGAGTTCCTGATGGGGTACATCACCCCCGAAAGCGATAAATATCCAGATCAAAGCGCCTGTTACTAATGCTATGGCTGACTTGTCAACCTGCAGATGACGCTCAAATGCGATGGCTGCATACCCTGCAACGAAAAGAACAATAATCAGATAAAACATACTTTATTGATTCATTAATGTTCGATGAAAACTCAGGCAAAAATAGAAAAAAGAATGAATAGAAAAGAATATTTTGTTTGTTTTGTTTGTTTCGGTGAAAAATATATCTTTGCATTTATAAGCATCAAAGGTATCTTGTGAAATATGTCGAAAACCAAAACTACTTTTTTTTGCAGAAATTGCGGCAACGAATCGCCCAAATGGATCGGTCGCTGTCCTGCTTGCGGCGAATGGAACACCTTCATTGAAGAACCCGTTGAAAAAAAGACGACGCAGCAGGTTGTGTATGAGATTGCCGAAAAGGCGCGTCCTCAAAGACTTTCCGAAATAACTGCCATGAATTGTCAGCGTATCAACACCCACAACGGCGAATTGAACCGTGTGCTGGGTGGAGGAATAGTTCCGGGTTCCCTGGTACTGCTTGGCGGCGAACCGGGTATCGGAAAATCAACGCTGGCTTTGCAGGTAGCCTTGCAACTCAAAAACCGCTGCGTGATGTATGTTTCGGGTGAAGAAAGCCTGCAACAGATCAAACTGCGCGCGGAACGCATTGGCGGAAAGGATGAGGACTGTCTCTTTCTGAACGAGACCTCGCTTGAGAATATCTTTGCTTACTGCCGTGAACTGAAGCCGGCGTTGCTGTTTATTGACTCCATTCAAACCATCAGCACGCAGGGAATCGAATCGTCTGCCGGAAGCGTGTCGCAAATCCGCGAATGTACCGCCGCGCTGCTTAAATTCGCCAAAGCCACGCACACTTCCATTTTCCTGATCGGACACATTACCAAAGACGGAATACTCGCCGGACCGAAGGTGCTGGAACACATCGTGGATGCGGTGCTTCAGTTCGAAGGCGATCACAACCACGTGTATCGCATCCTTCGCTCGCTCAAAAACCGTTTTGGCTCAACTTCCGAACTGGGTATTTTCGAGATGCGCGGCAACGGTTTGCGCGAAGTCAGCAATCCGTCAGAAATGCTCATCACAACCAACGACGAAGGTTTGAGCGGTATCAGCATCGGCGCTACCATTGACGGTGTCCGCCCTTTTCTGATTGAAACGCAGGCGTTGGTGAGTTCAGCGGTGTACGGCACCCCCCAGCGCTCATGCACCGGATTTGATGCGCGACGGCTGAACATGTTGTTGGCGGTTCTCGAAAAACGCGCCGGATTTAAACTCTCCGCTAAGGATGTTTTTCTCAACATCGCGGGCGGTCTGAAGGTGGACGATCCTGCTATTGATCTGGCTGTGATTGCCGCCATCATGTCGTCGAACATTGATACATACATCAACCATCTTTACTGTTTTTCGGGCGAAGTAGGTCTGTCGGGCGAAATACGTCCCGTGAGCCGTATCGAGCAACGTATTCAGGAAGCGCAGAAATTAGGATTTACCAGAATATTTATTGCATCAGCCAACCGCAAAGGCATTGATACGTCGGGGTTAAGCATTCAGGTAGTGTTTGTGGGAAAGGTGGAGCAACTGTTTAAGGCGCTGTTCGGAAAAAACGGATAAGGCGCTACCTGTCATAAAGAGATTTTTCATTCCTGAACTAAAAATTTCGGATGGCACAAAAAATACTTTTCCACCACTTTCGACATTCCAAAAAGATTTTCAAGATCGGAGGCTTCGGTAATATCCACCGGTTTTCCGTTTTGCATGACGAGAATGCTTTCATTGGCATCGGTATTGTTGTAGGCGTGGTTGGAAAGCGTGCCCGTGCAAACGATTAAGTCGGCTTCAGCTTCGCTGATTCTGAAAACATCGGCTACCCCGCGGCGAAGAGTATCAATACGTTCCCTGTCAAACGGTTCATTCTGTATTTCGATGCGGGGCAAGCGACGATTGACCAGTCCGTCGGCAAGATATGACAGTACGGTGTCAGTCTCTGTCATCCACATCTTGATAGAAACGGCAATATCGTTGTCGTCGAGCATGGAGTACTGTTTCAAAATATCTGACATATTGCGAAACGTTTTTTCAGGATGTAAATCGCAAAGAAAGTACCGCAGCGCAGGCGTAGCAAAAAGGTTTTTGCCGGCGCGAAACAGTTGACGGGCGCGTTTGAGGATGTTCAGCAACATTTGATCGGCGGCGATAACCGTTTTGTGGAGATACACCTGCCAATACATCAACCTTCGCGCCAGAAGAAACTTTTCGATGGAGTAGACGCCTTTTGCTTCTACAACCAATTCATCGCCTGCAACATGTAGCATCTTGATGATACGGTCGGAGCCGATGATACCTTCGGTAACGCCGGTAAAGAAGCTGTCTCGGCGCAGGTAATCGAGCCTGTCCATGTCCAGCTGGCTCGAAACCAACTGGCACAGAAATTTTTTCGGATACTTTTTTTTGAAAATGGCGATGGCATCATCTAATCGTCCGTCAAAATAATCATTCAATTCCTGCATCATCAGCAGCGAGAGCGTTTCGTGCGAAGCGTCGTCCACCAGCACGCCCTCCAGGATGTGCGAAAAAGGACTGTGTCCGATGTCGTGCAACAGAATGGCGATCAGTGCTGCTTCAGCCTCTCGGTCGGTAATGACAGTCCCTTTGGAACGTAACGTAGCGATGGCTTCATCCATCAGGTGCATGGCTCCGAGCGCATGTTGAAACCGCGTATGATGAGCGCCCGGATACACTAAATGTGTCAGCCCGAGTTGTCCGATACGTCGCAATCGCTGGAAATAGGAATGTTCCATCAAATCGAAGAGTATCGGGAAAGGTACGTGAATAAACCCGTAAATGGGATCATTGACTATTTTGCGTTTATTGTTGACTTGCATGTAAAATGGCGGTATGTGATGCAAAGATAGATATTTTTTTAATGATTGACTTTTATAACACAAATTTATGTACTTTTAGCCCCTGAAAAATATTAGAAATACATCATATAGAAGAATTGACATGTAAATGAATCCACCACGCAATAATGACAGATTCGAAAAGTTGTTTTCAGACGTAATTCCTGAAAACGATGACGTAATACTTATTGACATCATTCCTCTGGAGCATCTGCAATCTCTTCAGGAAAAGTTTTCGATTGCTAACGGCGTAGCATCCGTTATTCTTGACCTTGACGGAAAATCGATTACTCAACCCAGTAATATCAACCAGATTTGTAAAACGCTGTTTTACGAAAACGAAAAATGCTTTCAAACCAACCGACTGATTGACGGCATAGTTGATGGAAGCCGCCCGTGCAAACTGTTCGAAGCAAAATCCCCGATTTACATTGACGGAATCCATGTTGCCGACTGGAAAATTGGAATGTGCGGCTTCGGAGAGATCATAGCGCCTTTCATGAGGGCGGCTTGCGACACCATCGAGAAATTTGAAGAAATATACGTCAAACTATACGGCATCATACAGAAACATTTCCAAAGCGTATGCGACCTGCTGCAAATGATGACTAACGAAATTTCGGAAATTGGTTACAACAACGTCCGCTTGGCGCGAGAATTGATCAAACAGGAAGAGACAAAAGCAAAACTGGCAGAAAACGCGATTACCTTTCGCAGCATTTTCAATAATTCTGTGGATGGTATTTCCCTTATCGGGAATGACGGGAAAGTGAAAGAATGGAGCTTAGGTTACGAGAAGCTGACAGGCATACCGAAAGAACTGGCTGTAGGAAAAGATGTCAGTGAATTATTCAATACCGTAACATCGTGTGATTGCTATTCAGAAGATGAAAAAAAACAGTTACACGACCGTTTGAACATTGTTGTTTCCAAAAAAGAACAGTCAACCATTACGCGGCATATTGTCAACCAGAAAACGAAGCAGGGGTTGATCATCAATACGCTCTATTTTCCGGTATATCTTCCCGAAGGCACCATGATAGGCGCTATCGCCCGCGACATTACCGAGAATGTATCAAAAGAAAATGAATTGCTTGCCGAAAAAGAACGTCTGGAAGCATTGGGCAACAACCTTCCCGAAGTCGTACTGTACCAATTTGCCGCCAACCCGCTGACAGGCGAAATGAAGTATACATACCTCAGCAAATCGTGGGAAACAGTCATGGGCATTCCCGCCGAAGTCGCCTTAAATGACATCGGTATGGCGATCAGTATGGTACATCCTGATGATTTGCCCGTTTTGATGCAAAAGATAGATCACAGCGTTCGGACATTAGACAACTTTTATGATGAATATCGCATCATTGTGAACGATAGTTTCCGTTGGATACGGATGGCGTCGCGGCTGCACAGGACATGCGACTGGGTTGTTGCCGATGGCGTCATCATAGATATTAATAAACAAAAAGAAAATGAATTAAAACTCGAATCCTATCGCAACTCCCTTGAACTTGCCGTGAGGGAGCAAACCGAAGCGCTTCAGGCAGCCAACGAAGAACTGTACGCCACCAACGAAGAACTGTATGCTACCAACGAAGAATTTGCCGTTACCAACGAAGAACTTCACAAAAAAAACAAGCAGTTGCAGCAGGAAATATCTGCCCGCCTGGAAGTCATGCAGAAATTGGAGTACAGCGAAAATATGATGCGGAATTTCTTCACGCAAACATTCGAAGGTATCGTCATGATTGACCCTGAAGGGCGCATCATCGAATGGAACCCGGAACAGGAACGTATCACGGAAATTTCGCGTGAAGAAGCCATCGGCGAGTATTGCTGGTCAATGTATAAAAGGCTGTTGCCTGATGATATTGCCGACGAAATGACCAATAAGTTCCGCAATCAGGTGTTAACGCTTCTCCAGGACGAAGGCAATCATCCGACCATCAACGAAATGACGCATATACTCCTCATACCGGGTAAAGGCGAAAGGTATATTACCATTACCTCTTTCCCGATCGTAGTGGTAGATAAATGTTACCTGGGCGAAATCGTTCGCGACATAACAGAGCGCAAACTGATAGACGACGAATTAGAGTGCTACCGCACGCAACTCGAAAAAATGGTGGCGTTGCAAACCAAAGAACTGATCGAAAGTAAAGAACGTCTGACCTCGCTGAGCGACAACTTGCCGGGAGGCGTCATTTACCAGATGTGCTGTCAGGAGGGACAGGCGCTGCACTTCACCTATATCAGCGCCCGATATGCCGACCTGTTTCAAACTCCGGTTGAGAATGTAATGGAAGATTGCAGTTTGTTCTTCAGAATGTTTCACCCCGAAGATCAACACAAAGTGCTTGACCTGTTCGGTTCAAGTCAAACCGAATTTGCAGATGCCGAATGCCGGTTATGTTTTGATTCGGGAGAAATCAAGTGGATACACCTGCGCTCGTCATTTCATCTGCTGGATGATCAGACGATGGTGTGGGACGGATTCATGGTGGATAATACCGATAGAAAACATGCCGAACAGGAACTGGAAGAAACGCGCCGCCGACAGAACATCCTCATCAAGGTGTTGCAAATCGTACAATCGTCTACCAATATAAATGACGCCATCAACATATCTTTACTGGAAATAGGAAGATTTGCCGGAGTGAGCCGTTCTTACATTTTTGAAAAGTCGACTGATGGTAAAACTGTCAGAAATTCTTACGAATGGTGTAACGATGGTATAGTTCCTGAAATCGAAAATCTGCAGAATCTGCCTTATTTCAATCTGCATTCATGGTTTGATATTTTCGCAGAAGGCGAAATTATTTGCACATCCGACATTGCTACACTGAAGCCCGAAGTGTATGACATACTTGAACCGCAGGGCATCAAGTCAATTCTTGTTCTCCCGTTAATGTCCAATGGTATCAATTATGGTTTCGTCGGATTTGACGATTGTTTGCAGCATAAGGAATGGAATAAAAATGAAGTGGAACTGCTTATCAGTCTGTCGCAGATCATTTCCTCGACTACCCGCCGTTTCAGAGCAGAAGAAGCCATCAATCTGTCGCAGCAAACCATGCGTACTGTACTCGACAACATCAACGCCAACATTATTGTGACAGATTTCAATACGTACGAACTGATGTTTGTCAATAAAAGCGTCAAGAATTATATCGGCGAAGATGTCGAAGGCAAACAGTGCTGGAAGGTATTGCAAAAAGATATGACAGGTCCGTGTGATTTTTGTCCGAATCCCAAACTTTTGGACAAAGACAACAAACCAACCGGTCTGTATCGCTGGCAGTATCAAAATAAAAAACTGAACCAGTGGCTCGAGTGTACCGATGCAGCTATCGAATGGGTTGACGGCAGGCTGGTGCACATGGAATACGCTACCGACATAACCGACCGCCGAATGGCTGAAGAAGCGCTGCGCCAGTCGGAAGAACTGTACCGGCAATTAACGGTAGCATCGCCTGATGCCATTGTCGTAAGCGATCCGATGGGAATAATCGTTTACATGTCGCCAAGGGCGAAAGAACTGTTCAACATCTGCAATGATTCGGATACCGGCGAAATAAAAATGAACCGTTATGTTCATCCCCACGATCTGCAAAAATTTGCCGACCTCTTCCAGTCGCTTGCCGAAGATAATGTATCGTTCCTGCCGCAGCTGCTGATGATGCGCGAAGACGGCTCCGATTTCTTCGGCGAAATATCGTCGGCTTCCGTAAAAGATGAACAGGGAAATACTGCCTCGATCATCATGGTCATCCGCGATATTACCGAACGAAAGATGAACGAAATGGAACTGATCCGCGCCAAGGAAAAAGCCGAAGAATCGGACAAATTGAAATCGGCCTTCCTTGCCAACATGTCACACGAAATACGTACCCCTATCAATGGCATCATCGGTTTCCTCAATTTCCTCGCCGACGATAACCTGTCGCCAAAGCGCAGGCACGACTACATCACAGTGGTGAACAACAGCAGCGTACAGCTGGTCAAACTGATTGACGACATCATTGATATAGCCAAGATCGAAGCCAAGCAGATGAGCCTGCGACCGACGCTGTTCCATCTCAACGAATTTATGAGTGAATTGCAGGTTTTCTTCGACACCTATCTTCAGGCAAACAATAAGGACAAAATCGCCCTGATCCTCGACGACAGCCAGTTCATCGAACCGGATGTAACTTTCATTGATCCGATGCGTCTGCGGCAAGTTTTATCCAACCTGATAGGCAATGCCATCAAATTTACTGAAAAGGGATACATCGGTTTTGGTTACCGACCGTTGCCGCCCGATAAATTGGAGTTCTGGGTAGAAGATTCGGGAATCGGACTGGCTCCCGACCAGCTGGAAGTGATCTTTGAACGTTTCCGGCAGGCAGAATTGACCAATAGCAGGAAATACGGCGGGACAGGTCTTGGTTTGACTATTTCGCGAAGTCTGGTTCAGATGATGGGAGGAGACATCCATGTGGGATCCGTTCAAGGCGAAGGCTCCACCTTCAGATTTACCATTTCTTACCTTCCCATCAAAACGGAAGACGAGCCGCTTTTCGACGAGAACAATACGGAAACGACATCTGTTGAACTTCCTTTCAGTGAAATGGCAGTCCTTTTGGTCATACCTGAAATAATGACATACCGGTATTACGAAAAATTACTGGCGCCAACCGGAGCAACACTGATTCACGCTCAAACAGTAAAACAGTGGATCGATACCATCAGTCAGCGAAAGCACATCAACATAGCGCTGGTTGACGCCCGCGTATTTCAAAATGAAGACGAGGAAGCGTTCAGACAGGTAAGGTCAATACGTGCAGGTTTGCCGCTAATACTGGTTATCCCCGAAAAAAACGGGTATTACAGCCACATGATTGACTACGTACAGTGTAACAGGGTAATTAGTGGGATTGCGGGATTTGAGGACTTGTATCTTATTTTGGAAAAGTATCAGTAACAATTTAATAATAATAAAAAAAGAATGAAAACTTTATATGTATTTTCGCTTTTAGCGATGATTTGTTTAGTATCCTGCGATCAGAAATGGGAACCGTTATTCAACGGAAAAGATTTAACCGGATGGGAAGTATACATTGGCGTTCCCGATCCATCAGTGGATGTTCCGGGTATGGAACGCAACGAAGACGGCGTTTATACGCAACCTCTCGGCGTGAACAGCGATCCGCTGAATGTGTTTACCATAGTTGTAGAGGACGGCAGTCCTGCAATACACGTTTCGGGACAGATTTACGGTTCACTGGCTACCACGAAGGAATACGGCAACTACCACCTGCGGCTTCAAGCCAAATGGGGAGAAAAGAAATGGGCGCCGCGCGCAGACCTGCCGCGCAACTCAGGGCTGCTCTACCACGGCACGGGTGAGTTTGGAAAAGGATTGGGCGTCTGGAAGACATCGCACGAGTGTCAAGTAATGGAAACCATGTTTGGCGATTCATATCGCATGGGCGAAACGTGGTGCGACATAACCGCTTCGCGCACCAACGAAAACGAACGTTACACTTTCGACCGCAATGCTCCCAAAGTGCGTTTTGGCAATCGTGGCAGAGAATTTCCCGCTATTTGCAGCAAAAACCCGATGAACGAAAAACCGCTTGGCGAGTGGAATACCATTGAACTGTTGTGCTGCGAAGGAACCAGCGTCCATGTCATCAATGGAGTAGTAAACATGATCAACACCAATTCGCATCTGCTGATAGATGGCAGAGAAGCGCCGCTCGTTAAGGGCGTGATACAGCTGCAGTCAGAAGGCGCAGAAATCTTTTTCCGGAATATCGAAATCTCTGAACTTACAAAAATACCGGAAAAATATCTGAAGTAGACTCTGCATTTCGATTTTTCCCGACAGGATCATTGCCGGAAATTGGACAAAGCCGATGCGGGAAGGAAATGTTACGCCTGACTTCTCCGGAACTTATACCGTAAATTTCGCTGTCATTTCGACCAGATGGAGGAATCTCTTGGGCTATAAATTGAAATCTCGCTTGAATTTTGCAATTATTTCAATAATAAACCGTATCTTTGGTTCGTAAAAGTTGATGATTTAAAATCCCTGTCTTTGCGAACTTTGCGGTAAAATAGAATGACTTTTTGTAAAGAACTTAATATGATCTGCCGGATACTGATACCTGCATGGTTATTTTGCGGTTATGCTTTGCCGCAAAGAATAGCCGTGATTGCTGACACTCAGGCGCCAATGCGAACAGAAATGCTGTGGCTGAAAGAAGAACACAACACAGAGGCTACAGGTGTGCTGTTCGGTCGCCTGTTGAACGAAAATGTTGGCGGCGTTTTTATACTGGGCGATTTAGTTGCAATGAGCAGCAGGGAAAAAGACTGGAAAACAGTGGATTATTTCATTTCTGCATTGCGACGTCAATCTACAGCCGTATATGCCGTACCGGGTAATCACGATTATTCTTTTCCTGCAAGCGCAGGTATTACCGAGTTTTATAAGCGGTTTCCGCGAGCGCGGGCAACGGTGCAGACATATACCGTCAACTCGGTTGCGATGCTGCTGGTGGACGCCAATTACGGTCATCTCAGCCATATCGGGAAGAGATCTCAGGAAGCGCGATACAGGCATTGTCTTGATTCTTTACAAAACGATACCGCCGTGAGGGCAATTATTGTATGTACGCATCAGCCGCCTTATACCAACAGTACAGCCGTCAGGTCTTCGAAAGAAGTACAGCGGAGAATTGTACCCTTATTTTTGTCCACTCCAAAAGCGGTGCTGTTTCTGAGCGGTCATTCGCACAATCTGGAACATTTTTGCGAACAGGGTAAGAACTTTCTTGTGGCAGGCGGCGGCGGCGGACTTTCACAACCTCTACATGCACCGCAAAAAAGAAAATATAACGACCTGATGGACGACGGACAGCGTATCCGTTTTTTCTATCTGGTTATCGAACGGAAGGAAAACCTGTTAATCGTAGAAGCGAAAGGTTTTCCGGTTGAAGACTTTACGAAAAGCGTGGAACATCATTTATTGAAAATCTTAATATAATCATCATATCATCATGGATCATATTTTCATCAACAGAGAATTGAGTTGGCTGTCGTTCAATGCGCGTGTTCTTCAGGAAGCATCCGATCCGGCGGTTCCATTAGTGGAGCGGATCAAATTTTTGGGAATTTATTCGAACAATATGGACGAATTTTTCAAAGTCCGTGTAGCCACCATCAAGCGTATGATTGATCTGAAGATGGATTCAAAAAGAGTATTGGGCGAGAAACCAAAAAAACTGTTGCTTCAGGTACAGGCAAAAGTCATTGAACTGCAAGCCAAGTCGCAACAGACCTATCTTGCTATTTTGCAGGAACTGGAACGTGAAAAAGTATATATCGTGGACGAGACTCAACTTTCTCCCGAACAGCAAAAGTCTGTCGTTTCTTTTTTCAATGACAGGGTATTGTCGGCTATTTCACCGATCATGTTTCGCAATGTGGACAAATTTCCCTATCTGGAAGACAGGGCTATCTATCTGGCTGCAAAACTCACGCGCAGTAACGGCGAACATGAATACGCCATCGTTGATATTCCTATTGCTGTGCTGCCCCGCTTCATTGAACTTCCGAGCATTGGCGACAGGAAGTACATCATCCTCCTTGACGATATTATCCGGTTCAATATCAGAGAAGTATTTGCTATTTTCAAATATGAAATATACGAAACCTACATCATCAAACTGACTCGCGACGCCGAATTAGACATGGACAACGACCTGACCAAGAGTTTCCTCGAAAAAATCTCGAAAAGCGTCAAACAACGCCGCATCGGGCAACCTGTGCGTTTTGTTTTCGATAAGGACATACCCAAAGACCTGTTGAAATACCTGGCGAAACACCTCGAATTAGACGACGACGATAACCTGATACCCGGCGGACGGTACCACAATTTCAGAGATTTTATGAACTTTCCGAACATCGGAAGACAGGATCTGGAGTATGCCCCGGCGCCACCCGTTTCGCATTCGCAGATATGCACAGGAAAAAGTATCCTTAAATTGATTGACAAACACGATATTCTGTTGCATTTTCCGTATCAGAAATTTACCGATTATATCAACCTGCTGCGCGAAGCTGCCATTGATCCCGATGTGCGGCACATCAAGATTACGCTTTACCGAGTGTCAAAAAATTCGCATGTGATCAGCGCCTTAATGAATGCTGTGCAAAACGGAAAAGATGTAACAGTGGTCATTGAATTACAGGCGCGATTCGACGAAAATTCCAACATTTACTGGGCGCGCCAGCTTGAGGACATCGGCGCCAAAGTGCTGTTTGGTATTCCCCGTTTGAAAGTGCACAGCAAACTCACATTGATTACCCGCCGCGTGGGCAAACGTATCCGTCATTATACGGTTGTAGGCACGGGAAACTTCCACGAAGCCAATGCCGCAGTTTATACGGATGTGCTGCTGCTTACCGCCGATCAGCGCATTGGACGCGAAGTGAACAAACTGTTTGACTATTTCGAAAATCCATTCAAATATCCAAGTTTCAATCATCTGCTTGTTGCACCGCAATTTATGCGCCGCAAACTGTACAGCCTCATTGATGAAGAAATGCGAAACGCGAAAGCCGGACGCGAAGCATGGATCATGGTTAAAATTAACAACCTTGTTGATCCCGACATGATACGCAAATTGTACGACGCCAGTTCAGCAGGCGTTAAGGTACGTATGGTGGTACGTGGAACCTGTTCGCTAATTCCGGGAGTTCCCGGTCAGAGCGAAAATATTCAGGCTGTTAGTATCGTGGGACGTTATCTGGAACATGCGCGAATCTTCATTTTCTGTAATAGCGGAAACGAACGATACTACATCTCGTCAGCCGACTGGATGACACGCAATCTGGATACCCGTATAGAAGTTGCTGCGCCTATTTACGACGTCAACATACAAAAAGAGTTGAAATACATCCTCGAAACACAATTACGCGATAACGTTAAAACACGGATCATTGACGCCGTTCAGGACAACCGCTACAAACGCGACAACAACCCGCCGCTTGAATCGCAGAAAGCATTGTACGAGTATTACAGGGATTTGCTGAAAGTTGATACAAAAACGGAATAAGCCATTGAATTGTTGAGTCCATTAGTGTTAAGATATTGCGCTATTCCGTTTTTCCAAACTACGTGACCTTTTCCTACTTGCCGCCCTGCCAAATAGATATCGTTTTCTGATATATAAACCGAACAGATGGTTGCTTCGAAAAACTCACTTATGCCGGAAGTATCTCCTTCTATTTTCCAAAGTTACTGTTTTTTTTTGACATTTGCAAGCGTTTGTGTAAAAATACACAAAATTTCGCTGATATTTAAAAAACATGTAATTTTGCGGTAATTTTATTAGAAACGCATGAGAGAGTTTAAAAGACATTTGGTAACCACCGCTTTGCCTTATGCAAACGGTCCGGTTCATATTGGACATTTGGCTGGTGTATATGTTCCAGCCGATATTTATGTTCGCTATCTGCGACTGCGCGGGCGCGATGTAGTTTTCATCGGCGGAAGC
>Ga0123353_10008739_pt1 | contig 13875 bp, 12 predicted proteins | sample TergutLab28metaG_3_FD_92763 | JGI IMG/M metagenome (GOLD analysis project Ga0123353, IMG submission 92763) | Labiotermes labralis P3 segment gut microbial communities from Petit-Saut dam, French Guiana - Lab288 P3 | ecosystem: Host-associated > Arthropoda: Insects > Digestive system > Gut ... | reverse complement strand
TTGAAATTCCCTGGCAGCTTTCAGGTCGTCTCCATGTATATAATGAAGTAACGGATTCCGGCCAACCCAGCCGGTACATGCATAATAAAAGCGATCCTGTGTAGCCGGATCCGTCCGCAGATCCGGTTCAGCAGGATAATCTTTATATGTATCATGTAAGGGATTGAGTCCTACATCAGTACATACTGTACCGTTTTTTGCAATCTCCAAGCCAAGCACCGTATCCTCACCCCGGCAGAGAAACATCTCGTCGCCAACCATGTATTGTGATGAGAAAAACGGTGGAAGCACGCTAAAGGCGGACAGGTTAATCGCGCAGTTTCCACCAAGGATTTTCGCGCATGGTTTGCAGGAGCGCTTTGCCGGTTGGACAGCAAGGCATCTATGAGTCTCACTGCTTTGCCAGTATTCAAGCATCTCAGTTTTATGGATACCAGCGAGAAGATCTTCCATACCATCAAATAATGCTGTTGGAAGAATGTTATACCCGCTGTACTCGCCGGTTGTGACCAATGAGCCTGATTCCAGAAACTCAAGATGTGCGCCAAAGAAGTCTGTCTCTTCCAAGGCAACTCCCTCCGACGTCAACTTGAGGACAGACGGAAAAACATCGGAATCGACAAAAAACAGTACATCGACGCCCCTCAGTATCGCCTCTATCGTCACAACAGTGCGATTAAAGCCATATGGTACCATCCCTCGTTGAATCTTTACGGGGCACTCCAACAGCGTCTTCGTAGTATCTTTCGAAATACCACGAAGGTTGAATTGCTCCAGACAGTAACGAGGGTTTTTTATATCTATAGAAAAAAGTGGGAGTCTCTTGCTCAGATTCTTTTCCACACGCGGGTCTATATGTTGTGCATACGCCACGATAAGATAATCCAGCTTATGCCCAAACTTCTCCGCGTTTTCAATAAACCGCAGTATTTCAATGTCTGAATCAAGACTCTTAATGATCATCCCCAGCGCGAACTTCACTTTCACCCTCCTTTACTTTGTCGTGTCTATCTCCGCTGGTCACCCGCAAAGAAGTGCTACAAACTCGCATTGCGGATCGAACGCGGCACGCCTCTCGCTGGTAATGGCTGTAATTTATAATGTATATCGTAGTGTTTAATTTTAACATATTATGTGTAAAAAGTGAAGAACTATTTGCTATTTTGGTTAATATATTGTTGAAATATGGATATTATCATGAAAAGATTGAGCACCATACTTGCGTTTTTACTCTAATAATGCTAAAGTATCGTGAGTGACCGTTACCGGATGCATAATATTTCTCAAAGGAAGGTTGGGTGTAGAGTGTCAGGCAACAAGATAATTATTGAAGGTTCAGGTAAACACTGCCACGTAACGCATGATACGCTTGAGAAACTATTCGGCGAAGGATTTGAGCTTGAGGTTAAGAAATGGCTAACTCAGCCAGGTCAGTTTGTTACCCCGCATAAGATAACGGTCGTAGGGCCACGCAGAACGGCTGAGGTATCCATCATCGGTCCTTGCAGAAAGGCGGATCAGGTCGAACTGTCACTGACGGACGCTACCGCTCTTGGCTTAAAAGCACCGATCCGTGAAAGCGGCGATGTTAAAGGCAGCCCCGGCTGTAAATTGATCGGCCCCTGCGGCGAAGTGGAGATAAGCGAAGGCGTGATTATCGCTAAGCGTCATATTCATCTCACGCCGGAGGATGCTGCGCGGTTTGGCCTTTCAGACAAGCAAATTGTCAAGGTTAAAATCGAGGGCGCCAGAGCGATGGTATTTGATGAAGTAGTAGCTCGCGTCAATGCTGATTACGCAACGTTTATGCATGTCGATTATGACGAACTCAATGCAGCGGCGATTTCCGGACCTGATCCCACAGGCGAGATAATAGTTTGATAGTCTAATAAAAAGGTGTCCGGCTCTGCCGGACACCAACATAAATCATTATCTGTAGCAATAGCATAAGCGCGTCCCGGATCCGATGATAACTCATTACATAAGGTTCAGTACCACTGTAAGTATCACGAATGAGCCGGCGAACCACTTTGTCGCAAGCGCAAGCCGCGCATCGCGTGATTTCGCTTTATTCTTCGACAAATATGTTTCATTTTGACCGGTGAATGCCGAAAGACCGGAGTTTTTACCGGACTGGAGTATAATGATACATATAAGGGCAACGCTAATAAGCAGCTGGATGATAATTAAAATAAGCTTTACTACTTCCATGGGTATCTTTCCTTCCAAATGTAGAGTGTAAGTTGTTTCTATCGCATAAGGTAGTAATGTGACTATAGCGTTATCAATCTGTTATTTTTCAGCAAACGGTATTGTAGCACAACACTTGATTGATTGCAAGCGTTTTTTCGGATTGTTTGGTAAAAAGAGGTATTTCTGATGTATTTTGACACGCACGCGCACTATGATGACAAGCGCTTTAATAACGATCGCGACGAGGTGCTTGGATCAATGCAAACCACAGGCGTCACTCTGATCCTTAACGCGGCAAGCAGTCTGCGGTCGGCAAGATTCAGCTTGGAGTTGGCTGACAGGTATCCATTTGTATATGCGTCAGTCGGCGTACATCCACACGATGCGAAATCGATGACAGACGAGACAGCATATGAGCTTGAGGAACTGTTGTCTCATCCTAAAGCGATGGCAGTCGGTGAAATAGGGCTTGATTATCACTATGATTTTTCTCCGTGCGATGTTCAGAAAAAACGATTCCGTGAACAAATGGAGTTGGCTCGGCGCGTTAACAAGCCTGTCATCATACATGAACGTGAGTCCTTGTCTGATACACTTGATATCATACGGGATTACCGGGATGTCACAGGCGTATGTCATTGTTTCTCAGGCAGTTGGGAGACAGCAAAAATCATTCTGGATATGGGCTGGTATCTATCATTTACCGGTGTGGTAACATTTAAAAATGCGTGGCGTGCGCTGGAAGTCATCAAGAAAATCCCTGCCGATCGGATGATGCTGGAAACTGACTGCCCATATCTGACGCCGGAGCCTATGCGCAGCGAGCGCAACAGCTCAATATATCTACCTTATATTGCTGAAAAGATTGCCACTGTACGTGGAGTATCAACCGAGGAAGTCGCTTCTATCACGATGAAGAATGGTATGCGCTTCTTTAATATTATTTCAGGGAGGATCATATGACAACCGTTAATATCAACCTTCCCACAGTTGCGGCTGTACAGAAGTTCGTTGAGCGAATCTCTCCGTTAAGCGGGCAATTCGATCTGCTTTCGGATGAATACATACTTGACGCAAAATCGCTGATGGGAATCTTCAGATTTGATTTAACTAAACCAATAAAGCTCCGCATCGAGAAAGATACAGCAGAAATCATGATGGCTATAAAAAGCTTTATCGTGGATGAGCCGTCCGTAGGGCACGAAATACAGACTGTTTTGGAGGATACAGATGAGTAACGAACTTATTACACTGACCATAGGAAAGCAGAAAAACATCGCGTTAATCGCGCATGATGGCAAGAAACGCGATATGCTTGACTGGTGTGAATGGAACAAGGAAATATTGGCTAAGCACTTCTTGTGCGGCACTGGTACTACGGCACAGATGATTACTGACCGCACCGGCTTGCCGGTTCGTGGATTCAACAGTGGCCCGCTAGGTGGAGACCAGCAAATCGGTTCGAAAATCGTTGAGGGGACGATCGACTTTATCGTATTCTTCTCCGACCCGCTCACCGCTCAGCCGCATGACCCGGACATAAAGGCACTGCTGCGTATAGCTCTCGTGTATGACCTCCCGATTGCCACAAATCGCGCGTCGGCTGATTTCATGATTACATCACCGATGATGAGTGAAGAATACGAGCATCAGGTGATGAATTTCAACCATGCTGTACAGCAACGCGCACAGACGCTTTAATCTATCCGCTCCCCTGAACAATTACAACCGCAGTTTTATTTCATCGCTTCCCACAGTTTTATTTCATCGCTTCCCGCAATCCATTAAAATCGAGATAGTCCTCGACAAACTGCTTACGGAGCAGGTTGCGCGGGATGAACTCGTTGTATTTGCCTCTAACCTGCACTTTATCGGGCAGTGGCAGATCATTACAGTTTATCTCCGATTGCAGGATACCGCGTATGATCGCTTCGAGTTCCTCGGCAGTTCCGCTGAAGACAACCTCAAGGTATACACATGTGATCCAGAGCAGCCTGTTTTTTATCTTCCTGTGTAGCAGTGCGTAATGCAGCGTGAAGAGTTGCCTTGTACCAACCCATGGGAATACCGCAAATTTCTTGTCCGACAGCGGTGTTACCAGGTTATCCAGAATACCGCTGTTACGGGTAATATACCGAATCTCTTCGAGACGCTCCCGGCAGCGGTCGCTCAGATATGGATAGTCGTCGTCTGATAGCAGGATGCCGCGTATTTTTCGCACAAGTACGGTATGAAGATCAACTTCGAAATCCATGTCCCAATCGACCAGTGATATACCCGGCACACGCTTGACAAATATGACCTTCGCAGCCTCGTTTACATCAACTACTTCCCAGGCGAGCCCTGCCAGCGCAAAACGCGTCCCTATAGGATAAACCTTATCGACCGTACCTATTGTGCGGTTTTCGTCTTTTACGAGAAGGTATTCCGGAGCCAGAAAGACTGTCAGGAACTTGTAGCTGCTTACGACTTTTTCGCCTTCCCTGCCAATGATAAGACCACCGCGCTCAGTACGTTCCAATTGTTCAGTTTCTATAAGCCAGGACAGAAGTTGCCGGTAGTCTTCCTGGGTTATATATTTGAAACATCCCAGAGTCAGGACAGCCTGCGCGAGCGCGGGTGGGGAGAGCTCTCCGCTGCTCTTCAAATGGCTCATCGTCTGATGATAGAGCAGATTATACGCGTGATTATGTGGATATAACGGCTCCATCCAGTGTTCCTTCGTGTATAGCTCGATGATGGCTATCATCCTGATGAACTCCCAGTTTATCGGTCCGAGAGTGTCAGAGGAGTTGATTTGAAGGCTTTCAACAAATGTGAATAACAGTTGCGGGATCTGTCCACGCCGCCCGCATCTGCCCAGCCTTTGGGCAAAACTGGAGACATTGAGTGGTGCGCCAACCTGAACCGCCTGGTCAAGAGAACCAATGTCTATGCCGAGTTCCAGTGTAACTGTGGCTCCGGTGACGATTCTCTCGTCTTCGCATTTCATCTCGTCTTCGGTCGTTTCCCGAAGCAGCGCCGATACGTTACCGTGATGTACACGATAGACATCGGGAGCTTTGCTTCTCAGTGCGATCTCACGCAGATTCGCCATTATAAACTCGATTTCCTCACGACTGTTGGCAAAAATAATAGTCTTCTTATCGAGCGTCATTTTAAACAGATATTCAAAGTGTTCGCGGTCACCAATATTACCGCTTGCGCTTTCGTTTACGACGTTACCGCTCCCGTCCCTTTCGACAAAGTCGCGTTTATCCGCATAGTTAACAAATCGCTCGATATGAAGCCTGACCCGTTTCTTCCCTTCGTCCGTTATCGGCGCCGTACACTCGCGGCCTGTCCCGGTGTTGAGCCATGTTTGCGCCTTTGACACGTCACCGAGCGTGGCGGACAGCCCTATCCGTCTTGGGATCATACCGGTCAATCGTTGCATCCGTTCCAACACGCACAGCAGTTGTACTCCTCTGGCGTCGCGCATGAAATGATGCACTTCGTCTATGATGATAAAGCGCAGATCTGAAAACATACGCATACATGCTCCGCTTTTATTCGTTATCAAACTTTCCAACGACTCCGGGGTGATTTGAAGGAGTCCTTCCGGATTCTTGATCAGTTCGTTCTTTTTGGACTGCGACGCATCACCGTGCCATTTACAGACAGGGATGTTCGAATCGAGCAGTAGTTGCTCCAGCCGCTTGAACTGATCGTTGATGAGCGCTTTCAATGGCGATACATACATCACTCCAACCGATCCGGACGGTTTATTGTACAGTTCCGTTAACACCGGCAGAAATGCTGCCTCAGTTTTGCCTGACGCCGTGCCTGATGATAGCAGCAAGTTATCGTCGCTGTCAAATATGACATCACAAGCCGCGATTTGAATACCGCGTAGCTCTTCCCACTTGTTTTGATATATGAAATCCTGTATAAACGGCGCCAGTCTGCTGAATACATCCATGTAACATTTGTCCTTCCTGTGACAGTGATACTTTAAGATTCCAGGGTATCAAGCTCATAGAGAAACACATCGGGGATCAGATCATCTATGTCTTCACATGTTTCAACATACTGCCAGCCCAATCTCCTGTAATAATCGCTTGCGTGTTCGGTCCTTAGATATACTTCATTATAACCTGACGCTACGCATATATCCTTGACAGCATCTATGAGGCGTTCGCCAATTTTCTGATTCCTGAATTCTTTGTCCACATACAACGCGGCAAGCCAAGGTGTGTAATCTCTGCATTTCAAGTCATTAATAACTATTGATACAGTCCCAACGCAATTTTCTTCTGCCAGCGCCACGAGTCTTATCGGGAGCTCTTGTTTGTTACATCTCTTGACGGATGCCAAAACATCTTCATATGAATGCCCGGATATGATCCCACTGACAAACTCGTCATATATCCACCTTGCAACCGTATCCACATAGCCGATATGATCACATAAATAGTCAATTATCATATAGTACTTCTCTCCCCGATCGTTAATTACACCCTTGGGCATTTAGCAGTAATGCCTCTTATATCTCAAACTCCTTAAAGTCGCTGTGTATCTCTTCATCGTTCAAGCCGCCTTTGGCCATTTCGAAACTGTTGCTGCCCAGTATCTCCTTCATGCTCTTTTGCGGGTTTTGATGGAGGATTCCCGTCAGTTCTATAAAGTCCCGTATTATCTCACGAGGTGTGATATGTGTGTCAGCACCGACACGATTGTATTCCACCGTCAGGAAATATAGAAGATCCTCATGCTTCAGACGGCAGGAATAGTTAAACAGTTGCGCGTGGATATCCCGCAGCTTCTCAACCAGAACATACATTTCCTCCTGTGTGAGCATTTGCAACCTGATTATCGGAGCAGATAAATCTTTTAAGTCATCGGTTGCGAAATGCCCCTCCGCCAGCCGCGACCGTAATGCCTCGTAACTGTAGATGCCCCTATACTTATCCTCAACGCACTGTGGCGTACCACCCATCAAAAAGCCGATATGCCTTGCTTTGCCCTGCAGTACATCATTGTATATCGTGAGAATCTTCTCATAATTATTCTGTCTGGTTATCGAATTTGGTATCTTATATATATTAACAAGTTCATCGATGAGAACCAGCAACCCTTTATACCCCGCGCTGATGAGAAACACTGCCAGTATTTTGAGGAAATCATACCATGTTTCATCAGTCACGATGAAGTTTATGTCCAAATCGGCTTTGGCTTCCCTGCGGGTCGCGTATTCCCCGCGAAACCATCTGAGTACGTTACTCTTCATTGCTGCGTCGTCCTGCCTGTAAGCCCGCCAATAGGTGACGATCGCCTTCGCGAATTCAAACCCGTTTACCATTCCTTCCAGCGAGCTGGCTACCTCAAATATCTGCTTCTCTACTTGTCGGTCAAACGCATCCCCTTTAAGCTCTGTCTGTGTCTTAACCGTGGCTTGAATACCGGATATCCACTTTTCCAGCACTAGCGGCAGAGCTCCGCCATCCTGCTTGGATTTTGTCGACAAATTATGGAGCAGTTCTTTGTATGTAGCGAGTCCCTGTCCCTTTGTCCCGGCAAAGCGGCGTTCAGGAGAGAGGTCGGCGTCGACGACCGCAAATCCCTTTGCTGTAACATAGTTGCGAATCGTCTGTAAAAGAAAACTCTTTCCGCTGCCATACTTCCCAACGATAAAACGAAATGACGCGCCGCCGTCGGATACAATGTCAATATCGTGCAGGATCGCCGCTATCTCCTGTGCGCGCCCAACAGTGATATATTCCAGTCCCACTCGTGGCACAACGCCGCCCTTGAGCGCGTTTATAAGGATATTCGCGATCCGTGCCGGTACTTGGTTGCTCATGATTGTCCCACCATTTCCGCAACATATTCCGCGTACTCATTGAATATATTAATGTCGTCGTCCAATTCCAAAATGCTGTCCCCAATAGAATCCGCAGCCTTTTCGTTTATGCTGTCAACAAGGACTTCCAACATTATTCCGTTTTCATCCGCGAACGTCTTGATGTTCATATCCCCGTGTAATAATATCGTCAAGGCTTTCATTTCCACAGTGCTCAGTGTGTTTTTTAACGCAACCCACCCATTATCTCCAAGCTCCGAGTCCCGTACTTCGACATCTGGTTCAATCTCGTGTACCTCTGTCTCCAACTCCTGATCTCCACCGTTGTCATAAGAAACTATCAACTTATCCTGCGTGCCCAACGCTTCCTTACGGATGCGCGCCAGATTGGCATGATCTACTGTGACGACTGTACGAGACCGATCTATGAGGAACACCTTGACAGCTTTTTCTATCAGATCGTCAATATCCTTTAAATCCGGGTAATTGCTGAATAATAAGTGTGAATCTACTTTTATCTTGTATTTGAACTTCAACACTTGCCTGAGGCACGCCTCTGTCTTCTTGATAATATAACCGATATAGTATTTTTGGTTTGAATAGTATATAGGTGAACTCGCAGTCCACCGGTTGTTCTTACAGACATAGCGTTCCTGGCCAGGTAAGCTCACTTTGCGGTCAGGCTGCTTTAGCCAGGGATAAAACAATGCTTTTCTGAAAGGGAACCATAATCTTGCCCTGTTGTATTGATAGATGAATACTTTCTCGATGCTGTATTGCCGTCTCGCGCAAAACGCGCTGATTTCATCCAGCACGAAATTGAAACAATCCCTGAACAGTTGCCTGTTTTCTCCTTTATAGAACTTTGAGCCTATTACGCTATAATCTGATATGCTGTTCCATATTTCGAGTCTGTTGTCAACCTCTCTGTCAAACAAAAACATCTCGGGGTAGTACTTGTACATGTTGTGTTCTTTAACAAACTCTGAGAAGGTGTGCGGCAGTTTATAGTATATATGATAATCCTTAAACCACTGTGGCATATATCTGCCAAGCACAGGTCCATATCTTAGGAACTCATCCCATATCGCGACAAGCTTTTCGAGTCCATCGGTTGGGTTATCCGCTCCGATGCCTGATAGCAGTTCATATACATAGAGGAAAGCATATGATACCGAGGTTGGCAATATCTCGCCTTTCCTGACTTTAGTGCGCCAAGTGAAGTAGGTACGGAGTTGTTCGTAGCCCATGTGCTGATAGTATGGAAAATATATTGATAGCTTGGTGTCACCCTCAAAATCATCCGTAAAACCCGTCATGAATTTTGCTTGCCTGTAAAAAAGCTCGCCATCATCTCTGGCAAACGGTCTGTCAGAGGCAATCCTGCGCATATCAAAAAAACGTTGCCGGATCGGGTCTACCGGCTTTTGTTCTATCTGCTGCGGTGGGGTGACAGACGCAAAAAACCGCACTGCTGCCTCGCTTGCGGATGAGAACCCCGGGTATGGTTGAATCTCGATTTCGGAAAATCTTGTATCGGTAAACATATTTTTATTTGCTGATCCGGAACGCGCAGGCGACACTGTCCCACTCGGTGGCTGCTGATCGCGCCGGGGAATTGAGAACGCTGTATACTCTTTCCTGTCGTCCATATGACCACGCTCTTTCAATGTACAAAATGGAATAAAAGCGAGCGTGGCCTCGTTTTAGATTCCGTACAATTCTGATTTGTTTTCATTCTTGCTTTCACCTGTGATCGTTGGCGATATGTCGGATTATGTGAAAGGCAATATACCTCTCATCGCTATATCTCTACTTCGTTGCCCGAATTATCAATTTTTCTTGCGTTTTGTACGAACCATGCCAGGAAAAATAGAGCCACCATGAGCACAAATGCGATTATTACCGTCACACATACTACAGTCGCCCGGGCCGCGGTCATTGTCGGATCATGAACTGCCGCGTTCGCAAGGATATTGAGCGTAAAGGGGTTGAACATAACACCAAAATCCAGGATATTGAATATACTAGGAAGCAGTAATGACGCGACTATGCAAATCGCAGCGCTCATACCAGCTTTACCCGTCGCCGTCCCGATTGTCAGATGAGCGCAGACATAGAACATCATACATACTCCGGCTAGCACTCCGCCCAACAAGACTCCTTGCACGGAAACATCATTGTTATCGAAAACCATTGATGAGGCTCCCCACGATGCGAACGCCGCTACTATTGCTATAACAAAAGCCGTCAGCGGATATATGATAAACTTAGGGAAAACATAGCTGAAGCTGCGCAACCCGGAACTGCTCGGTATCATTGTCGAGCGTTTCTTCTGTTCCCCTCCGGCATTACTGTTTATTACAATCAGAAATATAATCAGGCCCGTTTGCGTAAGATCCATAATCGCTTGTGCTACTCCTGTCGACACAGATGAACCCAGCGCTTCGGTCAGTTGAGAAACATCCATACCGAATCCCTTATAAACGTCGCTGAGGCCTTCCATTAGCAAACGCAAGCCCGTGATTAGAAGCGGGTTAACCACTGCCAGGCCGATAATGGAAAGCGTTACGGCTAAAAGCTTATATGTTCTGGAAAATGCCAGAAACTCTTTTCTAAAGCTCGCCTTTGTTTGTAGCTTCATATCGCTTCCCCTCCCAAACTAATGTCTATCGCGGGCTTTATCATATCGTTGTTTACCCCCAGATATATCTGCTCCAGCGTCATCCGTGTAAACTCGATGCTCTCCGGTAAGATATTATTGTTTGCAAGTGTAATAACCACATTATTATACAGCGCTAATTCGCTCACTCCCGGTTTCGCGTACAATATCAATCCGTCATATCCTATAACGCTTCTTTCCACGACGTCTAAACCGCAAAGAGGATCATCAGGCGTGGGCGCGTATCGCAGTCGCACCCTAATACCTGCGTAACCGCCTCCATAACTTCTGAGGACCTCACTGAGCTTGCCCTCAATAACCATCACGCCGTTTCTTAGAATACCGATTTTATTAGCCACCCGCTCTACGTCAGGTAAAATGTGAGTACAAAGAATAATCGTTGAACCGGAAGCCGCCAGCTTTACAATAATTTCCATCACCTCAGCCCTCCCCTGAGGGTCGAGCGCGGAGGTCGGCTCGTCAAGGATCAACAAGTCGGGATTAGAATAAATCGCCGCTGCTATCCCTATCCGTTGATTCATCCCCCGCGAGTAGCCCTTAATAAATCTGCTTGCGCTATCCGCCATGCCAGTTATCTGTAACACTTCAGCTGTCCGGTCCTTAATACTGCCGGTGTACTCACAGCACGCGCCAATAAACTCAAGGTACTCAAACCCATTCATATACCCGTATAGTTCTGGCATTTCCGGGAGATATCCGATTTTTACATTGTCTTCTTCAAAAGCTATATCCCCTCCGTCCTTAGGGATAATATTGCATATGATGTTCATCGTCGTAGTCTTGCCACAGCCATTTGTACCCATCAACCCATAAACGTCACCTTTATCGATGCTCATATTGAGGTGTTTAAGTACCGGGAAATTATTGTAGCTCTTCTTGAGTCCTGTTATCCTTAGCATTGTACCCTCCTATATAGATATTATGCTTTATCTGATAATCAGATCAAGCAACAAATTATTCGCATGCTCGTTGATGGCAAGGATAAGCATGAACAACACAGGAATAGACAGGAAAAACAGAGCTGTCTTCTTTCCCGGGCTAATCCCCGTCCATGCGTTTTCGATTTTGTATTTCCTTATTCTAGGGATTTTTTTTATGAAAGCGATAATACCGATAAGTACCAATATCAGCACAGCCAGGATGTATATACCCATAATCGTGTTTACAATGCTGCTTTCCCCACCTGTTATCTCAGCCAGCGACGATATCAGCAGAAGCCCGGCAGCGACTGCGTTAATAGCTGTGTGGAGAAGTGTCGTAACAAAAACCGAATCGGTCGCATAACGGATATAGCCAAGCGCAAATCCAATCACGGTGGTGTAAAAGAGCATATACAGACTTCCATGCATCAATCCGAATAAAACCGAGCTGATAATTATTGCCATCCCGCATCCATACGGCTTTAGAGCATCAAAAATGATCCCTCTTACCCAAAACTCTTCAAAGATCGGCGCTATCACAACAACCACGAAGACCATCGCCACCACGCTTGTTATATCCGACGATGATTCCAGTACAGTTGGTTTGAATAAGTCTTCAATAATAGAATGCCCGCCCGAAACCTTTAATAGCAGAAGAGATGCCACTAATGTGAGGAACGCCGTTCCGTATCCCAGACCATATAGCGCGGGAAAATTGCCAAGTGTCCGCGATAGCCGCCTTGGTTTTTTATATAGTTCACGTAATTTCCCTTTATAAAAGCTAAAACTTTTAAATGTTATTGAGGTAATTAAAATCGGGACACAATAGATAAGCAGCACAGCTAAGGCTACATGCATTATATACATAGCAGTTTTACCTACAGCATCGGTCCATCCGCTGATCATATCCGCTACAAAACCGTTTAGTATCCTACAAGCATAAAATACGCACATGATAAAGCCTAACTTTGCGCAAACGATTTTGTAAGAGTTAATCATAAGTTTTTGGCTATCACCAATAGTATCGTCATCCATAAAGCAATCCTTCCAGTTATGCAAGCATCAATCGGCACATACCAGCCGTGGTATCTGCCTATTCGTCCCATTACCGCTAGATATACATAGGTTATAAAACATATAACCTCCCCGCTAAAACACTAATGTCGTAATCTTCTTGTCACAGTATCCACATATGCCGGAACCGTTTTTTGAGGCGAGCTGCGGGAGGTATGTATCCGATTGCGTTACACAGGCGGGGTTGCTGCATTCGGCAGCCTCTCTACCACTCATCACAGGAGGAGGGGTCTGCCTTGGTAAATGCATAAACTCGAGCAGCAGCGCCATCCTGATGAACATACCGTACCGCGCTTGCTCGAAGTAGACCGCGCGCTTGTCTGTATCGACATCCTGCGCGATCTCGCCATATCTGGGCAAAGGATGCATAATGAGCATATCGGGTTTTGCGCTGATAAGAAGTTTCCTGGTTAAGATGTAAGTATCCTTAAGCCGCCTGTAATCCGCCGCGTTACGGAATCTCTCGCGTTGAACTCGAGTCATGTACAGGATATCCAGCTCCGGTATGCGCTCGGCCAGGTTGTCCGCCTCTTCATACTCCTGCCCGTGTTCACTCATCTGCTTAAGTATGTAATCAGGCATGCGCAGCTCATCAGGGGAAATGAGAGTGAACTTTATGCCTTCAAACATCTCCAGTGCTTCGACAAGCGAATGGACAGTGCGTCCATGTTTTAAATCACCGCATAACCCTATACGGAAATTCCCGATTCCGCCACGTTTTTGCGCGATTGTCGTCAGATCTGTGAGCGTTTGGGTGGGGTGGGAATGGCCGCCGTCGCCTGCGTTGATAAGAGGGACTTCCGAATAAAGCGCCGCCGCGGTCGCCGCGCCTTCCTGCGGGCTCCTAATCACGATCGTGTCAGAATATGATGCGGTCATCCTTATCGTATCCGCTAGCGATTCGCCCTTTGACACCGAAGTTCCAACAGGGTCCGAAAAGCCGAATATGCCGGCGCCGAGACGCTGGGCGGCAGCCTGAAATGAAAAATTGGTCCGGGTGCTCGGTTCATAAAACATTGTTACGAGCATCTTGCCGCGACATGAATCGGCATATACACCGGGACGGGTGATGATATCACAGCAACGCGAATAAAGCCCATCCCACCATTGAACCGTCATATCGTCTACGTTCACAAGCTTGCGTACCTGCGACATACACCGCC
>Ga0123353_10008738_pt1 | contig 13875 bp, 11 predicted proteins | sample TergutLab28metaG_3_FD_92763 | JGI IMG/M metagenome (GOLD analysis project Ga0123353, IMG submission 92763) | Labiotermes labralis P3 segment gut microbial communities from Petit-Saut dam, French Guiana - Lab288 P3 | ecosystem: Host-associated > Arthropoda: Insects > Digestive system > Gut ... | reverse complement strand
GACACAATATTGAACTATTTTAAAACTTTCATTAAATATTTGTGCCGGAGAAGAATGTAGTGATTCAGCGGAATACGATCTTTACCGTGGTAGCTGACGATCCACTTAGTGGCACGGGGGTTGCAGTGTGTCTGGCCGCCATAACTACTTCCATATGCATAGTTATTTCATGAGCTTCATACACGTACAGCGACACTTTTAGTCGGTGTTCACTGCTCATGATCCAGAAATTTTACCCACTGTGAACTTTTCTTACGTTGTAAGAAACAAGTAAATAGCCTGCCCTCTGTTAGCATAACCCACAGGTTAAACACGTCTGATATCTAAGTCAGCCAGTGGGTAACATAACACTCAGTCAGTGTTACCCACTACCCATTGTTTATTCTTTTTGGGTCAAATATTTCCTTGAAAATAAGTGAAGAAATTATCGTTGCAGCTGTAAGTTAATTGAAACTCAGGATGACTGGCGTCATGGCTGTGACCTTATCACATCCTCTGATACTGTACACTCCTACCTTGCTGTTTGTTGACAACGACAGATGATGTGAATCATAAAGGCTATTTCACGTTAAAGTCTCTCGCTTGTCTGGGGCGGGTTAACGGAAACTGATGGCGAGCATAAAAATATTTGAATTCCATTTTCCGGGCCTACATTCAAACCCTGTATCTCCATAATAAAAGTAGTTATTAATCACTCAATCTGCTGCATGTTCATACGGACAGTAGTGCCTTGAAAGCTGCTGGTGTCACTGTATTAATGGTGCAGAGTGTCTTCCGTGTTTTGCCACTGATCTGGGCCGGATGAAACTCTCGTTACCAGCAGACCACCCCTGGCGTCGAAACACTATACTCTGGCCGCGCGTGCAAAATTACTGGCAGGGCTATAGGAAGCTTTATGGTACAAGACGTGCAGTGCCGTCTGCAGCTAATTATCCAGCCTCTAGAGACTACACAAGGAGTGTTAAAACCTGCAAGATTAAGACTATTAGCTGTACCTAGCTTCGACCCAATTTGCATGTGCGGGGCAAGAAGTATTGCCCGATGGTCACGTGATTCCTCGGGGTCATAAGCAGAACCACCACAACTTCAGGGTTTCGCAGTCGCTTTACTACTTTGCTGTTTGGTTGTAAAAAGATAAATTTTACACTAGAGCCAGAGAGATTAAAACAGTCACTGTCACCAGTTCCAGCTGTGACCAAAGTAATGGGCCTTTACGGTAAACGTCCTTAGCTGAGATCTCCTGTGTCTCTTTGTCATTGTATCCCTATTCGATGAAGGAAGACGGCGAAGATGGCTGTGGGATATTTTAGGCAACTTTGTCGTTGAACGCCAGATCAGAAACTGCGCAGATGTTTTGGTGAACGCCGTTGTACTATAACGCATATGATGATTATGAGGTGAAAATGAAAGAAGAAAGAAATGGATGAAGCAGAGCTAGAAATTGATAGAGCAAGAAAGAAGTAAATAAAGAAAGAGTGAGAGAAAGAAAGATTTGAGCTAATGACCGGTGGGTACCTTCTGTACAAGCCTTCAATGGTATCTGCTAAGATATACACCATATGGCGAACATATTCCAAATAAAATGTGTAACTCTGAATGAGGTCTGCACTTTAAATTGTGTAACATTCACATGTGCCATTTTTAAGAAAATGATATTTCATTTCATTTCATTTCCACGTAAAAGTAGGCACTGATGTGAAATTTCGCTGGTTTTAAGCAACCCTCATGCAAATGCCTGGGGAAGTGCTGGTAAAACACAAACAATTTCAACGAAGATTTTAGATAGTAGATGTCGATAAGCGACAAGCTCCGGTCGCTTTATTTCCGAGGAAAGATACCCCGCCTACCAATTGGATATGAAAATACATGAATTAAATTTTGTGGATATGAACCAAGATATATTTATCCTGAAATTTACAGTGTAGACCGTCAATATCGAATTGAACGAAGTCCATCATAGAGTTGAAATATTTGGACAAGCAGACACACGAACGCAACGATCTGTATGCCTTCGGTTCGTACACCGTGTAGAGAGATCCCTAATAGAGCTGTTGTTATATTATCTAATGGCTTCGTCTTTTCAATCTAGACATTTAATTTATTGTTTTGAGTTCTCGTACTTTTGTCTGCTTCTATCTCTGCCAAATGACAGACGAAGTATGACGTCACTTGCAGAAGCAAGCAAGGACATTTACTGCTCTGAGCTTCTCGGCCTTCGTCATTAATCAACCGTACAAGCTTTCTGCTCCTGCTTCATGTGCTTTCCTGTCTGACAGAAAGACGTTATCACCACCCTGTCACCTTCACTTGGTACAGAAAAATTAAAGGAAAGATGTAAGTCCTGTTTTCGCAGTGTTAAATTTATCAAATTTAGATTAATTTTTTAAAGCAACCACACGTTCTGTATCTGCTGACATATGGCACATGTGTAATTCAGGCGTGCTGGCATTTGGCACAAGTATAACTATGGGGTCTCTGTATCTGCTGACATATGGCACATGTGTAACTGAGGAGTGCTGACATTTGGCACAAGTATAACTAAGGGGTCTCTGTATCTGCTGACATATGGCACATGTGTAACTGAGGAGTGCTGGCATTTGGCACAAGTATAACTACGGGGTCTCTGTATCTGCTGACATGTGACACATGTGTAATTAAGGAGTGCTGGCACTTGGCCCAATTATAACTAAGGGGTCTCTGTATCTGCTGACATATGGCACATGTGTAACTGAGGAGTGCTGGCATTTGGCACAAGTATAACTAAGGGGTCTCTGTATCTGCTGACATGGCACATGTGTAATTGTGGAGTGCTGACATTTGGCACAAGTATAACTAAGGGGTCTCTGTATCTGCTGACATTTGGCACATGTGTAATTGAGGAGCGTCTGCCTGCTGACATTTGACACATGTATAACTGAGCAATTATAAAACAAATTGAACAGAACGAACTTACATGGTACGGCCATGTCCAAAGAATGGCAGAAGGAAGATTACCCAATATAGCATTGATGTGGATGCCGAAACAAAAGAGAGCACGAAGAAGAAAGAAGAAAAACTGGATGGAAGGTATAAGGAAGGCTATGAACAAAAGAAACCTAAATGAAGGCCAGTGGGAAGATAGGAAGCAGTGGAATCTAGGTGTCGGACAACGTAGAACAACGTTTTGAAACCGACGTACATACATAACTAAGGAGCCTATGTATTTGCTGACTTTGGCACACGTTATGAGGAGCCTATTTATCTGCTGACATTTGGCAAATGTATAACTGAGGAGCCTATTTATCTGCTGACATTTGGCACATTTGTAACTGAGGAGCCTCTGTATCTGTATATTGTTTATTGGTAAATGACTGACAACGGATCGACAGTTTCAGAGAGCTATCTAGTAGATGTGTGCCAAGTGTCATAAATGTAGATCACTGATGAGGTATGTGTGACGATAAAGCTGAAGACTTGCATTGAGAAGGTCTCCAGTTCGAATCTCGGCCGGATCATGGGCTAGTATAACTGTTTGCCTGTTTTGTCTCAGTATTTCCAAGCAAATTTCAGATTATTATCGCTTGCTGCCGAATCGTTTTCACAACGTCATTCACCAGTCGAACTGTCGTCGACACTGTACTGTTCGCCACACGGATAGCACCGTAAATAATTGTGGTTACGTACAAAATGCATATAATTTGATAAAATGAACATTGCGAATATGCAGCTTACAGCCTGCTGTTAATGCAAAGAGAAAGGAGATGAGATTAGAAATCTGTACACAATTTACTGAGGACCCAAAAAATGTAGTCGCTCGGGCGATCTAGCACCCAGCATTTCTGTGTCCCTGCCTTAGAATACATTCCGTATTCATATTACGGCCTTTATTATTCATTATGCCCTTTTTCCTTCAAAACGCGGAAACCCAAAAAAATCCCTGACCGGCGTCATGGTGTTGGAGACCACTGGTTTAGTTAGTTGCTTATTTGGCCTGTAAACTGCAGTGTTTCTACCGGGCAAAAGTTGCGGTGAATTGTCTGCCGTGATGTATGGTGGCTTCAGCCGATGGCGCCACACGAATGACTGCAGATGACCTCTGTAACGCCATTTACCTGGTGAACCGAATGTGAGAGAAATGGGATCTAGACTTTACCATGAAATACGGGCACATGAACACCAGTGCTACATTCCTATGTCTCCTGTGCCACGAGATGGGAAGATCTGGACTGCGTGGCAGAAGAACCTGTGGCAATAACTTTCACAGAACTGTACAAAGACTAAGGCAGTACAGCGACTGATTTACATTCACAAGTCCAGGAGCTTAACATGTCGAAAATTCAGGTGGAAAGGTATGAATGTGGTAATCAGGAAACGCAGAAAAATAATTCCGTTTTTTGAGGAAAGGAGAATGGAGAAAATTATGGGAGATTACGAAGGATAAAAGGAGAAGAAATATAAGAATAATAGAAGGAACAGAATTTCATCGTTGTCTTCTGAACTGTAAAACTAATGTGTGTGGTACCAATTTTTGGGATGAACATGCTGCCTCCGAAACGTCGGTAAGCATCTACAGACTACCGGCGTCGTAACCAAGGAGACCAAAATCCAAATTTTCACCCCATTGAGAAATTCAAATCTTATAATCAGAACAGCTCGAATAAGAAGGCTGTTGGAAGATGGAGAAAAAGAAGAAGCAAAGAAAGATAAAACGGCAGAGAACAATAGCAAGGAAAAGGAGGAAGTGGGGAATTAAGCAAAATTAGGAGTTAAATAAGAATAAGAACGATGAGAAGAAGGCTGTAAGGAAGATGTGCCTGTTGGCCGTCAGTTTTATTTGCTCACAACAGTACGCGTAGCCTGGCGAACCTGCACGGTACATAGTAGGAGGCACATGTCTCTGCAGTATATCGTGGTTTTCCTCAGCCCTTTTCAAGCCAACGCTGCTCTCTTCGCTGCTAATTGAGCGCCCCGCCTGCCAACAAACCGTGTGACTCTCGTTGCGGCCCGTTTGTTCGCTGGCACTTATACACGCTTTCCCCTCTATTTGTCCATCACGCCTCTCGGCAACTGTTCTATTTCTGTACTTCTCTCGTTTCTTTTAACACATGTCGCTTTCATTTCTACTTCTTTTTCTTATTTGTCAAAGCTGAAACATTCGAAGTAGCGTCTTGTTCCTTCCGCTGAGCGAAGCGTAGGGCAACAGTTGGATGGTTTGTGGTCTGGATGGTTTCTTGGTTAATTGGATGGTGTGTCATTCGATTTATGGTTTAGTCACTACATTGTTTGGTTGGATTGTTAGTGATTCCGCTATTTTACGATCGTTTCTCAACTCTCAATACCACTTTAATATTATTCATTCCGTGCTGTATACTAACAATCAGTCGTATATACCTACAGATGCGCGTGAGAGGGTTATAAACTGTACATAAGTTTTAAAACACATACATGCTTGTATGTGGTACTTTGTATTTTAGACTGTCTTAAGATGGCGTCTGAACGCCAAAACAGGTAGTAGTTTTTAAAACATACGTACAGTTTGTAAAACTGTTTTGTGCCTGTATTGGTTCATACGGTTGATTTTTCAAAACCACTTTTTTTGGAATACAATATCGTCAAATTATGTTTGTAATTATGATTATAATCATAATGACTTGTATAATAGCTTGTCATTGTCATTGAACTGTGTAAGTCATAATGTTACAGGCTGCGCGAAGGCACATGTTGCAAGTTGTAAACTTCTATATGTGTGTGGACGGACTGATGGTTGCCGTAACACGTTCAGTAACCAGAGCCTTTGCCAACCGGTAATCGAACAAGGCCAAAATGAGGCAATACACCTAACCGCTGTGCTAATCCATGGTCTAGACCTACTGGCTGTTTTCATATTCAGATAGGAACTGTTCTTCTTAGTGCGTCTTGTTGCGACCGTCAGCATTGTTAATGACATCCTCGCGATGACACTGTGTCTTGGGTTGCGCCTGTCTGCAGAAGAGTTATAAATACTACACCAAGCCTCATCCGTCTCCATCATCTTGTGCCGGCTGATTCCCTTTGAAGCAGATACTTGCAGCCATAGGACACCAAAATGAAGAGGAAATAAAAGCCGTTTGTGTCAAGAGTTGTGGACGCGCAGAAAGCACCGTCTCTTTGATGAGAGCTTACGTCACATGTGTTTGTACAAGAGATGATTCATTCTGGAAGTGAGATTTGGTGCCCCGCCAGAGTCATCCTTACCCATGTGTTTCGAGATATCTAGAATGCTTGGAAGTTTTTAACGTGTTTTGTTATAATGTTTAGAAAGTTTCTGTCATTCTTCATATACTGAAAGTTAAGTTTTGGATATTCAGTACTGTTTATTGTGTATGAGACTGCTTGTGATCTTCCATTGTTATTCGGGGACAGTATTGAACAGTTCTTTTGGGGGGGGGGGGGAGGCAAGTGACTGAGAACCGGTAAGATCGTCCAGAAGACTTCCGTGCTTAAAAAATAATTAGATCAATTTCACTGGTCGCTATACTTACCACCTACTTTAACATTAAAATCTCTACATTTGGCCCGCAGAATATGTTCTTAAGTGTAATATTGTTCTTGCCACAAACAGCAATGATCTCCCTCCAGTGTCCACCCGCTCGTCTTTCGAATGGAGACGGACAGATCCGCTGTGAGGAAGGAACTGAAACTGTACGATACGTTTTCCACATGCATGCCATTCATTAAACGGCTGAATGCCTCTAAATCTTACATACGGATTGAACGCACTTCGTGGATGTGGGTCTACAAAATGTACAGTAGTAACTATTTCCTACACAGATTCACAGTCTGCACAAAACCGTCCTTCCTTCCGTTTGTTGCAATTGACAGGGTGCTGAAGCAGATTGCTTTAACATCTTAGTTTCTGTATTCTTTATTTCCCCCTTCTTTCTGTACACGAGTCAGAACTTCTAAGCTGCTTTCAGGCTTCAACGGGCCTCAAGAAATGGTAGTGCGGTCCGCGGGTTGCCGAGCTCTGTCCTAATACTGTATCACGAACTCTGATTGGTGAGCTTAAGCCTTACTTACTCGAATCTGGAGCTGACTGTGCTCGACTTTGATACCCAGCTTCTGACAGGCCTGTTTGTGTATGAAGAAGCTTAGACTATGCCTGTTCCTCAAACACTCTTATTTGGCTCTGAGGGTATTTTTGTTTGGTTATTGTAAAGAAGGAGGATGAGGTGGGTGCATTTTGTGGCAGGCAAGGGTGACATGAGAAGCAAAATATTAGCCGGAAAACGTAAAGTAAAGCAGCCCGTTGAAAAACTTCGACGTAGATGGGAGAATAAGTAAGAAATTAAATAAATATAATAGACTGGACTGAATTAACGTGGCTCAGGATTTGGTCTGTGGGGGAGGGGTGTTGTGAATGTGGTAATGTACCTTCGGCTCCCATAAAGTATATTACTTATTGTCCACTCGCGGGCTGTTTTAAACATGGCAATGAACTTTCGGTTCCTATAAAATGAATCTGACAACTTTTCCAGCAAGTCACTGTCAGCAACCACAAGTAGCCTCTGCTAAATAATTAGGCAGACAGTTGCGTAATGACAGTTTGGTTTCAACTTACTTATCCTCCAATTGTAGCAATTAATAACCAAATAATTTTATTGAAAAGTCTACGAAGCAAAATTTTCAGTCACCATATAACCCTGCCTGTAGTGACGGTTCGAGTACGCCTTCAGAAGTCAAATTGTGTCCCACGTTCAACCACATAACTTCAATGGAAGCTTAAGAGACAATATTCTTCAATACTATACGTAATAATAGTTTGGGTTTGAACTATCTGAGACTTACGCACCACACATTTATAACCGCGTAGGTTACGAGGAAACTTATGAAGCAAAGTTAAGGTAGTTACTGTGTAAGAGTGGTTTGTCCCTTGTTCACACTCGAGTCGAGAACACGGAACCATCCACTCCAGAAATGCAGCCGGAAGAGACACATGGTATGGAAGTGACAAATAAACTTGTCGTTTATCATAGGAAAGTGAGAGCAGACACTAGCACGTGCTGCCACGTTGCGAGCATTTGACAAAAACTGAAGCTAAAATAACATCTGAAGGTAGCGTCTGCTTTTTCTAGACTCGGAGACCCACTAATACGATTTGTGCAGTGAATATTTCATTTCGGCAAAGCCAAGGTGTGTTGGAATGTAAACATGTCTGTCGAAACATGTGGCAAGCAGATTGCTTGCCTGTCTGTCTCTGTAATCAGACTGTGTCACCCACAACAGCAATATCGCACCAACTTGTGCTTTAAGAAGACAGATTAAATGCTGCAAAGAACGAGGCAGCAGATGATATACTCACAATTTTAAAACCTCGCTGCCCGATAAGTTTATGGGTTCTTTATTTCTTATGAAAACCTGACTTTAGATTTTGACGTTCAGGTGACCGTGCATCATGATAAATTCTTATAACAAGACCAACTAGATGCACTAATGTTTCGGACAGTTCCTCTGTCCATCATCAAGAGTTTTTCACTGTACACACAGCGATGGTGTATGTCATACAGGTTTGCTGACAGATTGCGGGCAGGATCAGGACGTTCAGTCCTGATCCTGCTCGCAAGCTGTCAGCAAACCTGTATGACATACACCATCGCTGTGTGTACAGTGAAAAACTCGTTATGATGGACAGAGGAACTGTCCGAAACATGTAGAGTTTTATTCCAAAAATAAATTTGGGAAAATTGGTGCATCTTGTTGGTTTTATTATAAGACGTAACTTCAGAGTTTCACGGTGTCATCTTCGTGGGGTTTTTTAACAAGCAACAGAAGTGGAAGAATGGATTTTAATGGACGATGTAAGCAGGGACTGCATTTTCCACATAGTCACGTCACGTTCTTTGTAGTTTTGTGTACTTCACTTGTTTTGATGTTTATTTATGGCAGACACAAATCTACTGTTACAAAACTACTTAAGCTACAGATACACTGCATAAAGTCAGGAAATATATCTTCTTTTGTCCCATTAAATATGAACCACATCAAAAAACATTTCAAACGAAAGTTTCAGATTTTGGTGAGTTATTTACTTTACCTCATGTGCAAGTTTTGTTGTACAGTGTACCGGTATTGAGGAAACTCGTGAGTTCTGATTTGAGTCTTATGTAAAATCGAGTATGTTTAAAGCCACTCGAAACGATTCTGATGCTGGTACACTCTAATAAACTGCAATGATGTAATTACCGCTTTTGACAAGAACAGCATACTGTACAACAAAACTTGTGCATGACATAAATCGAAGAAATCAACATGATCTACAACTCACGTTAGCAACGTTCCTCTGCTTGGTTCTTATTTCACCGAGTTCAAGCACAAACATTTCTTGACTCTTATGCTAGGTTTCTGTGTAGCTTTTCTCGCTGAACACCGGTAAGGCACACTAGCCCGTTCTAAAGAGCCAAGCAGAATAGGATCCCAATCTCCTCCCCCCTGAAGAAAGAGACAGACGTAATCCCCCCCCCATAACGATTAATTTTTAATAAATCTAGTGGACGAAAATGCCAGAAAATTGGTAGGGTTTATTACCCTTACATTTGAATGGTTCCGTCTAAAATTATTAATTTTCCCCACAGACTTTAAATATAGGCCTCTTCTCTTTCTACCAAATTTTGTACTTCCCCTAGCTTCGCAAATGAAGCATACGGGTAGAAGGATAAAATGGCACCCCAAAGTAACATTTTGTGCAGTAGTGCCTTTCATGGGGGACCACACAAAGACCCACACCAGTTATTTATTTGTATACTAGAAACGTCGGCATGGACGTGGTTAAGAAATGTCACATATTTCTTCTTCAAGATGAGCGGTGACAGTTCAGTGTACTCGTAACTACTGAACTGACTCTGCTCGGTGCAATAATTCTGAGTCGTTTTAACACAATAAACTAGCATACCATTATAAACTCCGAGTGTAAGTTTAATATTTTTGGCGAGGCCAGCAGCCCAACTCAGTAAATTAATGCTGTCACCACTTAGGATAACCGGTAGTTCAGACTGTCGTAAGGATATTTTTATTTGTTGAATAATATCCGTCGTTCTGGAATGTCCATCGTGGTCTGTTTGACATGATAAACTCGTGTAGCCGCGTAAAATAAGCGACCCCACAGCATCTGTGTATAAATTACTTATACAGCGGTGACATTAATGTCCTCCTGAGGCTGCCGATTAGCCATGAAGAAACACAACCAAGGACTCGAACAAATACTACCGGTTGTCACAGAATTTCTCTCACATTTTTAAAGTTTCGTATGGAAAGTGAAGCGTGTGGTGTTCAGCTATCAAACTTCTTCATCGACAGCTCTGGCATTGCAATGATCGGAATACTGGACGACGTAACTGACTGAGTGAACTTGTAAAGAATCTGTGCCGTTCTTAGGTAGCAAGGCCCACGCAAAGATAAAATAAAATCACGGTAATAAGAAAGTGATAGGTAATGTCGGCCTATAAATGTATTATACGGGAAAGTAGGTTTTAAATTGTACACGTGGAAGTCCGTGCAGTATTATGCTCCAGTTTACACTTACGTTGTCGAAGAGTTCTCTTCCGTTCAGTTTTTCCTACCAAAACTTCGTAGACACGCACTTCTGTTGCATGTATACTACATTCCCCACACATGTGATCGTAACTGGACTGTCGTTGCAATATTTGGGCTAGCGTAGAGTACGGAAACTGTGAGGCTTCTCATCAAATTTGTACAGCTGTGCGATACATTAAGATTTCTTGATTTCTTTGTGCAGTTATACGTAGACATTTAACATAAACCACTAAAAGTCTTTTGCTAAGTTGCCAATATATTATATATTACCAGTTGAATTTTATTGCAGTTTCCAAATAAGAATATTCGGTATTTTAATGCATAATATAGTGACTGAACTCCACCTTATCGCTTTACAAATTTGAAACTGACTGTAGTCAACTTTGTCCATAATTCCATGGTGCCATCACACTCGATTAGATATATATTGTAATTTTGTTATGTATATGTGTGTATATATATATATATATATATATTTATACACACACACACACACACATATTCATGTACAGTACTAAGAGAATTACAAGACATATGAACCGGCCTAGTTCACAGCAACTGGACTGGCTGTGAAATAAATTGCAAAAGTCTCGGTGTCCACTTTCCATAATAACCTGTTTCCTGTTTGTATATAGAGATAGAGCGTGTGTCTGTCTGTCTGTCGTTATGTTGAGTTTTATATTTGATGTAGGTACTTTTTTGTATGTATGTTTGTTTCTTTGTTTGTTTTGTTCGGTGCTCGGCGCCCGGGCTCCGACCTCCCGCTTGCTGCTTGTCACTGGTTTTCTTGTGCAGTTGATGTCCCATCCGCCTGCCTCGCTCGCTCTGTCTGGAACGTTGTACTAACTAATGTAGAGGCGACTGTGAAAAATTACATGTCTCTAAATTATGACTGGCTCAGGTTTTCTGGTTCAGCGCAAGAGGATCACATTATTGCCACGCTACAAACTTGGCTTTCATGAAGGTACCGCCAGAATATTGTTTACAAGATGGATGGATTCCAGGCCTGTTCCATCAGCTCTGGAAGTTCCTTCCAATGAAACATTTCCACGTTAAATTATTCAATAATCTTTATTCAGCTTATTTTTCCTGTTTTCGTGGTGTCAGCTCTTCTATGAAAACAACATTAATGATGATTTTAAGTTGCCTAGAGGTGGCAGCATTATTATACCAATCGCACCCACGAAATGATCCCAGACTATCTGTTAAGAGTTTCTTTTCTTGCCTGTACTTTTTTAAACGGTCATATTTAGTTGAACATCTCAATCTTCCGGCATGTGACATCGCGTAGTTTGGAAGAGAGGTGCCAGTTTATCGAAGGAGCCTCCTGCCTGCATCTTCAGGAAAGAGAACGACTACAGCAAGCACGTGAAATAAACAATAATATAAATGAATACGCGTACATTTTGGTGTCCGTGTTGGAATTTGGAAGACGATTGACAGAATTACCCGTCGACCCCTTTTTTCATATGAAGAGCCGCAGAAATATCTTTAACAATATTCCGAGTTGTGTCATTCCTTTCCTTTTTATCAGATTTTCGCTAAAATGTTTTTTTCCCCGAACCACCGTTTGCAACAGCAAGCATCAGTCTAGCTTTAACAGGCCTATTACCACATGCTGTGTACGTATGACAGTTTCTGCTGAATTTGCTTTATAACTCATCTTCTTACCATATCTATATGGACACCCACACCCACACTCCAATTACAGTGGCTGCAAAAATCTGAAGGTTTGCAACCATCTCGTACCGAATATTGCAACATGTATGTTGCAGTATGATACTCACCATAAATAGAGGGTAACTTTAAAACACTATATAGCGATTGTCCATTACCATGGACAGCATTTCGTATCACCATGTCTACAAATCTGTGCTTATTATGCGCCATTGCAAGACTGCGAAAAGGGACTATTGGCTTCGTCATTACTGTCCGTCCGCACGGAACAATTCGGCTCACACTGGACGGATTTTCGTGAAATTTAATATGTGTGTATTATTCGAAAACCGGCCGAGAAAATTCAAGGTTTATTAAAATCTGAAAATTGTAAGGGGTACTGTACATGAACACGAATACACATTTTTTTTATCATACATCGCTCATTTCTACTTACATTGAGAAATGTTCCAGACAAAAGTTGTAGAGAAAATCAAAACTCACACTTTATGTTCAATAACTTTGTTTCGAAAATCGTGCAGTTTGTGAAATAATGTGGAAAAATATTGTAGAGCCGGACAGGCCACCGATAACAATATGGCGCATGCGCATTCCATGCTGGATACCTAAGGCTACAAATACACACTCAGAATATGTAAAAAAATGTTATTTCCTACTGCAACAATGGTTACAAGAACGCGCCTCAGTGTTACGTTATACGTACATTACCTGTATTGTTTAAATTCGATATGGATGGTTTGGTGCGCGCCTGGTTCTGACTGCCAAAAATGGCTGTGATTGGAATAGTAACTTAATAATATTCGCAGTAATCAAGGTGTAACAAAACTCGATATCAACATCATGAATAATCAGTATGTTATAGTCTTCACGGTGGTGAGTATAACAGTTACTGTCATCTGAGATGAAAGGCCGTGTAGTCTGCCATTTCGGAGGAAAATTCTGCTTCCCTCTTCTGCCCTGAAGCTGGAGGTAGAGGGTTTCGGCAAAAGGATGGTAAATTTTAGCTCGACTACGCGACGATACTTCAGAGAAGAAAGCAATCTGCAGATCTGTTTAGGTTCACTTGAGGAAGGAAGAGAAACTGCGATGCTGTGCGTCCATGTGCTTTTTCATTTGTGCTTTTCTAGTGGATGGATTATATTTCGCCATATTTCCTTCAGTATTTATTTATCTTATCGTGCACATCCTAAGAGGATACGATATGATATTTGAAATACCTTTAAATGTATTTCCAAATACAGAACTTTCACAATGTCGAAAAATTCTTCTGAAATTTCCCTTAACCATTTGTGAACTTATATGAGCAAGGCTGTTCATATATATATTTGTCTTCAATGCGGTCATGGGCCTGTTGATTTCCGTAACTGTCAGCAGCAGATAGCACCGCAAAACTAAACTAAAAATTACATGCGAGTATAAAAAATTAATTAAAATCTGTTTCACATCTGAAGCCACCCTGATACCTCACTACAAGTGTCACATCACGTGTTCCTGCAGTTCGTAACTGAAGCCACCCTGATACCTTACTACAAGTTTTTAATATAGTATTTAACCAACTTGATGCACAAAATTTGTTTCACAATAAGTTTTATTTCATGCCTCTACATGTTTCGAGCACATGTGTTCATCATCAGGAGGTCAAAATTGCAT
>Ga0123353_10008737_pt1 | contig 13877 bp, 10 predicted proteins | sample TergutLab28metaG_3_FD_92763 | JGI IMG/M metagenome (GOLD analysis project Ga0123353, IMG submission 92763) | Labiotermes labralis P3 segment gut microbial communities from Petit-Saut dam, French Guiana - Lab288 P3 | ecosystem: Host-associated > Arthropoda: Insects > Digestive system > Gut ... | reverse complement strand
TCGCCTCAAAAACGCTGGTCTTTAGCATACTAAGCACTATTACGGGCAGAGGATACTGCGGCAGCAGATGCCTTAAAAACTTAATGCCGTCCATACGCGGCATTTCGATATCCAGAGTCATTACATCGGGGTCGAGTTCCGGTATTTTGTCCTTGGCCTCAAACGGATCGCTTGCAAAACCGACGACCTCTATGCGGCTGTCGGACGCAAGCCCCTTAGACAGAATCTCACGGAATAGAAGCGAGTCGTCGAGGACAAGCACCCTTATTTTGGGTTTGTCAGGCATTGTCAATCGCTATATTCTCTATTATCTCCATCTCCTCGGTCTTCAGCAGCTTCTCGGCGTCGAGGAGCAGCAATACCGCATCGTTTGCTTTGCCTATACCCTCTATATAGCGGTTCTCAAAACCGACCGACCCCCCGGTCGGAGGCAGCGCTATCTGGTCGTCTTCGAGTGTCAGCACATCGTCTACCTTGTCGACGATCAGCCCGACCGCGATGTTGTTCACGTCGATAACTATTATACAAGTGCGCTCGTCGTAAGGGATCTCTTCCTTCCCGAACTTGAGCCTCACGTCGATAAGAGGTATGATGCGGCCGCGCAGATTGATGATGCCTTTCACATAGTCCGGCGTTTCAGGCACCTTTGTCGCTATTTGGACGCCGATGATCTCTATGACGAAGCGGATAGGCAGCCCGTAGATATTATCCTCGAGCGTAAAGGTCAGATATCTCCCCCGTTGGGTATCTTCCTCTTCAAATTCTTCTTCTTCTATGAAACCGGCCATATCGTCCCTCCGTTAGATATAATTGATATTCTTGCCGAGCGATTGCACCCTTACCTTCCCGTCCTCGAGAGTAAAATAAACCGTGCGGCCGTAATTTGCCCCGACGTCCTCCGCGACCAGCGGTATCCCGTAATGGTTCAGCTCATTCTTCGTCGCCGCGACATTCCGCTCGCCGATCGTTTCGACGAACGTCGTACCGTGCATATTAAACATGTTCGCCCCGCCCATTATTTTAGCGATGATCGACTTGCGATTCGCGCCTTTGCTTTCCAGATCGGATATAAGATCGGGTATAGCCGTGTCTGCGTACTTCATGCGGTCGTCTATCGTCCCGTCCGAGCGCATCGAGCTTGACGGCAGCATTATATGTAAAAGGCCCCCGACGCGTGCTTTGGGATCGTACAGCGCGATGCCGACGCACGAACCAAGCGCGTACGTCACGAGTGTGTCGGGTGACTTGGAAATCTTATAATCTGAAATACCAACCGCAATAGTATTGCTCATCCGTCGAGTCCCAGCTTGCTCAAAATGATATTCAACGACGGGATATCAGCAAACAAGATCACGTGGCTTGTCATGCTGCGGGAATCGGTCTTGAAACTTTCTTCGATCAATAGGATCTTGCTGTTGTCTATCGAAAACAAAAGGAGCGGCGCGCTGAGTATCGCGCCAACCATGTCGATAGCGACGTACGGAACGGAGACCTCGAAATTCAGATCCGTCATAGTCGCGATAGAACCGAGATAGGAACAGCCGAGGATATTGCCTATCTCTTTGATCATGGAGATCTTCATATCTGAAAAATGATCGGAGCCGCCGCCCTTGCCATCGTCCATGCCGCCTATCAACAGCTCTCCGATATTCATCGCGTCGTCGTGGTTCAGTATGAAAAGCACGATGCCGCGAACGTCGCCCCCATATTGGATCATTATCGCTATACCGAGATCCTCAGGATCTCCGACGGTGCGTATGACGCCGTCGTAGTCCAGTATCTTCACCTGAGGCACGGTAATGCCGACGCCCTCGTCGAGCATTACCGAAAGAGACGTCGCCGCGTTCCCGGCACCGATATTTCCGAGTTCACGGAGCACATCGATCTGTGTGGCGTCCAGTTCTCCGTATGTTTTAATCACTTATTTCCCCTTCGACATTTCGTCGCGCATAGTATCCCCCCTGGGTCTGCTCATAACCGTCATAGCTGCCTTTGTAAGGCCGGAAAGCACATCGGTCTCATATTGGACTTTGTAATTTTCTATCATCTGGGCGTACATCTTTCCCCCGCTCGTCGTTACATATTTTGTTGGGAGTTTATTCAGAGCTAAGGCGAGTATATCCTCGCGGTTTTCCAGCGTCGGCTCAATATTCAGCTTGGTCATTACAGACGGCAGCAGATCTACCGCGATCTCTTTCACCAGATTGAATGGCCGTTCTTGTTCGTGATAACTCATGACGCGTCCTCCAAAGTCTCAGCAACTCCAAACCGCATCTTATTCAAGCACGTTCTTGACTGTCTGCAATAGCCTCTCCGGTTTAAAGGGCTTCACGATGAAGTCAAGAGCGCCGAGCTTTACAGCTTCGATCACCATACTCTCCTGTCCCATGGCTGAGCACATTACGATTTTCGCGCTCGGATCCAGTTCGCGAATCTCTTGCAAAGCGACCAAACCGTCCTTTATAGGCATTGTGATGTCAAGCAGAGTCAAATCAGGTTTAGTCTCGGTAAAAAGCGTCACCGCTTCTTCACCGTTGCCTGCCTCGACAAAATCCGAAAACCCCACCTTCTTTAGGTTTTCTTTGATCATCATGCGCATAAACGCAGCGTCGTCCACAATCATAATCCTTGGCATTGTAGTTTTCTCCCTTATTCCTCCAAGAACCCCGAGGTCATTTCAAAGACTTAGAAATTATACAACGTCCGCCTGAAACATGCAACGCACGCTTGTTAAATGTTTTTTCTACTTTTTACGCCTCTCTGTCGACGACCAGATCTTCGGCGGCGATCTTGCGAAGCTCTTTCTTGCTGAAAGTGTCGTAGATGATCGGGATCACAAATAGCGTCATAAGTGTACCGTAGGCGAGCCCGCCTATGCACACGATAGCGAGCGGCTGCATCATCCTCGATCCGTTGCCTATCGCGAGCGCCATCATGAGCAGCGCGCCTATCGTAGCCAGCGCCGTCATGAGGATGGGACGCATCCTTGTAGCCGCGCCTTCGCGGATCGCCTGTACGCGTTCCATGCCGTCGAGCCTGAGCCTGTTGATATAGTCCACGAGCACTATGGCATTTGCCACGATCACGCCAACCAGCATCGCGAAGCCGATCAGCGAAACGACCGAAAGGATCTTGCCGGTTATGATAAGGGCCAAAAATCCGCCGGTAAAAGCCAAAGGAACCGTGAACATTATTATGAACGGGCTCTTGAGCGACTGGAACTGCGCGACCATGATCAGGTAGACAAGGAGCAGACCGAGCAGCAGCATGAACCCTAGCTGCTCGAAAGCGTCCATGATCGTGGCGCTCTCGCCTGTGACCTCATAACTGACGCCGTAAGGGAGGCTTATACCTGCCAGGGCCCTCTCCACCTCCTGCGCCATTAGCGTGACATTGTAGTCTTCGCCCAACGTGATGTTCATCGGCATGTACCGGCGCTGATCCTGGCGCGAGATAGACGGCAGCGTTTGGCTCTCGCTTACCTCCGCGATCGCGGAGAGCTTTACCATCTCCGTCGAGCCGTCGCGCTTCGTCACCGGAAACTCAAGTTTCTTTATATAATCAGGCGTCAGGTCCCCCGCTTCGGAAAACTCGTTTACGAGCACGACGTTGTAGTTGTCTCCGCCCCACAAAATGCTCGTAGCCGTGCTCTCTTTCGTAAGCGCGGCGCTCACCTGCTGAAAAACCTGCGCGGTAGTAAGCCCGTGTTCGGCCGCCTTGAAACGGTTCACGGTAAAGTGTATCTCCGGCGTCGCGTCCTCCATGCCGTCGTTTATCTCATCGATCCCGTCTATGCCTGAAAGCGCCTCGCTGATACTCGCCGACGCCTCGATGAGGTCCCTCGTAGCGTCCCCGAATATATTGACCGTGATCCCGCTGCCGCCGAGCATCGTGATATCCATACTGCCGGCGCCGCTGACGCTTACTTCCATGTCTATATCCTGAAGCACGCTTGCGATCTCTTCCTCGATCAGCGCAATATCCACGTCTTCCTCGACCAAAACGTACGCGGTGACCTGACGCATGAAGCCCCCGCCGCCGCCGCTGCCGCCCGTTAGGAACCCTATCATCCCGCCCGAGCTCTCGCCTGACATCATACCGACGGTCTCCACACCTTCGATACCGGTTATTCGTATTTCAGCCTCGTCGGCTCTTTCCCTGCGCTGCTCGGGCGTACTCTCCTTCGGCATGGTAAGCGACGCCGAGATCTGGGAGCTCACCCCCTCAGGCATATACTGGAACCCTCTCGTCAAAACGGGAACGGCGCTTCCGGCAAGCAGGACGACGGCGATGATCAGCACGACGGGCTTGTAGGTGAGCGCCCATACGAGCGCCTTGTCATATACGGCTATCATGCGGTCGAGCCACTTGTGCTCTTTCGGCTCCATCTTTCCGAAAAGGCCGCTGGCGAGCGTCGGCACGAGCGTCATAGCGATAGCGAGGCTCGCGAGCAGCGCGAAGGCGAACGTCAATCCGAAGTCTTTGAATATCTGGCGCGTCATGCCCTGCACGAAGACCAGCGGCAGGAAGACGCAGATAGTCGTCAACGTCGACGCCGTGATCGCGCCGGCGACCTGCATGGTCCCGCTGATCGCCGCTTTGACAGGCGAGTAACCTTTTCCCCGGAGCCTGAATATATTTTCTATTACGACGACGCTGTCGTCGACCAGCCGGCCTACGGCGATAGCCAGTCCGCTGAGCGATATGATGTTGATCGAGACGCCCGTAAAGTACATGGCCACAAGCGCGAAGACGAGCGATATGGGTATCGAGCAAAGCGTGATGAACGTCGGTCTGATATCCCTCAAGAAGAGCAATAATATGAGTATCGCGAAAAGCGCGCCCCAGAGCAGATCCGAGAAGATCGAGTTGATCACATTGTATATGTAGTCGCCCTGGTTCATCATCGGTGTGAACCTCAAGCCGGTGTACTCGCTTTCGAGCGCGGTAAACTTTTCGAGGATCGCGTCTGTGACTTCGGTAGTCGAGAACTCGCTCTGTTTCATGAACTCAAGCAGGACGCCGTCGTTTCCGTTGATCTTCGCATAGATCTCATCGATGTTGTCGCTCAGGAATACGTCGGCGACGTCGGAGAGCTTTATAACTCCTACCTCCTCGACGCCCGTGTCCATCAACGCCATATCGCCTATTTCCTCGATAGACGTCGCCTCGTCGCCGACACGCACGAGGTAGTCCTGGTAGCCCTGTTTCACATAGCCCGCCGGCATAGCGAAATTCTGCGCTTTTAGTATCGTCGAGATCATAGCCATATTGAGTACGCCGCTCATATCAGCCTGCTTCAGGGCGTTCTCAAGCGCTTCCTCAAACTGCTCAAGCCCCGCCTCGATCTGCGCAATGCCCGCTGTGAGCTGCCCCTGCGCGGATATGAGAGCCGCCGCTCCGCTGGCCAGCTGGAACTGCGTCTCTATGGTCATTCCGTCAAGCGTACCCTGCGCCTCGGACAGGCCTTTCATGATCGGCTCCATCTGCGCTATCCCGGCCTCGACAGCTGTGATACCTTCCTCTATCTTTTGTTGCGCCCCTTCCCATACCATATCGGCGATCGAGGCCCGGACCTCGGGCGTGAACCCCGCCAGGACCTGATCTGTGATATTGGTCACGTATTGCTCCCTGACCGAGTCCGAGATCGCCTGTATCTGTTCAGGCGTAAGGGGCGGCAATCCAAACGAAGCCGCCTGATCCTCCGCAGCCAATACCGCCGCGTCGATCGCCTGCTGGATCATCGGCTCCGCCTGAGCGATCGCATCCGCGGTCGCGGAGTTTATCGCTGTCTGTATAGCGGCTTCGGCTGCCGCCTTGATCGTAGGATCGTTTCTCCGGATCACCTTCTTCAGCTGTATTTGGAGCTCTTCGAGCGTCTTTCTGAGTTCAGCGAGCTGTACGGCCAGCGGTATTCCGAAATCGGCCCAGCTCTGGGCGAGCTGCGTCGATCCGCCGCTGATCCCGTCGGCAAACTGCTTGACGCCGTCCTCCAGTTCGGTGTTCTTCGCCTTCAGCTCGTTCAGCGTTGACTGAAGGTCAGCCTTCTTATTTATAAGGTCTTGCTCTTTGTCCCCGATCTCCTTTTCGATCGCGGCCGCCAGCTTGTCATTGATGCCGGTCACATAGTCTTCTCGTATGACTACGTTTATCTGCTCCCGTCTCATACCGCTGACGGAGAGGCTCGCGACCCCGTCAATACCTTCAAGCTTGAGCTGCAATTCCTCTTCCATGAGGCGCGACAGCTCAGCGTTCGTGGCGCCTTGCTGCTCTACGGCCGCGATGATGACAGGCATCAGGTTCGGGTTCATTTTTATGATGACCGGGCTGCTTATGAGATCGTCCCATCCCCCCCTAAGACGGTCTATACGCTGCAGCATCTCGATAGTGACGCCGTCGAGATTGACGCCGTCGACGAACTCCATTGAGATCATGCTGAAATTGGCCCGCGACTGCGAACTGATGCTTTTGAGCCCTTCGAGCGTCGCGAACCCCTGCTCGAGCGGCCTTGTCACCTCTGTCTCGACTTTCTCCGACGTAGCCCCCGGGTATGTCGTCATCGCGAGCACGTACGGCAGTTCCAGATTTGGTAAAAGCTCAGGCTTCATAGACCTGAAACTCGTGATCCCGAGAGCGAATATTATTACTACCACCACCAAAATGGTGAAGGGTTTTCTTACGCTAAAACCTGCCAATATAACTCCTGCCTGTATTCGATAGTTAAGTTGTTAACAGTATAGAACTTAACTATTTTAATGTCAATACGATTTCTTCTTTTTTAAAAGCCTGAGATTTACAAATAAATGAGGGAATTGTATAATGGTTGCATTCGTGTGCGCATTACCTTATAGGCAATGGGAGATTTTATGTCGGAAGAAATTAATAACGATTCATTATTGGAACTATATTTATATGAGTCTACTTCCTTGCTTGACTCTCTGGATAACATCCTCTTAAGCGCCGAAGCGGACGGCGATCTTTCCACCGAAAGCGTCAACGAGATATTCCGGATAATGCACACGATCAAAGGTAGTTCCGCCATGATGGCCTATACAGGCATAGCCGAGGTTTCGCACAAGACAGAAGACCTCTTTTCCGCGATCCGCAATTCCGGACTTAATACGGCGTGGTTCAACGAATTGTTCGACGTGATGCTTGCCGTTTCAGATTTCCTGAAAACCGAAGTCGGCAAGGTGCAGGAAGGGCTCCCTCTTGAAACCGAGATAGAGCCGCTTACGGCCGTCGTCGCGAGCCTTGCCGCCAAAATGCAAGAAGACGCGCCCGAAGAGCCAAAGCCCGATCTGGGCCGCACGCTCGGGGGCATGCCCGCTCCCGCTCCCGCTCCCGCGCCTGAGCCGGAACCTGAGCCGGAACCGATACCCGAACCTGTTCGGGAAATAGCGGAGCCTGCTACGAGGCTGGAAGACTATATGCCTGAGGCGCCTGAAGGCGGCCGCATGCTCGGCGCCGAACCGCCCGAAACAGCCTGGTCCCCTCAACCTGCGGAAAGCGAACCCGAGCCGGACGAGCTCGCCGCCGATATCTCAAAGGTCACAGCGCGCGCCTCCGAGGCGGCGCCGGAAGGAAATGAGACCTGTTTTCTGCACATCCATTTCAACGAGGGCTCCAAGATGGAAAACATCAGAGCCTTTATGCTTATCAACAAACTCAACGAAAAGGGAACTGTCAATCGCACTATCCCGGCAAACCCCGAAGCCGACCCTGACGCGGCCAATACGATCATCGAGCGTGGCTTCTACGTCAGCTATACTACGACGCTGTTCCGCGAACAAATTGAGACGCTTGTCAAGGGTACGTTGTCCGTTGAATCCGTATCGTTCCTGCGCAGGCTGCCTGACGATGCAGGAGCCGCGGAAGCGGATGCTAAACCGCAGCCAAGGCCACAGCCTGTCGCCGCAGACGAGGCGCCCGAACCGGAAGCCCCGGAAATGTTTCCTCCCGAACCCGAACCGGCCGTCATGAAGGAGCCCGAGCCCGTTATAGAGCCGCAGCCCAGGCCCATGCAGTGGCCCGCGGCAGAACACGAGGAGCAGCCGAAGCATCCCGTGGCCGGAAGACCCGTTTTCATCGACGTTACAAAGCCGGCGGGACCTGAGCCGGCGCCGATGCCGATACCGGAACCTGAGCCTAAGACTGAGCCTGCGCCTCAGCCGGCCGAGCCACCCGCTTTGGGGCCGCCGCCGAAGCCAGCGCCTTTACAGGCGCCGCGCGCCGGGGCCGAGTCGTCTCAGGCGGGTATCACACACGCGAACCAAAACATCATCAGCGTCGAACTGAAAAAGCTCGACGCCCTGCTCGACCTTGTCGGCGAGATAGTGATAAACGAATCCATCGTCACTCAGAATCCCGAACTCGAAGGGCTTGAGTTGACGAACTTCAACAAAGCGGCCCACCAGCTTGACAAGCTCACAAACGAGCTGCAGGACACCGTCATGTCGATACGCATGCTGCCGGTGGCTATTGTCTTCCAGCGTATGCGCCGCATCGTTCGCGACATGAGCAAGAGCCTCTGCAAGGAAGCCAACCTCATCCTCGTAGGCGAAGCGACAGAAGTGGACAAGACCATACTCGACGCGCTGTCAGACCCGATCATGCACCTTATACGCAACGCGATGGATCATGCCATAGAGTCGCCTGCCGAGAGGATAGACTCCGGCAAGAGCGTCAACGGACATATCATACTATCGGCGCAAAACAGCGGCGGCGACGTGATAATATCTATCAGCGACGACGGGAGAGGTCTCGATAAAAACGTGATACTCTCGAAAGCGCGTACCCGCGGGCTACTCCGCAAACCCGAAAGCGAATACACGGACAAGGAAATATACAACCTGCTAATGGCGCCCGGGTTCTCGACGCGCGAAGATGTCTCAGAGTATTCCGGGCGCGGCGTCGGGCTTGACGTGGTAAAGAGCAATATAGAAAAGATCGGAGGATCAGTCACTATCGAAAGCAAGATTGGGCTCGGCACCAATGTCATCATGAAGATCCCGCTTACCCTTGCTATCATATCGTGCATGGAGATCGTGATCGGAAAAGAGATCTACTCTATCCCGATCAACAATATCCGCGAGTCGTTCAAAGCTAGCATCGGCCAGCTGATCACCGACCCGTCGGGCGTCGAGATGATTATGCTGCGCGGGAACGCGTATCCCATACTGCGCCTTTACGACGCGTTCGGCTGCGACGGCGCCATCACCGATATCACGGATGGAATACTCGTGCTCGTTGACGCGGGAGACCACAACGCGTGTATCCTTGCCGACAGGCTTGTCGGGAAATTCCAGGTCGTCGTCAAGCCGTTGCCGCTGTACCTGAATAAATTCGGCGTCAAGCGCTCGGGCATTTCAGGCTGTACCATCATGGGTACAGGAAATATAAGCCTCATCATCAACGTACAGGAGCTAGTCGACTGACCCGGATATGCGCAGCCTAAACGAGCAAGAACTAATTGACATAGCCAGTTATGTTAAAGAAAGATACGGAGTCAATCTGGCTGAGAAACGTATGCTCGTTGAAAGCCGGCTCGGATGTTATGTGCAGTCCAAGGGTTTTGAAGATTACGGCTCATATTTCGATTACGTCAAAAACGACCCTACCGGGACCGAGATAGCAAACCTCATCAATCGTATCACGACAAACCATACATTCTTTATGAGGGAAAGCGATCACCTCGAGTTCTTTACTCATGAAGTATTGCCTTGGATCGAGAAGCTTCCGGACGGCAACGACATGCGCCTCTGGTGCGCCGGCTGCGCCACGGGCGAGGAGCCATACGGCCTCGCGATACATATACTCGACTATATCAATACCCACAACAGCAGCCTTAATGCCGCCGATGTGACCATACTCGCTTCCGACATCTCGGAAAGGGCTTTGATGGCCGCTTCCGAAGGGGTTTATCCGCATGAGAATCTGCTGGCGATCCAGGCGAATTGGCTCGGGAAATATTTTATGGACCTCTTTGACGGCACCTACAAGGTCACGGACGAGCTGCGGTCGAGCGTGGCCTTCAAGAAAATAAACCTGCTGGATCATTTCAACATAAAGAAACCGTTTCATACGATCTTCTGCCGAAACGTCATGATCTATTTCGACGCCGAGACCCGTATTTCATTGATAAACCGCTTTTACGATATAATGACGCCGGGCGCATACCTCTTCATAGGGCATAGCGAATCCCTTACGTCGTTTTCCCACGGCTTGAAATATATCAGGCCTTCGGTCTACAGAAAACCCTTGGAATAAAAGAAGCGATCCGCCGGGCCCGCCTTCTCGTCTATGCGCAGGCTGCCGACCTTTTTAAATCCGTCATCGGCTGCGTAAGCGCTTATGCTGTTCGGACTCACTATGTAAAAAGTACCGCTGATGAATAGCCCCCGCACCTCGGCCCACACATTATCATCGTTTTCGAGCTTAAGCTCGGCCTTCTTCTCGAAACCCGACGCCGCGTCGTACCCGTATATCATATAGCTTCCTTCTACGGGGAAAGCTACGAGCGATTTATCGGCGCTGACAAGGATAGCTTCCGGGTTTTGCTCGGCCGCGGAGTTTTTGTCTCCCAGCGAAACCGAATGGAGTTCCCTGAAGCCCGCAGGATCGCCGTCGTCAAACATCATGATCATGAGGTCAAGGCGTGACCCTGTTTCCACGTCCGTATCCCGCCCGAGCCCAAAGAGCAGGCCGTCAGAATACGGCATGAGAAAGTCGGGCAGCCACCCTGTCTCAAGCTTGCCGGCTACTCGCGGAGCGGCCGGATCGCCGAGGTCTACAGCCACCAGAGGATTAGTTTTATTGTATGTCATAAAGTACGCGGCGTCTTCTACGAACCGGCTCGCGTTCACGCGCTCACCCGGAGCTATATCGTCGATCTTACCAAGCGGTAAAAGGTTTTCATCCAGCGCGTAAAGCGCGCTCTCCGTCTCCATCGTACCTGCAGGGAGCTGCGCCCAGTCGTCGGAAGTATAGATGCCGTGCGGGTCTATAAACCCATACCAGACATTTAAGTCCACGGTCGTCATGAGCCTGAGCGCCCCGTGATACTCGTCCAGCGAAAACTTGTCCGTCATGAATCCGGGGACCTTTGCCTGAGCTTTCGGCTCTACGCGTCCCTCGTCGATGGTCAATTTCGCCAGCAGCGTTTCGGACCAATTCGTGTACTGGACATAGTCAATACCCGGTTCGTCGCTGCCGGATGACGGCGGCAGCGTTCCCCCCGGTTCTTTCAATTCTTCCGAAGCCATCCTAACGAGATATACCGCACCGTGGCTGGCATATACCGTGCCCACGTCTCCGTACACGGCTTTAAGCGAAACGAAATCCCCCGTCTCTATGGCGTCGATCCCGGATATCACCGTATAGCTCGGCCACGAGGATCCAGGCGTTATAAGGATGTCGCTCTCGTTCGGCAAAAACTGCTCGCCGTCCCGCGCGTACAAAGGCACGAATGTCTTCGGATCAGTCGGTTTCATCTTAGGCACGTCCCCGTAGTAGGTCGTTATAAGATAGACATGATCCCCTACCATACGGCTGCTGACATATGAACCGCTCTGCGAAAGCGTATGTATCTTCACAGGCGATCTGAGATCGCTAATGTCGAATATATCGATCGACGTGTCTAAGATCTGGCCGCCGAACGGATACCATATACTAGCCATCGGGACCTCCGTGGCCTCCATGCCGGGCGTCTGCTGAAGCGCCGACGGGTTCACTCCTTGCCGGAGCGCTATGAGCCTGTCGCCGCATAAAAACATTTCGAAATATACCTGCTGCTCGTCTTCTATTGGCTGGGCGATCTTTGCTATAAGTTCCATATCATCCCCGGCGGCACGCACGACAGACAGGCTGTTGCTGTTGATCGTATATATGTATTCCCCGTCAGTCGCAAGGACGTCGGCCTCGCGGACCCCTTCGACCGTCTCGTTGATACGCGAAAAACTATCGTAGTAGTCCATCGACATCCTGTCTTCCTGCCCGAGTTCGCCTCCGTCCGCCGTACCCGCGATCCCGCGCGTCTGCTCCATGATCAGGGCGTACAGATCCTCATACCCTGCGCCGGCCGTCGCCCAACCGGCAGACTCGATCTCGCCACTTATAACGGGCGCATCGGGCTCCTGAGGCAGCGCCTCCGGTGCGGCGGGGGCAAACGGCCCGATCCCGTTGTTGAACATATAAGTAGACGCGACAGCGATACCTGCCGCGACCGCTGCGATAGTTATCAGGGCCCTCCTGGTCCTCCGGCTTTCGTGTACGACCTGACGTTTTTTGCGGGGTGCCGGAGCTTCTTCGGCGGGCTTGGCCGCCGAAACATCGTCGACCCCGACTCTGGGCAGAGGCTTCTCGTCAGACGCCGGATCCGTTTCAGGATCCGTATCGCCGCTCCCGGCCCTCAGCCACGCAGGCGTTTCGTAGTCCGCCTCGATATCCGGCAGAGAACCATATCCTTCATACGGGCCTTCGATCTCGAGTCCCGCGCCGGCCTGAAGCCCGGCGCGCCCGCCCGGCTCGTCGACCTCGTCTTTCTCTTCCAAAAGCCTGTCGATATCGTCGGTATCGATCATTCATTCCCCCCTAAAAAACTTCAATATAATTAGTATATCAAATTTTGTATTAGACTATTACATGGAAGACCTGATAGAATGATAGTTCTTGTGGAGGGGCAATGAAGGGCGAATTTATTGAGGTCAACGGCGTAGAGCTGTTTTACAGGAAAAAGGGGCAGGGGCCGCCTATCATAATGCTGCACGGAAACGGTGAAAACCACAGGATCTTCAGGCAGCTCAGAAACAAGCTTGCCGAAAAACGGACGGCGTATACGCTCGATAGCCGCGATCACGGGAGAAGCGGTAAAGTCAAAGTACTGAACTATATAGACATGATGGAGGACGTCGTCTGTTTTATTAAGAAACTTGACCTTCACAAACCCGCGCTGTTCGGGTTCAGCGACGGCGGGATCGTAGCCCTTCTTTTGGCTATCAATCATCCCGATATGCTCTCGGGACTTATCGTCAGCGGTGCGAATACACGGCCTGACGGCGTGAAGATGATAGCCGTAGTGCTCACGAAAATAGCTTACTTTTTTACAAGGAACCAAAAATACAAACTGATGTTGACGCAGCCTGACATCAAGGACACGGAGCTTGAGTCCATAATTACGCCGACTCTGGTGCTGGCCGGCAGGAATGACCTGATAAAGGAAGAGCATACGCGAAATATCGCGGCGCATATACGGGACAGCAGGCTGCTGATACTTGAAGGCGAAAACCACACGTCGTACGTTGTCCGCAGTGAAAAACTGGAGGGTATCATCGAGCCGTTTTTGGACGGTTTGGGGACGTGAGGGAGATGAGCAAAACGGAGGTTAAAATGAGGTTCGTATCGATATGGGTAACATAAAAACACGCTGTGAGTGGGCTGATAACGACGAGAAAATGACAAAATACCATGACGAGGTCTGGGGCGTTCCTGAGCATGACGACCGGAAGCTTTTCGCCAAGCTATGTCTGGATCTGATGCAGGCGGGGCTGTCATGGCGCACGATACTTTATAAACAGGAAAACTTCATAGACGCGTTTGACGACTTTGACATAGCAACCGTCGCGGGATACGGTGACGAAAAGTACGAGGAACTGCTTAATGACGCGGGTATAGTTCGCAACCGGCTTAAAATCCGCGCTATTATAAACAACGCAAACCGTGTACTGGAGGTACAGCGGGAGTTCGGCAGCTTCGACGCTTATTTATGGAGCTTCACACAGGGGCAGACAATCAAAAACAATTGGCAAGTCATCGATGAGATCCCGGCCGGCAGCCCTCTCAGCGACGCCATCAGCAAGGATCTGAAAAAGCGGGGTTTC
>Ga0123353_10008736_pt1 | contig 13877 bp, 13 predicted proteins | sample TergutLab28metaG_3_FD_92763 | JGI IMG/M metagenome (GOLD analysis project Ga0123353, IMG submission 92763) | Labiotermes labralis P3 segment gut microbial communities from Petit-Saut dam, French Guiana - Lab288 P3 | ecosystem: Host-associated > Arthropoda: Insects > Digestive system > Gut ... | reverse complement strand
TAGGCTTGATAAATCAAAGTTACTCGGTGCGCCGACAATCACCATATTGAGTTCAAGGGTTTTGACTTTATGAACAGGTATTGTCACCGTGAAGCTGGTATTGTCAAATATTACATCGGGATTTGCAATCAAAACGCCGTCATTGTTAAATAGCCGCACTTCCCCCGGAACCGAAAATGTAGAGTAGATTTCCTCACTGTGCGTAACGTGAATCTCCGCTCTCGCTATATTGTCGATTAATGATTTCTCGCCTCTTATTGTCACGTCTGACGGGCTGACCTCAAGCCCCGCTTCATCAATCTGCATGCCCTCGACTAAAAGATTCCTGATGAGAACTGTGTTAACAGCAACTTCAAGAGTAATAGACTCTATTCTTTCAACTTTTATTCTCGCTGTTTGACCCGGCTGACTGATTTCAAAATCAAAATCAGAATCGGACGTTACGATTATGTTTACTGTATGCTCGCCCTCTTCCGTAACACCGGAGAGATTAAGATGCGCTGAAAAATCATTGCTGCCGAGCCTGCTGATTTCACGGCGCTTGCCGCGTATTTGCACGTTGACTGTAAACTCGTAATCCTCCGCAAGCTGCAGATTATTCTCTGTCATGTAGGCAGGCGGGTTGATTATGACTGGGATATCACGGATTGTTTCGGTTACGTCGGGGAAAATCTGAATAGAAATAGCAAACCAAATCACAACGGATAAAATAACCGCAGTAACAATTGTTTTTATATTAGACTTTAACGATGATATAAAGTTCTTGAAAACCCTTTTCATAAAAATCTTCTTTGCCTTTCGATTTTTATATTGAAATTTAATAAGCTCGTTTAACGGATTTTGGTACTAAGCTAATTTACTCCCGCGCTTTCTTTCCCGCTTCTGTTTGGTCTTAGCGCTTCCGGTATCCGAGTTTGACAGCATTTCTCTGTTTAATATTTCGGCAAGCTTAAAACGGTCTAATCCTCTTCTGAGGCTGCCGTTTTCCGCAATCGAGATTATTCCCGTTTCTTCGGACACGACAATCACAATCGCGTCGCTTATTTCGCTCATGCCGATTGCGGCTCTGTGGCGTGTTCCGAGGTCTTTTGATATAAATTCTTCGTTCTGCGGCTTGGGCAGGAAGCAGCCGGCGGCAAGCACGACGCCCTCCCTTATAATCACAGCGCCGTCATGCAGCGGCGAGTTCGGGAAAAATATGTTTCCGAGCAGCTCGGCGGAAGCTGTGGCGTTGAGTACCGTTCCGGTATCCGCCTGCTCTCCGAGCTTTGTCTGGCGCTCCATGACGATAATAGCGCCTGTCGCCGAGCGCGAAAGCTTTTCACAGGCTCCCGCAATCTGTTCAACCGCAGCAGCCATATCAGTGCGCGGGTCGGCGGCGTTGAACGTCAGTGTCTGCACGACTTTTGCGCGCCCGAGCTTTTCAAAAACGCGCCGCAGCTCCGGCTGGAACATCACGATTACCGCCATAAGAGCGATGCTGAAAAATGTTTCGCTCAGGAATCCGAGTACCCGCAGGTTAAACTGGCTTACGATAAAGAAAATTAAAAAGATAGTAATAATCCCGCGCAGAAGCTGCTCGGCTCTGGTTTCGCGAATCAATTTCAATAATTTATAAGCAAGGTATGACATCAGAAGAATATCGAGAATATCGACAATCCCCATTGTTTTGATTATGCCTATTATGTTATCTAAAATATCATTTAAAAAAGCCATAATCCATACCTTTCGTTCTTAATTCAAGTTTCGGTAATCCGCAAGCATTTCATCAATCAGCAGCACGAGCCGCGAAGAAGGCCGTTCAAACGCCGCATTGTTTATAAAAATTATTCTGCCTTCCGTTACCGCGTCGAATTCATTAAAATATTCCGGCAGGTCGGCGGCTGCATAAATATCATTAAGCATAATTACATCGGGCTGATTTTCAAGCAGCAGCTCCGGGTTAAACTCGTAGTTTACACCAACGGCAATATTCTCGCCGAAGCAGGAAAACACCGAACTTTCAAGAGTGTCCGTTGTTGCGATTTTCATGCCGCCTGTTATATAAATAAACTTCCCGATGTTGACCACGCTTGTGTTGTCACAGGCGCGCGAAACAGCGGCAAAGGCGTTATCACCGGCTTCTGCCCCTGTGAATAACCCCTCAAACACAAGCCCGAGCGCGCGGTAGGTGTCGCGCAGGTCGTGCAAGCTTCCGCTTGACGGAATTAAAATAGTTTTTATTCCGAATTGTTCCATGCGAAACATATCCATTCCCGATATAGGCGTAGTTGTCAGCACTAAGGCAGGCGAAAGCGAAATTATTTTATCAATGTCGGGATTTGCCGCGCTCCCCGCTTCGGATACTTCCAGCATAACAGGGGGGAAATCGCAGTAACTGCTTCTGCCGATGAGCCTGTTTCCGTAGCCGAGCTCGTGAACAATTTCAGACAGCGACGGCGAAAGACTCACGACTCGCTGCGGACTGCTCTGTATTTCAACGTCGCCGATGAACAGCGGGAAAGGCGTGGGCTCCGGTATCGGCTCAAGGATTATATCCGGCTCAATAGCTTCGTTGTCGTCCTTATCGTCGCAGCCGGTTATAAGCAAGCTGATTAAAACTAATAACAGCAATAATATTTTAGTTATTTTCATATTCATTTCGTATCTTTTCAATAAGATTTAAAAAGTCCTCTTGTGTAGTAAGGCTCGCGCATTGGTTGCGGAAAAACGCCGCACCGCGCAGACCCCGTAAATATTTCGCTGCATGCGCACGCGCCTGCTTCATCGCTACTCGTTCGCCCTTATCACTGATTAAAAGCTCAATGTGCCTCATCATAACCTCAAGGCGTTTTTCAAGCGTAACATTCCCGTCACACATATTAAAAATCCACGGAGCGCCCCACGCCGCCCTGCCAATCATTACAAGGTCGCAGCCGGTCTGCTCGTACATCTGCCTGCATTTTTCAGCGCTCGTAACGTCGCCGTTGCCGATTACAGGGATTTTAACCGCCCTTTTTACTTCCGCGATTCTGCTCCAGTCGGCAGTGCCGCTGTAGAACTGCTCCCGGGTTCGCGCGTGTACTGTAATCGCGGCGGCTCCGTTTGCTTCGCAGATTTTTGCGGTTTCGACAGCGTTAATACTGCTTTCGTTCCAGCCCGTGCGAATCTTTACGGTCACAGGTATCGGCAAAACCCTGCATTTAGTTTCATTAAATTTGCCGGCGGCAGTTTTTTCTGCGGTTCTTACGACAGCCTGCACTATTTCACCAAGCAGCTTCGGCGTTTTTAAAAGTGCGCTTCCCGCACCGCCGCCTGTGATTTTCGGCATCGGGCAGCCGGAATTTATGTCAATTATATCCGGTTTATATTCTGCGGCGATTTCCGCCGCTCTTGCCATATAATCGGGTTTATTCCCGAAAATCTGCGCTGCGAAAGGCTTTTCATTCCCGCCGCAAGCGAGCAGCTTCGGAGTTTTCTTATCCCCGTAGACAAGCCCTGCGGAACTCGCCATCTCGCCGAAAACAAGTGCCGCGCCGAATTCACGGCATAAAACCCGCTGCGCATAGTCGCAAACGCCCGCCATCGGAGCGAGCACGGCAGTTTTCTCTATTCTCACGCCGCCGATATATACGTAATCCATTAGCTAATTATACTATAGTTTTAACGCGTTGTCAACATAAAAAAATGCGGCGCCGTTCATAAAACAGCGCCGCTCTGAAATTTTAGGTTATTTTAAGTCAGCGAAATACTTAATAGTCCTTACCATATTGCTGGTGTAGCTGTTTTCGTTATCGTACCACGAAACCACCTGCACCTGATAAAGGTCGTCAGCAACTTTGTTTACCATGGTTTGCGTAGCGTCGAAAATAGAGCCCGCAACAGAGCCTATGACGTCCGAGGAAACTATTTCGTCGGTGTTATACTCGAAAGCGTCGTTAGCCGCGGCTTTCATGGCTGCATTAATGCCGTCCTTGGTTACGTCGGTGCCTTTTACGACAGCGACAAGAATAGTTGAAGAACCGGTGATTACGGGCACACGCTGAGCCGAGCCGATGAGCTTGCCGTTAAGCTCGGGAACTACGAGGCCGATTGCCTTTGCTGCGCCCGTTGAGTTAGGAACAATGTTAGCGGCGGCGGCGCGCGCACGGCGTAAATCGCCTTTCGCGTGAGGACCGTCGAGGGTCATCTGGTCGCCAGTATACGCGTGAATCGTAGACATAATGCCGCTTTGAATCGGAGCGTAGTCATTAAGCGCCTTCGCCATTGGCGCAAGACAGTTAGTGGTGCAGCTTGCTGCGGAAATGATGGTATCGCTTGCTTTGAGTATATTTTCATTCACACCGAATACTACGGTCGGGAGGTCGTCGCCCGCCGGAGCCGAGATTATAACTTTTTTCGCACCTGCGTCAATGTGCGCCTGCGACTTAGCTTTTGTTACATAGAAGCCTGTGCACTCAAGCACCATGTCAATATCAAGCGCTTTCCACGGCAGGTCGGCCGCGTTTCGCTCCGCATAAATCTTCATTGTTACGCCGTCAACAGTAATCGAATCGTCGCCCGCCTCGACTTTAAAGCCTTTGTAAGGGCCCTGTGCGGAGTCATACTTTAAGAGATGCGCGAGCATCTTCGGGGAAGTGAGGTCGTTGATTGCAACGATTTCGTAACCCGGAGCCTTGAACATTTGTCTGAACGCAAGCCTGCCTATGCGCCCGAAGCCGTTGATTGCCACTTTTACTGCCATTTTTACTTTTCCTTTCTGACTCGTTTGAGTCGGGGAGTTTGCTTTCCTCTTGATGTCGTTTTGATTTTCAAGCGGGAATGTTCTCCTGTTTTTTTATTTACCTTATAATCATATCATAAATTTGACAGCAAGTCAATAAGTGTGGTATTATAAATTTATGACTTTATACTTAACCGATTTAGACGGCACACTACTTAATTATGCCGCAAAATTAAAACCCCGCGCCATTGAAATGCTTAACCGCATGATAAAAAACGGCGTGCTTTTTTCGTATGCAACAGCGCGGCGATTCCAGACAGCCGGGAAAATCATGCAGGATGTATCAATGAATATACCGGTTATTAATATGAACGGCGTGATTCTTACAGACCCCGTGACCGGTAAAAAAATCTCAACTGAAACAATCCATAAGCGCAGTATTGAGGCTGCGAAAGAGTTTATAATTGCAAATAATGAAACACCGATTGTATACGCTCATGTGAAAGGTGTTGAACGTGTCAGCTTCCTGAAAGAAAGTCATAAAGCCGTTCACAGCTTCAACGACACCCGCAAAGACGACCCTTTCCGGCACGCCTGCGACAGTTACGACGAGCTCTTTGAGGGTGAAATCTGCTATATAACATTTTTAAATCCCAAAAGTAAAATAGCCTCACTTGACGCGGTTTTTAACTGTAAAAACGGCTTCTCAGCCGTCACATACATGGATACCTACGCGAAAAATCTTCGCTTTTATGAGGCGTGGAGCGCGGGCGTTTCCAAGGCTACTGCGGCTTTAAAATTGAAAGAACTCGTCGGTGCAGATAAAATTATAGCTTTCGGCGATAATTTCAATGATATCCCGATGTTCGGGGTTGCTGATGAATGTTATGCCGTACAAAATGCTGTAAATGAATTAAAGACGATAGCGACAGGGATTATCGGTAGCAATGAATCTATGGGCGTGCTTGTTTTCATAGAACGGGATACCGTGAAAATTTGGGATTACACACCGCCCCCGAGCAAACCCGATGCTGTGCGGTTTGCATCAGCTGTTGCAGATGCGCGTAATACGCGCCTCCACAGCAAAATAAATGATGTCGGCACACTGAATGAAAAATTAATTCATGCCTCTTTAAAGCACTATTTTTCAACAAACCCTGACCGTGAGGCTAAAATCGGCGGGTATTATGCTGACGCAGCGGGTGAGAACGGGATTTACGAAATTCAAACTGCGGGCTGGGACAAACTCAAAAATAAGCTCAGCGTATTTTTGGAGGCAAGCCACGTAACCGTTGTTTATCCTTATGAGCAACGCGTTCATAACATTTTCACAAATGAAATCACAGGCGAGCTTATAAAAAAATCAACTGTTCGCAATAATAAAAACATGACTTCATTTTTTCTTGAATTATATCGAATCAAAGGCTTTTTAACGCATCCCAATCTCTCGGTCTGCATTGCCGGTCTTGAGGTTGAAAAGATAAATAAAAAACATAAAAATCCGCTCGCACTGCTGTCTGAAGTGTATTTAAACAGCGCTGAGGATTACCGCCGTTTACTGCCGGAAGGATTGCCGGACAAATTCACTCGTCGTGAGTTTATTAAACTATCAAAAATATGCACTGACTCGATTTTACTGGGAATTTTAGAATGGATGTCAATTGTTCACAAGGTTGATAAAATAGGAAAAGAGTTTATTTATTCAGTTTCTGCACAATAAGCCGCGCACATTTATCCACATCTCCGCAGCCCATAGTTATTATTAAATCTCCGCTTTCGGCGTTTCTCGCTACATACTTGGCTATCCCCTCGAAGTCCTGTATCACGACCGAATCGGCGATTCTCGCCGCTATATCTTCTGATTTAATATCACCGGAGTCAGCTTCGCGGCCGCCCATGATTTCGCTTAGCACCACTTTATCTGCAATAGCAAGCGCAGCGGCGAAGTCGCCCTGCAGCGCTTTAGTACGTGAATACGTGAACGGCTGATGCACCGCCCAAACCCGCTTGTATCCCATGTTTTTAGCAGTCTTGAGTGTAGCTTCAACTTCAGCGGGATGGTGCGCATAATCATCTACAACAGTTATTTGATTCGCAGGTTCTGCGTGCCGGGGCTCTTGGTAAATCCGCTCGAACCGCCGCCCCGCACCCGTGAAGCTGCGCAGCCCCTCTTTAGCCGCACCGAAACTTACGCCAAGGTGCAGCCCGGCAGCGCACGCCGCGACTGCGTTTAATACGTTATGCTCGCCGGGCACGCTGATTATGATTTCGCCGAGCGAGCCGCCGTCACGGAGCAACTCAAACGAACTCTCAAAGTCCGAGAGTTTTTTTATGTTTTCCGGGTAATAATCATTCGTTTCAGAGAACCCGAAGGTTATGGTTTTTTTGCGATAATCGCTGTTCATAACTGCGACTTTTGTATTTAAGCAATCGCCGTTCATAATTATTAAATCAGAAGTCAGATTGCAGAAATCCGAGTACGCTTTGCGAAGATTATCCATGTTTTTGAAAAAGTCCATATGGTCTTCGTCGATATTAAGTATTACAGCAATATCGGGCGCAAGCTTGAGGAAATTGTTGTTAAATTCGCAGGCCTCAACTGCCATAATTCCGCTGCTGCCGATTCGCGCGCTGCCGTCAAGAATTTTAAGTTTTCCTCCCACAAACGCGGAAATATCCAAGCTTGCCGCCATTAAAATATGCACCAGCATTGAAGTTACGGTTGTTTTACCGTGCGTACCGACGACGCAGACGGCCTTATCGTGCTGACTTGTGAAGAGCCCGAGCAGTTCAGCTCGGTCGCGGGTCATAATCCCGTTTTCACGCGCGGTTTTAAATTCGGGATTCTCGCCCGAAATCGCCGACGAATATATAACCAAATCAGAATCGCCGAGGTTCGCGGCGTTATGCCCCGCAAAAACTTTTATGCCCATTTTACGCACTGCATCGAGCGTGACGGTTTCATTGTTGTCGGAGCCGGTAATTTTATAACCCTGCGCATGCAGAATCTGTGCCAGCGGATACATTCCGCTGCCGCCGATTCCTATAAAATGAATCTGCTTTTTACCTTTGAGAAAATCTGTCATAATTGCCTCTGTTTATATTTTTTCTTTATACTAATATCCGATAAAAACAATCACAAGATTTGCAAGGATTTTTATGTGTCAAGCGAGGAAAAAAACACAGGAATAATTTGTTTATTCCGAGCATTTTTGACGAAGCATGGCAGTAAAAAGAATGCAAAGCTGTCAATGTTTTAATTGGATTTTAGTATTAGATGTATTAAACCGTCGCTATGTTCAACTTTGATAAACATAGCGTTTACTTTTTTCTCAAGTTTAAAATACTTGCAAAGTGCAGAATATCAAATGTTTCGGGTAAATTATTAACGTACTCAATATGCTCTTTTTCCCACGCCGCGATTTCTTGCGCAGACAGCGATGACGCGCCGATTCCTCGGCAGGCTTTCATGCGTCCGTGCCAGGTTTCGCGTGTAAAAGTGACAGGTAAATCGTAGGTAATTGCATTTTCCGGTGTGAATAATTCCTTTGACCATTCCTGTTCGCCCATCACATACCTTTGCATGCTGTGCGCGGACCAGTGCGGATTATACTTTAAAACGAGCTCCTCGCTGCGCTTGGCGATTTCGCTTTCAAAAGGCAGCCAAGCCATAAAAAGTACGCAAAAATGCCCGCCGTTCTTTAACATTTTATGGATTTTCGGCAGCGCAACCGCCTTGTCAAAATACATGAAGCACTGGCATGCGGTTATAACATCAAAGCTGTTATCAGGGAAGTCTGCCGTTTCCGCCGAAGCCACGACGTATTCAATGTCCAGACCCGCCTCTGCGGAAAGCCGCCGCGCCTGGTCAATCTGATTTTCTGATATGTCCGCGCCGATGAACTCTGCGCCGTATTTATTCATATTTCTCGGCAGCACGCCTGTTCCCGTGCCTAAGTCAAGCACTTTCTGACCTTTAACGCAAAGCCCGAGCTTAATTATTCTTTCATAAAATTCATCGGGATAAATATCCCTGAACTTCGCGTAATCCTCCGATATACGCCCCCAATCGAACGCTTTTCCCCGGTCGATATTTTCATTAATAATCATTTTTTTATTAAATCCTTTCTTCAAGAATGAGAAATAAAAAAGTTTCGCTTTCCCGATTCGTCACCGTTTATTTTCAAACTTTTTCCTCACGTAATTAATATGAATATTTTAAGATTCTATGTTTACACTAAATCTATATTAACACAGAAAGGTGTAAGACAAGTGTAAATTATGGAAATAAATGATATTCGGATTCGGAAAGTTTTACAGGACGGACGGCTTCGCGCTGTTGTTTCTCTGACTATAGATAATGCAGTTGCGGTACATGATATAAAACTCGTACAAGGCGATGACCGCATGTTTGTTGCGATGCCGAGCCGGCGTGACGAGGCGGGAATGTTCCGGGATATAATCCACCCGATTAACCCCGAGGCGAGAAGCAAGCTCGAAGCAAGCATACTCGGCGCTTATGACGATTATATGAATACCGAGCAGCAGCTCAGGCAATAAGCGGCGAACCTGCGCGGACAATACCGCCGCTTTACGGCGCACAAATATTCGGAACGGTTTTATACCGTTCCTTATTTATTATTGTCCAGAATCCACGCTTTAAGCAGCGCTACCTGCGTTTTCCCGTCGGTGATTTCGCCGCCGAGCGCCATGTTTACGGCTTTTTCAAACGGAATTTCCACCACCTCAAGGAACTCATCTTCGTCCAGCTTCTGCCCGATTTTACGTAAATCCCGCGCTAAATATATATGTATAACCTCGCCGACATACGCGGGCGTCGGCAGCATTTTCCCGAAATACTCGAAGCTTCCCGCTTCGTAGCCGGTTTCCTCCGCAAGCTCTCGAATCCCGCACTCGCGCGGGTCTTCGCCGATTTCAAGCTTGCCCGCAGGGACTTCAAGCTGCACGATTTTATGGGCATAACGGAACTGCCGTACGAGCACCACGTTATTCTCGTCCGTAACCGCAAGCACGCAGACGCCGCCCGGGTGTTTTACAACCTCGCGGGTGGTTATTTTGCCGTTTTCAAGCTCAACCTCGTCGCGCACCAAATGCACAACGCGCCCCTCGAATATAGTTTCGCTGGACAGGGTTTTCTCTGTGAGTTTCATGATTAGTAAATCTCTTTCGCGTTTTTTGGTAATGCTTTTATATGCTTTAGATGCGCCGAGACGCGTCTGTCGTCCTCGTGCAAATATGTGAAGCCGAAATGCACGCCGACGCCGAGTGCCGCCGCTCTGAACAAGTCGCCCGCTTTAAACAAAGCTTTCCATACAGCGTCATACTCCGCGCCCGAGAATGACGCCTTGTACATATCATATTGCTTCTGGGAAAGATAGTTTTTATAATACTTTCCGCTTTTTCCCGGCGACACCGCGAAATTGTTTTTCATTCCGATATACCAGTCAATCATTGAGTGCAGTTCTCTTCTGACGTTTTCATTATACATATCCATAGCATACGGCAGTTCGTCGCGCCATATGCCTTTCGCCATGTTCATGCAGCACCACCAGAAGTCGTTGCAGCATGAGAAATAATCGTTCTCAGTCGGCGGTATTACGTGATATGCCTTGTCGCTCTCCTGCGAGGGCGGCAAGCTGTTGTCCTTATCAAGCAAAACCGTCACAGGCTCATCGCCTGTGCTGCGCAAATGAGCTTCAAGCGTATTGAAGCATAAATCAATCCTGTTTCCGTCGGCAAACTGCATTAAATACACAAAATGACCGCCGCCGGAAGAACCGCGCATGTTCTCCGGCATTTGCAGCATTAAAAGCTCTCCGAATCGCGCAATATACTCGGTGTTGTTATAAAAAGGCGTAACGTCTTCCACGATATAACCAATGTCGTAATCTTGAAAAATGTCTTTAGGTACATTCGGGTTCGCACGGGAACCCGCCATTATAACAGCTCGTATGCGCGCGTCTTCTTTAGCCGTATTGATAATTAAATCAAGCATTTCTTTTTCTGTTCTCATATTTTCATTATGTCCTTACTGCACTAACGAGGAATTAAAAGTTTCGTTTTCCCCGGTTTATTCCTGTTTATTTTAACCTTATTTTCATCATGTCCTTACTTCACTAACAAGGAATTAAAGTTTCGTTTTCCCCGGTTTGTTCCTGTTTATTTTAACCTTTTACATCTTCTCCGGCGCTTCTACTTTCAGCATATCAAGTGCGTTTTTAAGCGTAATTTTAACCGCGTGACAAAGCGTCAGACGGGACTGCAGCACGTTTTCCTCCTCGCCTTTTATCCTGCACGTTTCGTAAAACTTATTAAATGTTTGTGCGAGTTCCAAAACATATCTTGTGATTCGTGCGGGATTCAGCTCCTGTGCGGATTTTTCCGTTTCGGACGGCAGCTCTGCGGCTTTTTTAATAAGCTCAAACTCTGCACTTTCGGTGAAAATCAAACTTTCGGGGAAAGTGCAGGTTATCCCCTCATCGCCAAGCCTGCGGATTATACTGCAAATCCGCGCATGAGCGTACTGTACATAATAGACAGGGTTCTTGTTGCTTTCCTCAATTGCGAGGTCAAGGTCGAAGTCTATATGCGTGTTCGCGTCGCGGAAGTTGAAGAAGAACCGCGCCGCGTCAAGCGGAACCTCGTCAAGCAGAGTCGTGAGCGTGATTGCCTTGCCCGAGCGTTTCGAGAGTTTGACCGCTTCCCCGCCCCGAAGCAGGCGCACCATCTGCATTATAATTACTTTTAAGCGTGACGTATCTATTCCCAGCGCCGACAAAGCCGCATTCATTCGCGGAATATAACCATGATGGTCGGCGCCGAGAATGTCAATCGCGATGTCAAAGCCGCGTTCCTCAAGCTTATTATAATGATAGGCAATGTCCGGTACGAGATAAGTCGGCACGCCGTTACTCCGCACAAGCACGCGGTCTTTTTCATCGCCGAACTCCGTAGATTTCAGCCAAACCGCGCCGTCCAGCTCATAGGTATGCCCTTTTTCTTTAAGCAGTTCTACAATTTTCATAGGCGCGTCACTATCATGCAGAGCGCTTTCCCTAAACCAGGTGTTATACTTGATTCTGTATTTTCCAAGGTCGGCTTCGAGCGCTGCAATATTAAGCGGCAGTGCGTAATTTGCAAGCGTTTCCCTGCGCTCTTCCTCGGAAACGGCAAGCAGCTTATCACCGTGAACTGCGATATAATTCTTCGCGTGCTCTGTAATATCATCGCCGTGATAGCTGTCTTCCGGCATTTCAAGTTCTTCGCCGAGCTGCTGACGATAACGTATGTCAAGGCTCAAGCCTAACTTCGTAACTTGATTGCCTGCATCGTTTACGTAAAACTCACGCTCCACGTAATACCCCGCCCGCTCCATTACAGACGCAAGGCAATCGCCGAGCGCCCCGCCGCGTGCGTTGCCGATGTGCATGGGGCCTGTGGGGTTTGCTGAAACGAATTCAATCAGCACACGCCTGCCCGCGCCGCAGTCGGACCTGCCGAAGTTTTCTTTCTGCGCAATAACCTGCCTAATAGCCTCCGAATACCAGCCCGGAGCGAGAAAAAAATTAATAAATCCGGGACCGGCTGTTTCAACTCTGCCGAAAAACTCATTACTTTTCAATTCTTGAATTATCATAGAGGATAATTCTTTTGGATTCTTTTTTGAAATTTTTGAATGAATTAATGCAAAATTAGTAGATAAATCACCATTGGAAGAATCGGCAGGTATCTCAACGTTAGGTGTGAAATGCTCAGATAAAGTATCTCCTCCCATCGCATCTAATTGAATTCTCCCGTCATCTGCGAGCTTAAAATAAGCTTCACGCACTACTTCCTTAACTTTCTCTTTTGCGTATTCTATCATGTTCTGCATGGATTTAATTCCGCTCCTTAACATTAATGTGCATTTCCGTTTCGGACATATAGCTTGAATTTATATCAATTGTGTACTTCAGGTACAGGCTTCCGCCGCTGTCGCTGAGCTCTGAGCGGATTTCATCAGCGGACACACCCACCATAAAGTCACCGAACGGCGTGCCGTAGTGGCAGTGATGCTTCTTCCCTTTTTCAATTACAAGATTGCTGATTGCATCGCCCGAGCGGTACAGCGTCACCATGTCGTTCCCCGCGACATCGAGCGTGACAGTGCTGCCCTCGTAACCGATGGCTTCGCTTTCCTCGTAGATGATTTTATACTTATCCTTGTTTTTGCCGCGTCCCCGCTTTAGCCTGCCGTAGGTGAAAAGCTCGGTTACGTCCTGCTCATCATCGGCAAACTGCGTGCTTTTTATGTCTATGCAAACATCTTTCTCCATTTTTAATAAGTCCTTTCTTCACTAATGAGGATTAAAAGTTTCGTTTTCCCCGATTTAGTTGTTTTTGTTTACAAGTTTTTAATTTCTTTCTTCACTATCGGGATTAACAAGCTTCATTTTCCCCGATTTAGTTGATTTTATTTACAATTTTTTAGTTTCTTTCTTTGATAGGATGGCGGATAACTGTTTTAAGTTTTTCGGATTCGGTTTTGCGCGGGTCATTTAAATAGATTTCATGGTGCTTTCTTTTTTCGGAAATATCGGTTTCATATCCCGATTCTTTGATAAACCTTTCTAAAACCCCGATAGTTGCAGGCTCATTGTCATAGCTGCCTGTATGCATGATTTGTGCGCACAGCCCCTCGGTAAACGTAACAAGCCGCACAGGCGACAAATCAAGCCCGGGTTTCTTCTTGCCTATACTCTGCTTTGCCGACTCAAAAACATCCTGCGTCACAAATTCCGGCTGCCTGAGCATAGAAGTCCAGTGCAGCTTATCCTTATTAATAACATTTGCTGCATCGAAACATCCGTCTTCGCCCCACCAAAACCCCTCAAGCGGAGGAACAACGTAATCGAAATAACCTTCGGGCTGCACTGCGCTTTTTTTGCTCATTTTTATAGTATATGAAAATCCGTAGAGTATTTCCAATGCGTTTTTATACTGCTCGCTTGTATTTGGATTTCCTTTGCCGTCCACCATGATGAAAACCATTTCGGGGACATCAATCACACCCGGCTTTTCTTTCGGTAAATATAAATCTTTGTATTCTTTTTTAAAATCAAAAGTCCCTGCCATTTTTCAACATCTCCTTCCTATACCAACGAGGAATGAAAAG
>Ga0123353_10008735_pt1 | contig 13878 bp, 8 predicted proteins | sample TergutLab28metaG_3_FD_92763 | JGI IMG/M metagenome (GOLD analysis project Ga0123353, IMG submission 92763) | Labiotermes labralis P3 segment gut microbial communities from Petit-Saut dam, French Guiana - Lab288 P3 | ecosystem: Host-associated > Arthropoda: Insects > Digestive system > Gut ... | reverse complement strand
GTAAATATCGGCGTTGGAAGTAACCCGGGCATCTTAATTTCGGGACACGACCTGCGCGATATACACGATTTGTTGGAACAGACCGAAGGCACGGGCGTTGATGTTTACACCCACAGCGAGATGCTTCCGGCGCACTATTATCCGGCGTTTAAAAAGTACAGCCATTTCGTTGGAAACTACGGCAGTGCATGGTGGAAACAGACAGAAGAGTTTGAGACATTCAACGGCCCGATCCTCTTCACCACCAACTGTCTTGTCCCGCCACGTCCCGATGCAACCTATTCTGACAAGGTTTATACCACCGGATCGGCAGGATTTGCGGGATTTCCACACATCGGCGATAGGGTAGAGGGACAGCCCAAAGATTTTTCCGAAATCATCGAACACGCCAAAAGATGCAACGCCCCCACCGAAATTGAAACAGGCGAAATTGTAGGCGGATTTGCTCATAACCAAGTGTTTGCAGTGGCAGACAAAGTGGTAGAGGCGGTGAAAACGGGTGCTATCCGTAAGTTTTTCGTCATGGCAGGCTGCGACGGTCGGATGAAAAACAGAGACTATTACACCCAATTTGCAGAAAAATTACCGAAAGACACGGTCATTCTCACAGCCGGCTGCGCCAAATATCGCTACAACAAGTTGCCTTTGGGCGACATCGGCGGTATCCCACGAGTGCTGGACGCCGGACAGTGCAACGATAGTTACTCTCTGGTAGTCATTGCCCTGAAACTGAAAGAGATATTCGGATTGAACGACGTCAATGACTTGCCCATCGCCTACAACATCGGCTGGTACGAACAGAAAGCGGTAGTCGTTTTGTTGGCACTGCTGTCGTTGGGCGTGAAAAATATCCATTTGGGAACTACGCTGCCCGCGTTTCTCTCTCCCAACGTTGCTAAAGTACTCGTTGAAACCTTTGGAATCGCAGGGATAACAACGGTAGATGAGGATTTGAAGTTGTTTTTGGAATAGTGCGAATATAATGTAGGGACGTTGCGCGCAACGTCCCTACTAATTACATATCCCCTTCTGCAAAGGGGTCTATTGTTTCGTCGTCTTTGGCTATGCCGATGATTTCTTGCGCGATTCCGATTTTCAGCGGATTTTCATACATCAAGTCGTGGGCTTTTCGGTTGCGGTAGATGTCGCAGGCTAAAAACATGGCTTCCGTCATGGAAGTGGGCGAGGCTTCGCCTTTTCCTGCGATGTCGTAGGCTGTTCCGTGTGCGGGGCTGGTTCGGACGATGGGCAGTCCGGCGGTGAAGTTAACGCCTCCATTTTCGGATAGTGCTTTAAATGGCGTCATACCTTGATCGTGGTACATGGCTAAAACGCCGTCGAAGTAGTATTGTTTTCCCGTTCCGAAGAAACCGTCGGAGGCGTAGGGACCGTAAACCATGATACCTTGTTCGTAGCACTCGGCGATGGCGGGTTCGATCATCGTCTTCTCTTCGTTGCCCAAAAAACCGTTGTCGCCGGCGTGTGGGTTCAACGAAAGGACGGCTATTTTGGGTTTTACAATGCCGAAATCGCGTCGTAACGATTGCGCCATGATTTTGATTTTGTGGGTAATCAGATTTTTATTGAGTGTAGCGGCAATTTTATTGAGAGGTAAATGGTTTGTAACCAATCCAATACGCAACTTGTCGTGAACCATAAACATCAGGCAATCTTCATGTTTTACGCCGAAACTGTCGGCAAAAAATTCGGTATGTCCAACAAAGTTAAAATGTTCATTTTGTGTATTATCCTTATTGATAGGCGCGGTAACAATTACATCTAACAGCCCTTTCTTTATATCTCCAACTGCGTGTTCCAACGCTATCACAGCCAGTTCGCCCATCTGTTTTGATGGTTTTCCCGACTCGATTTTAATTTCCTGATTGGTGATGTTTACAATATTGACACGTTTTTTATTGATTTGCGCCGCATTCGATACGGAGTTGAAGGTAAAATCTTCCAACGCAAGTCGTCGTTGAAAATATACCGCTACCCTTGCGCTTCCGTAGATTACAGGGATTATCAAGTCGGTAATTTCTTTGTTATTCAATGACTTGAGAATGGTTTCATAGCCAACGCCATTGATGTCGCCGTGTGTAATTCCGACGATAACAGGGTCGCGACTTTCAACAACCGTAGATATTTCTTCCGCAAATTCAAAAATCGGCTTTTCCGTATTATTATTCGTGTTATTATCCATATTATATTTAGTTTATATTTTTTAAAAAATGATACAAAAGTCTTACTCCAATGCCGGTTCCACCCGAAGGCTGCCAACCGTAAGGTTTTGACAGACAGGCGCATCCGGCGATGTCGAGATGGACGAAGGGGGCGTCGGTAAATTTCTCCAAAAACTTACCCGCTGTAATTGCTCCGCCGCCGTCGGCACCTCCGATATTCTTCATGTCGGCGATTTCCGACTTCAACTCATCGGCATAGTCGTCCCAAAACGGCAGTTCGGCAACACGTTCATACACTGCATCGCCCGTTGTTTTCAGTTTGTCCATCGCCTCGCGGGCGTTGCCCATCATCACCATACCATATTTTCCGATGGCACGTAGGGCAGAGCCTGTCAGCGTTGCCACGTTCACAATCAGCATGGGATTAAAACGGGCGGCATAACTGATGGCGTCGGCGAGGATTAAACGCCCTTCGGCGTCGGTGTTGCTGACTTCGACGGTTTTTCCGTTGTGCATGGTGATGATGTCGCTGGGTACTATGGCGTTGTTACTCAGTTTGTTATCCGTTGCAGGCATCAGTGCGATGACGTGAAGGGGGAGTTTGTTTTCCGCGATGGCACAGAGTGTAGCGGCTACCGTTGCCGCGCCTGCCATATCGGTTTTCATGTCGTCCATGTAGTTTTCGGTTTTCAGGTTGCTGCCTCCCGTGTCGAACGTTACGCCTTTGCCAACCAAAACAACGGGCTGACTGTTTACGGCGTTTTTGGGTTTCCACTCCATCACCGTAAATGTCGGCGGCTCCTCAGAACCTTGATTAACAGACAGTAAGCCGCCCATCTTCAACGCCTCAATCTTCTTTTTTGACAACACATCTACCGTCGCGCTCGACCGTTGAGCCATCGCTGCCATCTCTTCGGCAAATTTCGTGGCGGTGAGAACACAAGCAGGCTCATTCACCCAATCGCGAACTTGTACGACGGCGGCAAGGAGGGCGTTTTGCTCTGCCACTTCGGCGGTCGTTACTTCGGAATTGACGACGGCGATTTCCTGCAACTTACATCTTTTTTCTTCGGGTTCGGAAAAATATTTCACGAAGCGATATGCCGACAAAGCCAACCCTTCGGCGGTCGCCAACAGCAATTCTTTACCGGCATTGCCCGCGATTTCTACAGAATCGCACCCCGCATCGTCGAAGTACGACAAAATTTTGGCGGATAAAATCCTGCAATTTTCGCGTTGCTTCGTCGGCGTCTTGGCGTCTTTTTCGGGACGGATAAAAATCTCCAACGGCTGTCCTAACGCAGAAAGAATAACTCTATCTTTGTCATTATCAAACAGTTCCTTTTTGAGCCACTTCGATTTCTCCGGTGAGAATTTGTTGGAAAGATAATTTTTATCGTCCAATAAAACCCACAATTTCGGGCTGTTTTCCGTCTCTTTCTTCCGTATGCCTAACATTCGCAGTAATTTTTGAAAAATGATGGCAAAGATACGATTTTAATCTTTACCTAACGCAACACCTGATGTAAAATACTTCTCGAACGTATCGTTTCCATGCCGGGAATATGCAGGGCGTAGTATTTTAACAGCATATCTAACAGCAAGTTACGTTCTGTTGCGTTGATTTTTATTTTGGGTTGTTCTTCGGCAGGCGTTGTGAACAGCATTTGAAATAAAACCGTTTCTTCGTTGGAGATGGCGTATTCGTGCAACGGCTTGGGCGACACCGAAACGCCCTCTTTCAAATCGAACCAGCCCTTTTTTCCAAAATTCGGAAATATGCCGAAGTGTTTGGTTAGTTCTGCCATGAAAAAGAGGTGATTATCAACGAAATGCGACTGTGTTTCATCTAACGCGACAAGGAAATTTTTGATGCAGTCGAACAGCGTCTCATTGGGTTGCTCTTCCTTCAACGATTTGTATAGTATCTCGTTGATAAACATGATGATAGCGTTTTTTTTCACGTCAAACGGAATGGAATGATACATGGGCGACAAGGAGATTTCATTGAGATGCCCCAACGCGCCAGATTTTCCGGCGGAAAAAACGACCTGCGCCAGATTCATTGGTTGCAGCAGGGCGATGTGAATTTTCGCGCCCTTTTTCCGAACACCCCGCGCCATAAACGCCACAAGCCCGAACAAGCGCGTATAAGCGTGTACGATGACGGAGGTGTCGCCATATTTGGTAGTTCTTAAAATCAACGCTTCCGTTACTTGGCGCATACCATCAATCTTACGGTCTTACGATCTTACACGTCTTACGGTCTTACGATCTTACAGCCTTACGGTCTTCTCTTAAAAACCAACTGCTTGAGTGTCTCGTCGTTCCATTCCAACAAAAAATTCCGTACTTGCGGATAGTGGACGGGGATAATCAGCGATTCCGAGATTTCGATTTGTCGTTTGATATTCACTTTGTTGCCGTTGGTGGTGATTTCGATGATATAATGTCCGAAACTTTTACGTGATTCTTTTGTAACGGTCGGTGAAACCAGCGTAAAACCTTCGGGAATAGTCAGTTCTATGTTGGTGATTGTTTTTTGCGTTTGCAGTTGCAGGTGTGATGAGCGTTGTGTGGGCAATGCGCCGATGTTGGTGGCTTTGTGAGATGCGGTCAGTTCGGGAATGGTAAAGAAGTAGTAATTTTCCGCGATTTTACAGGCGTCGGTCATGTTAAACTCCAGCACAACCTCTGTTTTTTGCTCGCTGACTTTGGGTTTTTTGGGGTCGGTGATGCTTTTTTCCGGTATGGTGGTCAGCAGTTTTTTCAGATGCTTGTTCTCTTTTTCGATGGCGAGATACGGATTCATTGCCCCTTCTATCTTCACGTCAAAATGTCCGACGAGCGTATTATCTTCCTGCAACGTCATATTTCCCGAAATCTGATTGATGGGAAGAACCGCCGTAAACAGGTCGGGACGCAGCGATTCAATATTCACGTCGAGCGGACAAGTTACTTTGTCTTCTAAATAATGATATTTCATATTGATATCGGTGAGGAATACGGGCGAAAGGTAGAGCGGCTTCCCGTCGGCAAGGATGATTTTCACCACCCATTGGTTGAAGATAGATAACGTTGGAATGTTCATCAGATACAACTTTTCGAGGGCTACGGGCGCAGGATAGGCGGTAAAACCGGCTTTTCTCAGCATCAGTGCCATGAGAATGGCTTTTTCACCTTCGGTGCCGTAGTTGCGTTGCCACACTTCCGATGGCGTGGCGTAGCGATAGCCCAATAGTTCGTCGGGAATATTGATGGTGTTGATGTTGTTTATCACCTGCTTTTGGATTTCCAAAATCTGCATCAGTTCCACTCTGTTTTCCTGTAAAATGTTGTCAATCACCGCTTGCAATGATTCCGGCAGTGTCTGCTGTTCAAATGCGGGCTGGCTGACGATCTTGGCAAAAAGATGTTGATAACTGGCTGCGTCGGACGCCAACAAGACGACAGACGTTGTTTCGGCGGGTGGCATTGCCGCATCTTTTGCCGCTCCCGACAGGTTTTTGATTTCCCACCGGTAAACGTCCATGCCGTTGTCGGTAACGGGTTTTACCGAACCGGCGGTAGCGGTGATGGTGCTTTTCAAAGCCGTTCCTTCCGGTACTTTGATGATTACCTCGTACTCTTTCACGGGGTCGTTCTCTTTGAAAATGAGCATCTTGTCGAAGATTGGATAAAATCCGGCTTTCGTGGTGATGGTATAATCCAACTCAACGACAGCACCTATCTCCAACGCCGTATGGGTAACAACCATCTCTTTCAACCGGTTATATGCCGGTGCCTTAGCGGCAAACGAAGGCAAAACCTCGTTAAAGGCATTCGGCGGCGTTTCAACCACCTTGCCGTCGGACATGGTCGTGATGGATTTGTTGATTGTTAACGTTTGATAGTCAGGATTATAGATGATAAATGTCTCGCCGTAAAGATTGTGGAAAGAGTGATGCGTATTGTAACGTATCTTCTTATAATAATGGTATTCCTGACTTCCATCTTCATTGAGTATGAATGTCTTAGATATTTTTTCAAATACAGCCTCATCTACAACGCGACCTTGCGCAAACAGATGAACGGCAACAGATAACAAAACTCCGCAGAGTAGCAATCGAATGTTTTTCATTGTACGTCCTTTATAATTATGGGTGCAAAGATACGAAAATTTAATGGAGATTTATGACGCTAAAAAAACATATCAATACTTATCAACAATTGCCGCCGTTTGCCGGTGATTTATTACTTTTGCGTTCTCGTTTTTGAAAACGAATATCCTTAAAACTATGTATTTAATTTTTGATACGGAAACAACGGGGCTTCCTAAAAACTACGACGCCCCTGCAAGCGACACCAACAACTGGCCCCGAATGGTACAGTTGGCGTGGCAACTGCACGAAAAAGATGGCGCATTGCTTGAAAGTCAAAGTTTTATAATAAAACCGGATGGCTACACCATTCCGCCCGAAGTGAGCGCACTACACGGCATTACCACCGAAAAAGCCTTGTCCGAAGGAAAACCTTTACCGGAAGTTTTAGCGGCATTTTGCAAAGTGTTGCAACAGGCATTTGTCGTTGCCGGTCATAATGTTGGATTTGACATTAAAATCATTGAATCTGAGTTTGTTAGAAACAAAATACCGTCGTACATATCATTAAGAACGATTTTGGATACCAAAGAGTTGTCCACCGACTTTTGCGCATTGCCCGGCGGAAAAAACGGAAACCACAAGTGGCCTACACTGAACGAACTCCATTTTAAACTCTTCGGCGAATCCTTTGCCGATGCCCATAACGCCATTTATGACGTTGAAGCCACCGCTCGCTGCTTTTTTGAACTTATCCGCTTGAAAATCATCGTTCCCCCCGATCCATTCACACACCTGCACGTCCACACCCAATATTCAACGCTCGACGGCGCAGCATCCATCGAAGGCTTGATAAAAAAAGCCCAAAAATACGGAATGAGAGCGTTGGCTATCACCGACCACGGTAATATGTTTGGTGCTAAACACTTTCACAATGAAGCAACTAAGGCGAAAATAAAACCTATTTTAGGTTGCGAGGCATATATGGCTGCCGACAGTCGCAAGAGCCGTAGTGGAAAGGAAGAGCAGTCGTCGTTTCACCTGATTTTATTGGCAAAAAATCTGACGGGATACCACAATCTGATGAAACTTATTTCATACGCATGGACAGAAGGATTTTATTATAAACCGCGCATTGACAAGGAGTTACTTGAGAAATACCGCGAAGGTTTAATCTGTTGTTCGGCGTGTTTGGGTGGCGAACTGCCTACTGCTGTGATGAGTGAAAATGAGGCAGAAACGGAGAAAGTCGTTACATTTTTCAAAAACCTGTTTCAAGACGACTATTATATTGAATTACAGCGACATCAAACGGATAACCCCGAAAAAAACAGCGATGTTTACCGCGAACAGATCACAGTCGGTCGCCGTTTGATAGAATTGGCGCAAAAGCATGATATTAAATTAATTGCAACCAACGACGTCCATTTTATCGAAAAAGAAGACGACCCCGCCCACGACCGCTTGCTCTGCATCGGAACAGCCAAAGACCTCGCCGACCCCAACAGAATGCGCTACACGGGCGAAGAATACATGAAAACCCAAGCAGAGATGCGAGAGTTGTTTTCCGATATCCCCGAAGCCATCGCCAATACACAGGAAATTGTGGATAAAATTGAAGACTATTCGCTGAAACACAGTCCGATTATGCCGGAATTTTCAATCCCCGAATCGTTTGGCGTAATAGACGACTACCGAAAGCAATACCCTGACGAAGAATCACTTATCACCTTTTTTACCCCCGAAGTCTATCATAACTTTGAAGACTACGAAAAAGCGTTACACATCTTGTTTGAAACGGAATACCTGCGGAGCGTGGTGTATGAAGGAGCAGAAAAACGCTATCCCAACATGGGCGATGACATAAAGGAACGTATTGATTTTGAATTGACTACCATTCGCAATATGGGTTTCCCGAGTTATTTTCTTATCGTATGGGATTTGTTGAAAGCCGCCCGCGAAATGGGCGTTATCGTAGGACCCGGACGTGGCTCGGCTGCCGGCTCCGTTGTTGCTTATGCATTGAAAATCACAGATATAGACCCCATCCGCTATAACCTTCTTTTTGAACGCTTTTTGAACCCCGACCGTATCAGTATGCCCGATATTGACATTGACTTTGACGATGAAGGACGGGCTAAAATCATGAAATGGACGCTCGAAAAGTACGGAAAATCACGTGTGGCACACATCATTACCTTCGGTAAGATGGCTGCTAAAACATCCATTCGCGATGTGGCGCGTGTGCAAAGTTTAGACTTAAAAGAATCCGACAGATTGGCAAAAATGATTCCCGGAAGACCCGGAACAACATTTGACCAAGCCGTTAAAGAAGTCCCCGAACTGAAAAAAGAGTTGGAACAAGGAAGACCGGAAATCATCTCCGTACTCGAAAATGCAAAAAAATTAGAAGGCTCTATCCGCAATACCGGCGTTCACGCCTGCGGCGTAATCATCGGACGCGACGACCTCGAAAATTACGTTCCGATTTGTACGGCAAAAGATTCAGAATTTACCTATGTAACCCAATACGACGGCAAACACGTAGAAGACATCGGATTGTTGAAAATGGATTTTCTTGGACTTAAAACGCTCAGTATCATTAAAACAGCCATTGAAAATATCCGGTTAAACCAAGAAATAACTATTGATATTGATGCCATTCCGTTGGACGATGCTGCCACCTATGAACTCTACAGTCGCGGCGAAACATCGGGACTGTTTCAGTTTGAATCGGACGGAATGAAAAAGTATTTAAAAGAGTTGAAACCAACTGTTTTTGAAGACCTTATCGCAATGAACGCGCTCTATCGTCCCGGTCCGATGGATTATATTCCACAGTTTATTGCCCGAAAACACGGACGCGAAAAAATAACCTATCCATTGCCTCAAATGGAAGAATATCTCTCTGATACTTATGGCATTACGGTTTATCAGGAGCAGGTGATGCTTTTGTCGCGCAGGTTGGCTGACTTCACACGCGGACAGTCCGACTCGCTGCGAAAAGCAATGGGAAAGAAAAATATCTCCGAAATGGAAAAATTGCAGGAGAAATTTTTTGCGGGATGCGAAGCCAACGGACATGACGAAAAGGTTGCCAAAAAAATCTGGGACGATTGGAAGGCATTTGCCGAATACGCCTTCAACAAGTCGCACGCCACCTGCTATTCCTACATCTCCTACCAAACAGCCTACCTCAAAACACATTATCCCCAAGAGTTTATGGCAGCGGTATTGAGCCACAACTTGAACGATATTGACAGTTTGACCTTTTTTATTGACGAATGTACCCGTATGGGAATCAAAGTATTAGGACCTTGTGTCAATGAAAGCCGTAACAATTTCTTTGTCAATAAAAACGGAGAAATACGCTTCGGGTTGAACGCCATCAAAGGCGTCGGCGAAAGCGCAACGGAAGAGATTATCAGAGAACGCGCCGAGAATGGAATTTTTACAGATATAAGAGATTTCATTACTCGTATAAACCTGCGCATTGTCAACAAACGAAGTCTGGACAGTTTGGCGATGTCGGGCGGCTTCGACTGCTTTGAGAATATCCATAGGGCGCAATATTTCCATCAGGAAACACCCAACGATACAACCTACATCGAAAAACTGATCCGCTACGGAAACCGCGTCAACGAACAAAAAGACTCCGTCCAAATATCACTTTTCGGCGGCGCAACAACGGTAGAAGAACTGCCATTTTTGGAACCGCCAAAGTGCGCCCCGTGGCACAGCATCCAAAAATTGAAGTATGAAAAAGACCTGACAGGATTTTATATTTCGGGACATCCGTTAGACCAATTTCAAGACGAAATGACGTTTTTTACCAATACCGACATCGCACATTTGGTGGAAAACATGAAAACAACAGTCGGAAAAAGTTATACCTTCGCCGGTATCGTATCCAACGCACAACACCGTATTGCAAAGAGTGGCAACACCTACGGAAGTTGTAATATCGAAGACGCCAACGGCTCTGTTTCCCTGAGTTTCTTTTCAGAAAACTACATGAAATTCAGACATTTACTTGAAAACGACAACCTGCTTTTGATCGATGTCAAAGTAGAACATCGCCAGCACCGCGATGCACCGGAATTGACTCCACAATCAATCACCCTGCTGGCAGAAGCCATCAACCAACGTGGAAAATTTATCCAAATCAACCTCGACCTCGAACAAATCACCCCCCAACTCACGGAAACCCTGTGCAAGCAAATGAAAAACAAAGGAAACGGTGCCATAACCTTCCAAATCAACGACATAACCGCCAACATGAAAGTAAAACTGAACAGCAACAAGAAAACCAACCTGCTTAGCCTTGCCCGTTTTTTAAAAGCAAATGCGAAAATTGAATATAAAATCAGATAGTAACTTTGTAGAAAATTGATAATGAATAGAAAAGAAGGGAATAACAGCATATCAAAAACTCAGAACGATTTGTTTACCGATATTAAAACTCTGATTGAGCAAAGCAGGCAGCAAATTGCCGTCATGGTAAATGCAACCATGACTATGTTGTATTGGCAAATAGGCAGTAAAATAAAAACCGATATTTTGCAAAATAAACGAGCGGAATATGGACAGGAGGTTGTTAAACAGTTAGCGGCTAATTTAACTGAACAGTACGGTAAAGGTTGGAGTGAGAAGCACTTGCGACATTGCCTTCGTTTTGTGGAAACTTTTCCTGATATGGAAATTGTCTCTACGGTGTGGAGACAATTAAATTGGTCTCATTTAAAACTACTTATATACATAGATGATCCATTAGAACGAGAGTTTTACATAGAAATGACTAAGTTGGAACGATGGAGTTTTAGATTGCTTCGAGACAGAGTACAATCAATGCTTTATGAAAGGACATCTATTAGCAAAAAGCCCGAAGAAACTATAAAGCATGACTTGGATCTGTTGAAAAACGAACAAAAACTCACGCCTGATTTAGTATTTATGGCAATCATTGTCGAATTGCAAAATTTCATCATTGAATTTGGCAGTGATTTTGCTTTTATGGACAGACAAAAAAGAATTTCTGTTGATAATGAGGATTATTACCTTGACCTGCTTTTTTACCATAGACGACTAAAGTGTTTGGTCGCCATAGAGTTAAAACTTGGGAAATTTGAAGCCGCATACAAAGGACAAATGGAACTTTATTTGCGATGGTTGGATAGGTATATGAAACTTGACGGTGAAAATTCGCCGATCGGACTTATTTTGTGTGCAGGTAAGAGCGATGAACATATCGAACTTTTACAATTGGAAAACAGCAATATAAAAGTTGCAGACTATCTCACTCAACTGCCCGACAAACAACTATTTGAACGAAAATTAAGAACTGCAATCGAAATAGCAAGGCAAAAATTAGAAGCAACGAATGACAATTAATCGTTTTTGACAATGAACACCCCCCACCCCGAAAAAACAATGTCCTTCTGGGGACATTTAGCGATTTTACGGAAACATTTAATCCGTATGGCGATGGTTTTATTTGCGCTGGCGATTGTTATGTTTTGCTGTAAAGACTTCGTTTTCAACTACATTATCCTTCCCGTCAAGAGTGGCGATTTCATCACCAACCGTGGTTTGTGTTTCCTTGCGCAGAAGTTGAACATAGAGGGCATTTGCGGACAAGAACACGTTTTACAGGTCATCAATGTCAATATGGCTGGGCAGTTTACGACACACATTTTCATCTCGATGATGATGGCGTTGATGCTGGGCGCACCCTATCTGATTTGGGAGATATGGCTTTTTGTAAAACCTGCGCTGAAGAAAAATGAAGAGAAATATGCCGGCAGGACGATTTTTTTGGCGTCGCTGTTGTTCTATGTCGGTGTGCTGTTTAGTTATTTTCTGATTATTCCACTGACAATCAACTTTTTGGGAACGTATCAGGTGAGCCATGAAGTGGTAAACATGATCAATCTCAACTCCTACATCTCAACCATAATGAACCTTATGTTGGCGGTGGGGTTGATATTTGAGTTGCCCGTTGTGGTCTATTTCCTCGCGAAGATGGGCATTGTAACGCCCGCGATGATGAAAAAACACCGAAAAATGATGATTGTAGTCATATTTGTTGCGGCGGCTGTCATCACGCCCCCCGACGTCTTTTCTCAAATCATGGTCGCCATTCCGTTGTGTCTGCTGTATGAGGCGGGGATTGTTATTTCGGCGCGGGTGAATAAGAAAAAGGCTGCCCGAATTTGAGCAGCCTTTTTTTAATTCAACGACTGTTAACTACGCTGATTGGATTGCTTCTACCGGACAAGATGCTGCGCACGCGCCGCAATCTGTACAAGCATCGGGGTCAATCGTGTAAACATCACCTTCGCAGATAGCCTCTACCGGGCATTCGCCGATGCAACTTCCGCACGCGATGCAATCTTCATTGATTTTGTAAGCCATAACTTAAAATTTTAGTTTAAAAAAATGATTGTCAAAAATTCGGGGGCAAAGATAGTGCTTTATTTCATATCGGATAAGATTTTTTTTTGTACCGAACTATTGCTAAAAAGAATACGTAAAATACGGATTTTTCAAAATAGTTGATAAATAATGGTGTTTTTGCGATTTGTGTATGTCGAAATCCAAAATTTAAGCCGTATTTTTGCACCACAAAAAAATACTGAATTTATGACAGATAAAAATCGAAATGTTGTAGAACTGGAAGACGTAGTCATTCGTTTTTCGGGCGACAGCGGCGATGGAATGCAGTTGACAGGGTCGCTGTTTTCCGAAGCGTCTGCTCTTTTTGGAAATGAAGTGGTAACTTTCCCTGATTTCCCTGCCGAGATTCGCGCTCCGCAAGGAACGGTAGGCGGTGTTTCAGGTTTCCAAGTCCATTTTGGACATACCGAAGTGAAAACTCCCGGCGATTATTGCGATGTGCTGGTGGCGATGAATCCCGCCGCATTGAAAGCCAACCGCCGTTGGATAAAAAAGAACTGTATCATCATCCTCAACAGCGATGAGTTTACAGAAAGAAACATTCAAAGAGCCGGTTATAAAACCATGGATCCGATTGAGGAAGATAAACTTCAAGATTACATGATTATCAACTCGCCAATCAACACCTTGGTAAGAGAAGCCTTGAAGGATTTGGAATTGGACGCAAAGAGCGTGTTACGTTGCAAAAATATGTTTGCTCTGGGCATCTGCTATTGGCTTTACAATCGTCCGATGGAAAATACCATTCGCCACTTTGAAACCAAGTTTAAGAAAAATCCCATTTTGGCGGAAGCCAATATTTTGGCGATGAAAGGCGGGTACAACTATACCGACTCATTGGGCATTTTCAACTCCTCGTATCAGGTTTTACCGGCGAAAATCAACCCCGGAAAATATCGCTCCATCAGCGGTAACGTAGCTACAGCATGGGGATTTGCCGCCGCTTCCGAAAAATCGGGACTACCGTTGTTTTGCGGCTCCTATCCCATCACACCGGCAACCGACATATTAGCCGAGTTGTCGGCAATGAAAAGTCTGGGCATCAAAGCCGTGCAACTCGAAGACGAAATTGCCGGTATCTGTACCGCCATCGGAGCCTCATTTGCCGGTAATTTAGCCGTAACAACAACTTCCGGACCGGGATTGTCGCTCAAAACCGAAGC
>Ga0123353_10008734_pt1 | contig 13878 bp, 7 predicted proteins | sample TergutLab28metaG_3_FD_92763 | JGI IMG/M metagenome (GOLD analysis project Ga0123353, IMG submission 92763) | Labiotermes labralis P3 segment gut microbial communities from Petit-Saut dam, French Guiana - Lab288 P3 | ecosystem: Host-associated > Arthropoda: Insects > Digestive system > Gut ... | reverse complement strand
TTGCTGACTTTTTTTGATATTAGAGGGATTGTTCATTATGAATTTGTACCAACTGGACAAACAGTCAACCAAGTTTACTATTTGGAAGTACTGGAAAGGCTGCATGATAAAGTTAGGCGGAAAGAACCCAAACTTTTTGCCAACAAATCATGGATCTTGCATCACGACAATGCACCTGCTCGCACGGCACTGTCTGTGAGGGAGTTTTTAGCTACTAAACAAATAACTGTGTTGGAACACCCTGCTTATTCACTGGATCTAGCCCCCATTGACTTTTTCTGTTCCCAAAGATAAAGGAAATATTGAAAGGAAGGCATTTTGGTGACATTGATGACATCAGGAGTAATATAACAGCAGCTCTGAAGGCCATTCCACAAAACCAGCTCCAAAATTGTTTTGAAGGGTGGATGCTGGCATCGGTACATAGCTTCCCAAGGGGAGTACTTTGAAGGCAACCACGGTGGTATTCAGCAGTGAGGTATGTAGCACTTTTTTACCTCGATGAGTATGCGAACTTTATTGTCCAACCACGTAAATAGTATTTTAACAACTGATTCAGGCATATATTTAAATAATGAGACTGTTGATATTTCTAAATATGACTTTGTCACTATGTACTGCTCATGATCTTAGGTCAAGAACAACATATAGGAACAAAAGCCCCACCAAGAGAGTTAATATTAGAGAATGCTGTAATGCCACCTGATCCTGGTATGATTCGAGTTCAGGTAAGTTCCTTACCATATTGCTAACTGGTTATTAATTGGTAAAATCTTGTTAAGTGACCAGCTACATCAATTCTAGGTCGAGTCCAAATTGGCACGGCTTATCTGTCACAGACAATTGTATCACTCTACCACCATTAAATTCATGACGTATTTGAAGATACAGTACGTCTTTGTGGGCTAGAATGGTTTGTATCAGGGTTAGTGTGTGTTAATGTGAACCAGACTTCACCAACAGGAAAGTTACAAGAAGTTAGATTGATTTATGTTATATGTGACTAAATAAAACTGACACTCTTTTGCTAGTTCATATGGTCACTATGTTGTTTTCAGCCTCGTTCAGTAATTTTGTGTATTGAAACATCTTGGACAAAAGCGCAAAGCAAGTATTCACTACAAAAGTACATTAATTAGTAACTGGATAATATTAATATCACATAACTCAGCTATGAAAATGCAGTGGTCAGAATTAGATGCTATCACTTGTCTAGTATTTATGTCTGCATAATGGCATAGAGATATTGCAAAGAGCTGCCCTTGATATTTATTTTCCCTTCTTGATACAGACTCCACCTCGTATTATTACACTTGATGAACATCATTTCCCATCAGCTGATGACTTCCCCAGTCATACAGAATCTTTAGAAGAAGAAATGACTAGAGCTGTAATTAAAACCAAGCCTCATTTTCATCCTGAACAAGGAATGGTAAGGTAAGTAATTGTTTGTGTTTGGAAAGAAGCAAAATGGCCATATGTTAAGTCACAGTAACATAAAATAAACCCATGACTTCAAACCTGTACCTTCCAGAAAAAAAATACTCTGCCTCTCAGACTTGACAGCTGTCTCCCTTGAGACAAATGTGAATGTGAAAGTAGTAACCAACAATCAGAATAATTCAGCAGAAAAGAATATGCCTTTAAACTAAATAGGAACATAATACAAAACAGTGCCCATCACCACATGTCTCACTGACTAGTAGAACTCACTAAGAGAACTCAGGGAAATCCTTGTCCTCTGGATGCCAGCCTGCACCATAGGGATTGGGAAAATTGCAGACACTAATTTCACCACAAATCAGAATGCCTCTCTTCTCATCACCACTGACATCATACTATCCTTGCTCAATACAGGAGGTGAAAGAGAAAGTGCTGACTGGTCATCTAGGAGCCAGTTCTGATGCCTCAGTTGACTTGAGTAGTTTGTGGCCATTTAGTGTCTTGAAACAAAAGCATGTGTTTTGTAAAGAAATGAAGCAGTCCTGGTCAAATTGCATTCTACAGTAGTTTTTAATGTTTCTGCGGAGCATTAACTATGCACAGCTTGCTTCTGAGGTAACCGGTGCTGAAGATAGTGTCTGTGGAGTCGGGAAACAATATCAGCAACACTTTTCCAAACATAGGTGCCATGCAGATTTCTGTGGTGGAGACAAACCTCTGAGTTTCTAGACACTTAACTGCTGTCTTTATTCTGGATCATAATCACACAACCAAGACCCATCACAGGTGATTATGGATAACGAGAAATTAGGGTTTTGCTTGAAAAGTCACATTTTTCTGGTTGACTTCTGTGTGAATTTGTTTGTGGGCATTGCTGATATCACATGCAACCCACCTTTGCAATATTTTGCTTATAACAATGTGTTGAACTCTTTCCAGCACATTTAACTGGCATGCCATTCCTGTAACATTAATCTTCTGTCCTATATCAGTAGAAGAATGAGTGTCTCAGTATTGGTACCACTGACAGCAGCACTTGGTCTCCCACTTTTGAGTGCTATCAACAACCTTTGTGCTCCCTTCTTCAAAATGATTCCGTCACCTGAAAACTGTGGTCAGCTCATTACTTCTAGTCTGTAGCCTTCCTGTAATTTATGGATTACCTTACCACTTTTCCAACTAAAGCTTCATGCAGACTCTGTTAGACATCTCTACCATAAATTTATGAAATACTCTCAACTGCCACAGAAAACAAGCCTCATCACACCTCAGGCTGCAAGTGATGCATCCACTTTCTCAATCTAGACTGGGCAGGCATGCAGCATTGCCACTCTCATTACTTTTCAAACACCTGTCATATGGGTAGGAATTGGCAGCCTTAATATTCTGAAATCAGTTTTTGGAAGTGACAGTTAATTTTTTTATATAAGGCTCAAGCATATACTAGAAGTTTGATATGAAATGTCAAATTATGGAAGAGATTCACTCACTGGTTGTTTGCACACATGAACACACACAAGAAAAAAATGTCTATATTTATATTAGGTTCTTAAGTAACTGTTACCACAAATCAGAATCAGAGTCCCCTGGAGTTCTGATTTAAAATGTCATACAATATATTGACTTTGCCAACAGGGAGTCAACTCCTCCAACTGGCACAGTTGATGGATTAACTCCAAGTGAAGAACTTGTTCATTTACGTCGGCAGATGGCCAAACTAAATAGGCGAATCATGGCTATTGAATTAGACAACTTACAAAGGCAGCAGCGGGAGAAGATAATTTATGCCATTGGTCTTGCTTATTTCTTCTTCAAGACTGTTTTCTGGCTTGCTAGGTCTTCATAGTGACAATGAGCCCACCTTTAAACTTGTTTTGCAGGGTTGTGGTGAGGGTTGGAGATATCATTTTCCCGAGATGAATTCTTTATTCACCACATAGATTAATTTAAGATACAGCATATATCTGTATATATTTACGTCAAATTTCATGCCATGATGTGTGATTTATGTATATATTTAGCAGATGAATGTATACACTGGGAAATGGTACAGTACAGCACTAAAGGAGGTATGTACATGGATCATTTATTAAACTGGATGAAAGCAATGATACTGCAGTATTTCCCTGCTATGAATACACTAAGTTTTCGGCAGTCACTGCAAAGGAATAAATAACTCACTGGGTTAGCCAAAAGCATGGAGTCATAATAGTATTTTACCAGACAAAAACTGTGACTGAACATGTGCATACTTAGCATATCATCAAATATGAAATTACTTTCCTCACATTATGTAAATTATGCAGACTGAGAGTTTAATTAGTTCTTAATGTTGGAATATTTGTTGTTAAATGTTCACAAGTAAGATTTGCATCATTTATTATTTCAAATGAACTGTGACATGAAGTGTTACTGTAATTAATTTTTGTAAAGGTTGTACCCAGTGAAGGAAGTTTTCTTGTATTTCACAACTTTATGAAAATAAATGACTTGTTTAAATTATTAATGATTTTCTATGCAGTAGAACCATCTACAGTTCTCTCACATTTTAATAAATTTGTCCCCTCATTCAGCAGAGCATTGCTAAGCCATATACTTTGAGCAGATATTATTTTACACCGATTAACTGGAAAATAAATTTAAAATGTGAATTATACAAGCATTGCTTCCAATTTGTAAATTATTTCACAAACTGTTTTGGAAATTACTTGTAAAAGGGACATGCCTCTTTGGTTGCAATTTGACCCAGCTCTACAGGTTATTAAAAAAAAAAGTCATACTATGAAAGTTGTATGGTTCTGTTACACACTGAACTTCCTTGTGGGAAATACAGCATACTGTTTTGATTATACAGAGGCTGCAGAATGGACAATCCAGGACTGCTGCTACATGCTGTACCACCTCACCCACCTTGATTTGATTACCTAAACAGAACCTAATACATAGAGTACAAAAACTATTAGACTCTTCAATGGTGAGGTGTCTCTTGCCTCTGAGATAGAGCCACCAACACCAAGCTATTCTAATTCTAAAACAGTGACACTCTTCTGACTTCTGTTAGAAACTTGAGTTTTATTTCTGCAGAACAAGTAAAACTAATGTAACAATCAATACAGATGACATACCCTCATGGTTCTATCCTCTCCATAGAATGAATCCCACTGCAGAAGGAAAATAAATATTTTTCATACCAGAAGTGAGTGTTTTGTAGGGGGTGATGCTAATATTTGAATGAGTATAAAAACAGCAAACTTTTCCAGGAATCATTAAAATCCTCCCCCACATTTGGAACCAAGGAGTGTAACAATTAGGAGATGATCACATTTCATAGCATCAGTGCAAGGAAGACTGCTGACTGGCATAAATTCATGAGGCTAGTATAAGACAAGCACATTTTTTGACAATCTTGCCACAAATTCTAAAAAATATTTTATAGTTTACAGACTGTCACCATACCACAGCTACTTGAATCCCACTAAATTCATATGCATTCAAGTGCAGAGTTATGTGAAGAGACCTATCAAAACCTGGAAGATGCATGTAGTGTGCAAGGTGGGTGACATAGCATTATCAGTCCCTGTGAAAAACAAGTGTAATGACTGCTGCCATGGAAAAGTAATAATTATTAAATATTATGAGTGTGTCTGGTCTATATTGTTGGACCTTTTCTGCACTGTACTACATTGTCATTTGTGGCCTCCCTGGCTGTACCAATTTTTTCACTTCTCATATAAGCATGATTTTTGGAAAAAGGTAAGTGAATATAAAATGTGTGTTTTGATATTCTCTACAACCTTTGTCTAAAACATTTCTCATTCTAATAAGAACGCAGTGACATACTATCAAAAATGTACAAAAGTGTTTGTGTGAAGTACCTGTTATTGTTGGATGTTTATCAAACGTGAATTTTCTTGACAGATTTTCGAAAAAAATCCTCACATATCAAGTTTCGTGAAAATCTGTCCAGTGGGAGCTGAGTTGTTCCATGCAGATAGACATGAGGAAGCCCATAGTTGCTTCTCACAATTTTGCGAGATGCAGGAGTTGGAAATTCTCAATTATTTCATCGCTGACCAATTAATAATCAGTGTGGGTGACAAGACCTCTTAGTATGATAAAACTCTTCTTTCAAGCACAGAACCCAACATCAAACTTACTCTGTACACTATTAGTACTGTCAAACTGGGCACAGCACGATTAATCTCCTTGCACACATCATCCAATTATTGCAGAACAGCATCACCTGCTTAGTGTCATTCTGTTTATATGCAACTTGAAGCAACAATGAAATACAGTAAATATTAGAACTCTGTATATATAATTGCAAATAACAGTAATAATTTCAGTTACTTACTGTGATGGAATGAGTTAAGTTGGTTTTGCCATGAACCATGAATCATTTCAGAACGTGATTATGTGACATGATGCCTGAAAGAGGATGGAGAGTATTCAAAGTGGTAAGTAGACAGAACATCCTGCAATTAATCTGCCAGTCTGAACTAGCCTGTGTAAGAATAATTCATAAGTAGGAATCAGCAAAATGGTCAATTTCGGGGCTAGCTCATTTTGGTCAGCTTTTGTTCTGGAGAAATCTACAGTTAAAATTTAGACTTCTGAAGATGTTCTTGGAGCAATATTCATTTTATGCCCATACCTTCTTGGTGAAAAGCATGGAATGGTAACCAGATTATTATAAAATGCAGTCTAACACTCTAAAATTTAATTCTGGAACCATCGGAGCATACTAAACAGCTCTCACAGGATCATTCAGGATTTCACAGTCAGACCATGGAAGAGAAAAGAGAATGCAACAGGTAACACATCATATACATCCAAAACTATATTACTGTACCTAACAGTACAAGGTAAATACCAACTCAGTAGAACAATTTTTTATGTACAGAACTTCATCTGCTGATGCACAGGGTATAGCTTTGATACAATTCATGATCAACTGCACTGTGATACTGTTCTACATGCTAAACCAAATATGAGCCAACACATGCACATGGGTATTCACAAAACATCTGTGCTCAAAAGACACATGTTTCATACTCATGTCTTGTCACACATGTTCATTTTGCTTTTCACATCTTGAACAGTCATTTATTTAATGTGAAAGGAGACTGAAGTAAACAAAAGAAATAATGATTACATACAAATATTTTACGTTTATAGTATTATTTACAACACACTAAGGAATTACTGAAGCTCAGATGTTGACAACATGAAAATTAATAATGTTCTAAAGTAGCCAAACCAGTAAGTCATCCAAAAGGATGGAAAATTATTCTACATGGGTGGCAGCATTGAGTCTCCAGCTGTCACTTCTCAATGGGCCATAGGTTCTGCATCTTCCACATCTCTACATTTTGCATGTTGTAGTTCTCTTCTAATTTCTGAAGTAATAACAGGATGTGACTGATGTTTCAATAGTTCCAACAAGGCTTCTCGTTGTTCTGTGCTAACATCACCTTTGTAGCGCTGCACAAATGTTAGTAAACTCTGATGCCACAGAACAGGTAATTCACGACTGTCAAGCTGAAACCTGATGACACAAACAAAGAAAATACCCATAAATTAAAAGTTCTATTCATGTAGCTCCCCCATCAGAACCAAATGTACTACAGAAAGAATGCACAAGTTACAAAGACCAGAGATGCCCACAGTCAAGTCCCTGAGCTTCATTCAGGTGGTCTGTGGAAATCAAACAACATGCCACAAAACTAATAGAAGTTTAAAAAAAAAACAGCAGTACACAGGTACCAAAATACTTGCAGAATGAACTAAGTACAGCAAGAACTTTTTTATTCTTCTTTGCTTATTACTGTAGATTCTACGGTATAGTTTTACAACTCTTAAACAAGCACAAACATTAAGTAGTCCATCAAGACAGGCAACAATTTTAGAGGTCTCTGGAATACAAAGTATAGCAACCATACATGTAACAATGGAAGCAAGAAGGCACATTTATTACCAATATGGAAATTTGTTTTACACCAAGTTCATTAAGAGTTAGACTCAATCACACGCTCTGGGTAACAATATGACATTAAGAAATATCACAAGAAACCAAACAATGGTACTGTCTCAGCAAGGTGAATCTGCTGTGATTGACATGTGATAAGCAGGGGGAAGGAAGAGAAAAAAGCGACTGGCAACTGTAGAAACAAACCAACATGAACAATATTGCTAAAAATGAATGTCACTGAAAGCTAGGAACACTGTGCTTATATTAACAGTATGTATTCAAGCAAGGAATTTGCTCTTGGTGAACACAGATACATAAAGGCTCCATGTTTGCCACACAGTCTGTTTCTAATCTCCACGTTAGTAACATCATTTAAACATATTATGTGCACAAATTAACATGCTCAAAGTTCCATTCTGGAGTTGGAAAGTACTTTACAGGCATCTGCACTGCTAAATGATGTTAATCAGACCACTGTGAGGAATATTATTTAGCAACTACAGTGAAGAGTGAGATGAACAAATGTTAAATTCTTATGTTTTTTATCATGGCAGATTTGGCATAGGTCATAAGATGAACCTTTTGCTATATCCAACACATCTCCCTCTAAACTGTCAGTCTGTCTGAAGTTATGAAAAAAAACCTTACTGACCATATGTTATGGCTCTAATACTGTATTTTCAACACCGTCATGACTGACAATTATATCTTAGTGTTCATATTTATGTGAGTCATGGTTGCATATTCCTTAACTTTCCAAAGTGTTATGCCCTTAGATTAGAATTTCCTAGAGCAATGAAGTTTCATACTGTGTTCTTCTGGGTCCTAACACGTACTGTGACAGCTGGATAACAACATCACAGAGTAATATGCTTCTAGATAGAGGTACATGTTCCTTATTTAGTGTTCATACACCCTGACCCTGGTTGTGTGGTGAGAAACTGCACTTACCATTGTGTGTTAAACAAAAACTACAGCACTAGCCTTGTTTCATTACGCACTTCGTAGGCTACATTGCAAAACCCATGAGACCACAATACGGAAATCCTGATGCTTCTAACCCAAGCCTACAGTGCTTCAAAGCATCTTACGTTGAACCACCCAACAAAAACACACATGCACATATTTACTGAGTCTTACTTGGATCAACTTCCGTCGCATTTTTTTGTAAATAATATGATATACTGCTGATGTTTCTGCACATTTTACCTCCCAAACAACACATTAAGTTGGTTTTGTTATCAGAATTCATACCAAAATTTTTCAGAAGAATTATGAGTCTGCACGGACTCATTATACACGATCTCTGCACGGGTTTATGCAAAATGGCTTATCAAATAAAAAAATTATTCATGTCACAAAGAATACATGGCAAATGTGCACAATTCATACTGAGGCACCTTCCCATTACTATTTCCTATTCTTAAAATACCATGGGTTTTACATCTTGTGTTAACATACCTGAGGAAATGAAAAACAGCAGCATCCACAACCCTATATGGCAGAGCATATTTCTTGTCAAAGAAGATGCGCAAGAATATGGAGTTAGCACCTGTATAGTCCATCTCAGCAATTTTCAATATGGCTGCTGATGAATGCAATACTGGAATGGAATTCCGAGCAATAACAGACCCAATGATAATGGCCTCCCGTAATGTGCAAGTTCCACTCTGTGAAAAAATGTCTTCCATTTTACAACTACTAACTGGATAAACCACATCATGACATTTTCGTATCCTGAATACATATACATGAATGAGTAAAAAGTTCTATCAAACAACAAAATTACTAGAGGTACTTCTGGGCTAACGGAAGCAGGAAGTGCTGCCAGTGGCTAGTAAAACGCTGAGGAAAACATATGGGGGAACTGCCCACTATCTGCACCTCACCACTGGTTAGGATTAGTGGTTGCTTTAGTTTCATGATCCAGCTCCAATTTCTCTTATTCCCACTGAATTCAAGATTGGGTGCAAGTGTGAAGTATTGGTGACCCAATACATGCCATGAAGGCATGTAGGAAAGTAGAGCTGCAGCTCTAATCATTCTTAACCTTGGCACTAGATGGTGGTCAGTGGTCAGCTTCACACTCCAGCCACTTTTCACTGGGAAAAGAGCCTCTGATACCCACTGAATAGGAGGATGGATGGGCCCCAAAGCCAATCTGGTCAGGCAGTACCTTTGTTGACAGCACTATCTCAGATCATTGCTTGTTATGAATATGTGTACATGTATCACTTTCCATTCTACTACAATTTGCAAGAAAAACTTCACAAAGAAATAAAACTTTGACAAGACTATATGTGCTGTATTTTTTTGGTTCTTACTGTCTCAGAAAGTGTTGGATATGGTCAATTTACCTCACATAATGGTAGGAGAAAGCCTTTCATAAATGCCCCAGGTTTGAAGAGAGCCTTCCTTAGTGCCTGATATAAATGGAAGTTGAGCCGTTTGTACTCAGCAATATCATCTCTTACTCGTGGAAGAAGAACTAGGTTGAAGAATCGTTGAGCCATTTTTTCTTTGAGATTTGATGTGAATATCCGAGTTGCCTGATACATAGCAGCTGCACTCCAGGATGTTGGATCTGGTATTGTATGTAACAAATAAAAAACTACAGTACTGGATAGACCAGTAGCCTGTCAGACCACTAAAATGCAAATTTTCCATACCTGTAACATACAGAACCTGTTCCCAGTTACAAAGGTTTGGGATTATTTTAAAGGCCTTTGGAAGCTTGCCACTTCGGTATTTTGATAGGACATCCCGAACTCCTTCATACATCTGTTTAATCCTTGGATCTAAATCTTGAATCTGCAAACCTTTAATAAAATATCAAGAATGAAATAGTCTGCATTGTTAAAAAAATGTTCAAAATTCAGTGAACCCATTCTGTAACACATGCTTCAGTACAGGTATTAGCTGAGTTATGAGATACAATGTGAAGCTTTAACAGCTGATTGATCCATAATTATTTCTACTCCTCCACCTCAACAGCCTAAGAATAATAAAATAAATGTATGTTTTAATTTGGAAAGTGGTTTCATCCCAGGGACCATGTAGAGGTAATAAAGGAACACTACAAAACCTCTGCAAGAATAACCAGTAACTCAGCCAAATTTCCACTCAAGTACCTCCTAAACACAAGTCTAGAACCTTACCACTACAGCAACATGCTGGTATTTGTGTTTGTACTTTGGAGTTTAGATACTAATACAGCTTAATATATTGTATTCTTTCTTTTGGGTGATTCCCAAGCATCTGAATTTTATGTGCCAACATTTTGGAACACTCTGTATGTTCCATCTTCATAGGTGGTACTGACACTGCCTATGAAGGTGGAACGGAGTGTTCAGAAATGCCAGCACATAAAATTCAGACGCCAGGGAATCACCCAAAAGAAAGAATACAACATTCAGAACACAGCAGAAGTCTGAAATCAGATTAATATAGTTTGTACATAACAGTACAATTTAAATCTGCCTTACAGAATACAAATTAAATACATTTAACATTTTTCTGAAGAGTCAGAAAACAGCTGACCTAACATTTCAATACCCATTCAACATGCTGAAACTGTTTCAATAAATTTACTAAACCAATTTCCTTTTTTATGATTAATTACTTCGAAAAATTGTCAAGTTTCATATAATTTTGACACAAAGTATATAAGACACTGGCCTGATATCACAACTATATCTGTACAACCACTTTGGGTGTAAGCCCTCCCAATACCAAATTTCAGACAATTCATTCACTCACTTCAGAGATGAAAACATATGACCCCGACATCTTGTATTAATTTTATGCAGTTCAAAAAGAATGCACAAAATAACTGCGCAACATGGTGCATACTTTGTAACATTAAAACACTAAAGCACAGGCGCACAAAGGTTACAAGAAAACAATGCATAACTGTCATACTATTGCATGGTTAACTTATTTTATAATGATATGTTGAATAATATTTCTCAATACGTCATGGAAACTAATTGTGGAAGGACACTCACTTCCAGCATCTGAGAACTGTGTCTGAAGTTCTGTCTGTTTTTCAGTAATCTTTTCAAGGATAATATCAGCAAGTGTCCGACGTGGAGCTGGGTTACGATTCATGAACATCTCCAAGGCCCTTTCATCATCCTCGTCCACTACCTGCATCAAAAGGTTATGAAATTTATCGTTATTATTTAACTTTACAATAATGTAATTACACTGTGAATTAACTCACCATTAGTTACACTTAATTTCTTCTTTTTTGCACGATCTTGCTGCAAAATTGATATCAAACATATTAATGGCCATGTGCTGTGTACTGATAGATGTACAGTATAACATAATGTTTCATGGCATATATATTAAATTTTTAAAGTCAATTACTCCTGCATCATTATGATCATTATTATGTTGTACTGACAAAAGTTTTAAAAGTTACAAACAAAATATAAATAAACATAGTCTATGCTACTCACTTTAGCCTTTAAAAACTAGTGCTTTTTTACAATAAATAAAAGACGATTTAATGTGAATTTTTTCTGAACTGAATACAAATCACAAATATCAATTAATTTTAGTAACTTCTGAACCCTTACATGACTGCCCAGTTTAGCTTATCAGAGCCCAGATTCTGGGTTGACCCTTTGGCTGTCCACAAACCTCCACCCCCAGTTCTCTTCAATGTATGATTTGTCTATAATAACCAAAACAGTAATAATTTTCATATTTGGTGCCCTGGTCTTCAGTCTACATTCAACTAATATTAACAACAGAAGAAGCTTATTAATTCCTTGTCATTTTGCAGTTCTCAAATGTGACACCAAATCTTGATCTTGTTCTGTAGTAGAAACGGCACAGACGGAATGCAGTGCACAAAACCTTCACACAATATCTTGTACAAACCACACAAAAACAAGGAAGCAGTGGATCTCTAATTACAGGGAAAAAAGTCTCTGGATTAATTATGTTCACTCATCACAGATGAATGTACAACTTAATCCCTCCACAGAGAGAATCATCCTAAGAAACACGCTCTTACAGGTCAAAAATTTGCCCCATAATAACAAAATACATATATAATATCAAAATGTTTTATTCTTTGACATATCACAAAGTTTGGCATTTTGATGTGTTCCTCACAGATTGTTGGCTGACTACATAGTACAGCTGGATAAAAAATACAAAAATTACAGCAGCACATCTCAATGCTTTTTCAGAAAAAGAGAGAAAGTTACAACATGTTGGAAACATCAATGTAGTGCAAGTTTTCAGGCCTTCACAGCAGGTGCTGCTCAAATGACAGTCATCTGGGTTATTCAATGGTGTGGGATTAAGTGTTTTTTTCTGACATTTCAGTGGACAGTCAGAACAACCTCCCTTGCCATACCACTAATTGGCCACAATCCTTGCAACCTTCCTATCCAATCAAACCACTTCCTCCTTCCAGTCATATCAGCATGACCTGAACCTACTTCAGTCACACTGAAAATGGATGTAGCATGCTCCTCCAAAATTATGGAACAAACTTATGATCCTACATGATGTAAAACCCAGAAGACTAGTAGTTTAAAGTGTAACCAAATTCTATCTGTGCAGGAGATTTGTGGGAACATTTAACCCAACCAACAGCAATAACATGCAACCCCTCCATTCTCAGTAACAATACTCAGAAACAGAGATATGTGTCACAAGCACATAAAGATTTGAATGTCATTTGTCACACACTTCTTGGATTTACATAGTTTAATTTTTAAGATTTCAGAGATTTCAATGATATTTCAATGCCCTTTCTTTGCATTCTTCTGATTATCACAAAGAATGCCAAGTGGCATCAATATGGGGGCTACATATTGATCAAACCTGAAGATGGCAGAATCAAATAAACAAAAAGGTATATTTTCATCAATGACCATATACTCAATTCTTACAATATTTTCATAGCAGTTTCCATCCATGTCATCCTGCAGTTCAGCTTCATCACTAGAATCATCAGATACATCTCCAAGCTTGGTAACTTGCTTCTTTGATGTAAATGGTGAGCTTCCTGCGTCAGACTCAATTTCTTGCTGTTGTCGGCGAGCTTCATGTAGGATCCGCTTAGACAAATGTGCATCAACAAACTGGGGGAGGGGAAAAAAATATACATACATATATATAATACATACATACTTACACATACATATATATATATATATACACACACACACACACATTACCAATACAGGTATATACTGGAGAAGAAGCCAGCGCACAAAAATTAGTAGAGATTGATGGGCCAATTACCAACACTTTGGCACCTAACATCAGGTACACCCAACACACAGCATGATGCTCAAAATGCTGAATGTTAAGTCCAGATCATGGCTACGTAATGGTTCCTTAGGCAGGTCTCATTTAAATTCTGGTCTCCTGCACATCACACCAGGCATTTAATTCCAGTGCCAAAGGGTTTACTGACAATACCAAACATTACA
>Ga0123353_10008733_pt1 | contig 13879 bp, 8 predicted proteins | sample TergutLab28metaG_3_FD_92763 | JGI IMG/M metagenome (GOLD analysis project Ga0123353, IMG submission 92763) | Labiotermes labralis P3 segment gut microbial communities from Petit-Saut dam, French Guiana - Lab288 P3 | ecosystem: Host-associated > Arthropoda: Insects > Digestive system > Gut ... | reverse complement strand
CCGGTGGTTCGCGGGGGGGGGGGGGGGGGGGAGCTTTGTAGAACGACAAAGGAGTTAGGTTGACCAATCACCTCCATCGAGTGGCGAGTTTTGTAACTCAAATCCCCATGCATCGATTGTGACAGGACAGAATCTTTCAACATTTTTTTCCCAATTTATTAGTGACAATCACCCTAACATTCGACTTTACACAATCTTTCACAATGACGGCTTCGTCAAATGTATACCTACAATCACTGGTTCATATCTTATCTCCATAGAATCGTAAAGAAAATTCACGTACTCCTTCACCTTCGTGCGTGTGGTAAGAATATGTCGCTGTGGAGCAGATGTCTATTGGGCTATTTTCCCATACTGCCGGTAATATGAATGAATGTGGAACATCGGTGGATGGTTAACTTAAAGGGGAACGTCGAAGTACCTGTCCCAGTTCCTTTTGCCTACCGCAAATTCCAGTGGACTGCCACGCGTTTGAAACCGGACCTGCACGTTGTGAGGTCGGTGGATAGGCACCTGAACCATGTCTTGTCCCTTTTGCACAGGTTTTTGAGATTTAACCCTTTAAACGCCGAGTTAAATCCCATCTGCCATCTGCTGGCATTATTGGGAACTCACCATATTCTCCACGTTAGCATCCACCCGTTCAGAATGAAACAGGAGATACATTGGGTGTGCCTGTTATCGAATGATTGAGCAAGAGTCGTTTTATTGAGGAATGCCATATAGCTAACATAACTTTTATAAAGATATTGTTGTGAATGGGTGTAAAATTTGGTCTCTCAGATTAAGGGAGGGGCATGTACGTAGAATTGTTGACAAAATCTGTTCATACCATAACAGAAAGTTACTTACATTGAACTTCTAGACTATTTCAACTTGTCCCATCATATGTATTGAAATGTAACATTCTATTATCGGGGACCAGATCTCTTCCCGTCCTAAGGCTTACTTCTTCCAAAACAACTGTCATTACACTATAATTATTTACACTGTAATTAAACAAGGATTAACGTCAAATTAATAAATAAAACGTACTCCATTCACACTTTACGAAATGTGGTTACGCAGATTTCACTAAACATCAAAGCAAAAAATACATAACTGGACGCTATAAACATTTCGCCTCACGAAACCGTAGCACTGCGCATGCGTGAGTCACTCAGCGCGCAGCTCGCGAGTAAAATTTTGCGCGCAAAACGATGTGATATTGCCAGCGGTGGTATCTGATATGGGAAGCGGCTCTTAACCATTTCTCTGGCAAAGCCGATATAAAATACCGAAGCAATTTTGAAATATTGTGAAATGTTTATTTATATAGAAGCCTATTACATTGCTAATTTATTTTGTAAAATGTATTGGAAGTAGCGAGTCTTCAGCCAATTAGGAGGACGACATATTTCATAATTCTTTTTGCTTTTATCACTAGCCTATACGTTTCATTACACCTGATTTACAGAAAAATTCAGAGGTAAAATAATGCCTATTCTTGTTCTTCACCCTGTGTATTGAATTTCATCTTTTCCATATTCTGACCAAGATTTGCCGAATTACCCGCACCAAATAAAAAGTTCAGGAGTCCTAATGTTGGCGATCCTGGTCGTCTGTAGGCTTTTAGTAATAACTGTTCTTCTAAGCACTGGGAAAGGGAGGATTTATGAGTTGTCAGGTTCTGTTTTTTATGTCCCTGTCCTTTATGCTTTCCCCGAAAATTAGTCCAACATATTTCAATGCTTACTTTTGAAACAAAATCCAAAAAATCCACAAGTTAAAATGTCGTACACCGTCGTCAGAATGCTATAGAAAATTCCTTATTTAAATTATACTTTCCTTCAGCATCTTACTTTCTTACAACAACTTTCAGAATGTCATTTAATAAACAACAAAGATGAAAACATTAAATGTTGTACACGACATACCTTTTGGAGTTACTGAATGAATTGCCAGAGCATGCTCGTAAGTATCGAAACAAGTAGAAAGAAAATATATTGTAAATAAATAAGACAGAATGCAAAGAATTTAGTGTAGGTAAATTACACAAAAAAATTTAACAGACTGAACATTAGTTTAAGTGAAATTGAGGATGCTAAGGAAAATACGTGGCTATGAGAATTAAGAAGTAAGGGAAGAATGAAAGAAAGCATGGAAAACGGTTAGCTCCATATTTTTGTTCTTTGCCATGATTAGGACAAGCCCTAGAATGACAAGATGGGCCAGGCGTTCAGTACGCAAAGCAGAGAAACAAATTACATGCAAGAATTGTTTTTGAAAAGCTGCAGGACTTGAGAGAATTTGGCGCTGTGTGTAATACGGTAGTGCTGTAATAAACGTATCAGTTAGGAAGGGTCGCTGCTAGCTGAGTCTGTCTGACCCAGGATAGGTTCCAGTAACGGCCCTTTGTAAACACGGCCAAGGACCTTCCTGTTTCATAAAATTCGGGAGTTTTATGCATAGAGAAAATATTAGTTTCTCACGGAGAGTTCAGTTGAGTGAAGTCTGCTGTATTCAGCCGGCTACTTAGACGTGATCTTCACACAGAATTGTACGAAGTGACGGAAGTTTGTTCTTCATCCATAATTGGCGGAACGGCTTACACGGAGCCGAACTTGGATAATATAAGAAGTTACTATTTCGTTTCGTTAACCAGGCCAAAAAATATACGACCTTCTCATAGTGAATTTTATGTTATTTGACATGAAGTTAGTCACTTTAGCCGTTAATTTTAAGGGGCTCTTTTTCAGTCACTACGCTTCGTGACAGTAATTATCGGCTTTATAAAGTTTGAGTTTGCCTTTGTTCTACAGAAACAAACACAAGAAATGTAGTTAAAGTTGCTGTAATTGGTGTTAATAATTTAAAGACAGGTTCGTCCATCCTTAATGAGTAAAGGCTGGCTAATCCTGTTAAAACTGTTCGGACAAATTTAATGTCTTTAGGATAATTATAGCCGTGGCTTATTTCGGTTCCCCAGTCCTGGGATGGACAGTCGAACCCAGACAATTTCGTGTGTTGCCCCCCTGAAGCACAGTGGCTCTACCAGTTGCTGTAACATTTGTAAGTATGAATTATAACACAGTGTAGTTACACATCTACTATGATTCCAGCGACAAAAGAAGAGTGTCTTTGTTGCATATGGGTGTGAAGCTAGGTCTGTCACGTTGAAGGAGAGACAGCTGAGGATGTTAGAGAATATGGTCCTGAGAAATGTAATTGGAACTAAGAGGGGCGACGTAGCAGGGGAAATGGAGAAGACTACATAACACAGAGGTTTGTAATATTTGCTCCTCACCAAATATTATTTGGATAACTGAATCAAAAGAATGGTGTGGGTAGGGCATGTGGTACGTATAGGAGACAGGAGAGGTGCATACAGAGTTTTGGTAAAAACCTGAGGAAAGGAGAACCCTTGAAAGGCCTAGGCGTCGGTGGGAGGATAATATTGAAATGGATCTTGGACAAGGGGGATGGAGAGTCATGGACTGGATTTGATCTGGCTCAGGATAGGAACAAGTGGCGTATACTTGTGAATGCGGTATTGAACCTTCGGGTTCCATAAAACGCGGGGAATTTCTTGAGTAGCTGAAGACCTATTAGCTTCCGAGGAAGGGTCTTGATCCATGGAGTTAGTTAAGAGCCATTTGTTTCCTACAAAGCATTAACCGGTTGGTCATTGATATAGAAACCGTCGGTGTTTAATGTGCGATTAGAATTGGATCTTCGAACACAATTCGGACGAATTTCAAACTTTAAAATGCTGATATGGTTCACAAGTTCCAAGTCCTTACTACTTGCAGACACCGTTCCCTCCAGTATTAAAAATATCACAACTGACCCCTTTAATTCAAAGTCCACCAAATTACGTCATGGTTCAAGGAGTTAATAAAAAGTTAGTTATCAGGAAGTCTCAGTATTCCTTAGCTGAACAGGTATTAAAAATGTTAAAAGATGTCGACTGGTAAATAACTACCGCCATGTCCGCTGTTTCGGAAGAACGTGCTGCCGTCCTGTCTGATGCCTAACGTTACAAGAAGAACGTAATTGCAGCGTGGAGTGAACTTAACCACTAACCCCGGGATATTAAAATTGTATATTGAAGGAGTATGTGGGATTCGAGGAATGTATCTAAATATTCTTGACCTCAGAAATAAATGGAGGTGAACGATTGACTTCATTTATCATCTGACTTCTCTCCGGAGTGAAAACCTCCAGTACCAGTTGGTTAGAAGTCTGTTAAAAGGGTTGTAATGCAGTATCCTGTCTTTGCCGACAGTCGGGACATGCAGATGATGACACTAGTTGACAGGCTGAAAGATCCATCTCTATGCTCGATAATATAAAAGTCACAAATAAATTACATTCAAAAATTATTTCGAAATCGGTGGTAATTTTTACAACGGTCTTTCAGTGGTTTTTTTCAGAATTTCAAAATTAGTAATATTCCTTTAACTTAAAGAATTTAATCTACACCCAAAAGCCAAGATATAGGACTACCCATTTTCGTCACTGCCCATGTTGTAGACTTCATTCGTAGCTCCCAAATAGGGAAATGCCGTTTTGTATCAGAGTCTATTTGGTATAGTTTTACATCAGAATCACGTGGATGAAGATCGAGGTAAGTCGAGACTTCCAGTACACCAAGTTGCTCTGCGCCGACGGAATTGCATATCACTGGAGCTGCTGCTTCTCTTGCACAATGCTTATTGAATCCAGTAAGAGCTTACCCAGTTTTTTCCCTACAACCAAGATATATTTCTCATATATTTCTTTAGAATCAACGGCAACTTTCGTAAAAATCCCCTTCTCACTTTACCACCCCAACCCTTCAACAGCCTGAGGGTCTTCGCAATCTTACCTCCTCTCCCTCTAGCTTTTCACTCTTTCGTTCTTAACTTCTATTTTAATCACCCGTTTGATGATTTCAGTCGAGGTCCCCGGACACCACCCCGCACTCTGCAACACTCCTTTGCAGCAAATTCCACAACATTTCTGCCCACATTATTCTGCGACACGAGGGAAGTCGTAATATCCTGATACACGCATGGTTAGTGCGTGTGGTCACATGCTGGAACTTTTTATAATTAAAAGCTTTGTTCAGAGTAAACGATCTCCACAAATCGATGGTTTATAACACAAATTCTGTACGACCAGCACAAAGTTTTCTGTAAGTTCGCATTAAAAATGCACCAACAGAGTGTGACATAGTGGTCTGTAGTCCCTTCAGCACCACATGTACGAGTACCGTGCAAAACAAAGGTAGCATATTTGGGAAACAAGGGCACACTGTAACTAAAAATCTGGAACGAAAGTGGATAAAAATAAAATAGAGGTATTCGTGGGTTTAATACCTTACATATTTACGACCAGCTGAGTTCCCATGCGATTTTCCTGCGAAAAGTTTTATACTTACGGTGTTACTTACTTACTTACCTAATTACTTACTTACATAATTACTTAGTTCTTACTTACTTACTTACTTACTTACTTACTTACTTACTTACTTACTTACTTACTTACTTACTTACTTACTTACTTACTTACTTACTTGCTTGCTTGCTTTGCTTGCTTGCTTACTTAATTCACTCTAGGAAGCAGAGTCTTTCTTGATAAACTAACCGGTTCTCAGCTAGTCAAGAAATTCCCCGCATTTTATGGAACTCGAAGGTTCATTACCGCATTTACTAGAGCCCGCCACCTGTCCCTATCCTGAGACTGCTCGGTCCAGTCCATACCCCAAAATCCCACTTCCTGAAAATCCATCTTAATATTATCCTCCCATTAAAGCATGAGCCTTCCAAGTTGTCTCTTTCTCTGAGATTTCCCCACCAAAACCGTGTATACGCCTCTCCTCTCCCCCAAACATGCTACGTGCTCCGTCCATCTCATTCCTCTCGATTTGATCACCCGAACAATAATGGGTGAGGAACAAAAATCCCTAAGCTCGTCATTATGTATTTTCTCCATTCCCTGTAACCTAGTACCTTTTAGGCCCAAATATTCTCCTCAGCACCCTATTCTCAAACACCACCAGCCTAAGTTCCTCCCTTAATGGTGGCAATGAGAAAAATCATACTACTGCAGCGGAAATTAAAGTGGTAATTATAAAATATTCTGAAAATTGTGACAAAATCATAAACAGTTTACTGTGGCGTGTAAATTTCAAATGAAAATATTCGACTGGTTTACAAAGTGCTTCATATGCATTCACAATAGGGGCTGTGAAATCTAACGCAGTCGCAAGCAGACAAAGGCTTGTATTTGTTATTTCCATACATGTAGCTCAGTCAGTATAGTGCGCAGTGGAGGTACCGAGAATCAATTCCCGTTAATAAAAATAATTTTTTTCATCTCGAAAGCGCCCGGACTTACTTTGGTAATCCGAATCACCCGCCTTCACTGAAATGGACACTACGGTTGCTTTTCTCGAAACTAAAGCGACCAGTACTTGAAAACGTCCACTCATTTCTATCTAAGGCCAAGGTAAACATGACTGGAGCTACACCTCCATTCTCTAACATGCCTTCATGGAATGCACTGTGTTTTTGCTATTATTATTTACAACAAATAATTGGCTCTAGGGAATTGAGATATTTATTGATGGACAAACGTATTTTCACAACAGTATCTTACGTCACGAACATGCTATCCTGGATAATTTTCTCTTATCACTTTAAAGTCCAGTGGTTGCTTTATACACGAACATATGTTAACACTGAAAAATTCTGCCTTCTGTCCGTACAGTGTATTTACGTGATTCTTATGGATCTGAGAACAAATTGCGATTATTATCTTATACAGCATTAACTGATTGGGTTTTTTAACTGCGCGGTAAGAAATAAACTTTTAAATACTATCACGGTTTATGTCAGTATTTAAAGGGTTTATCATTTGGCACATGCGTATGAAAGTTCCTTTCACCATTAAATACTTAAACTCCAACAATTATGACCGTTTTCACTAATAGATATTTAAAATGACATTTATTAAATATAACATGACTAACAGGCTATATTTTAAAGCAAAAGTTGAAACACTAAAATGTGTTTGTTTTGAGAGGCTTTTGATTATGCTCCAGACATCTGAATATTTTTACGTGTTAATAAATAGAGTCAGTAATGTGTTGAAGTCTTAGTTGTTAGTGTGATCTGTTTCCCATTACAGGTCTAGACAGACCTGTAAGACATCAGAGATTGAGGCTGTCGTAACTTCTAGTCAATCGGCACGTGAAGACGGTAATAGATCTGCCCACCAACCGCCTTTAGCCCTCTATGATATATTCCTAGTACTTATTTATTTTAGAAGCTGAGTCGACCCTAGGACCACAGCCCGCACTGTATGATGCCATTTCACTTTACAATATCTGAGCTTCAACAGTCGATTTACTTGTAATCTGCAAGGTCATGTCCTTCATAACTCATTATGTGAGAGCCCTGTGAAATTCCCACCCAGACTATAATGCAGTATGCTATTTGACATTCTTTGTTTTTTATACCCTCTTTAAACATTTGTCTTCGTGTGTGAAATCACGTGTTGCTTAATCTTGTATATACAAATGTAACTGTTTTTAGGATCCTTCACAAAACCGCGAAAAGCAACTCTTCGCCTCGCCATGGCTGTGTGTTTCTGTCGGTCTGAAAAGAACAACTCGTCTCCCACTGGACGAATTGTCACATTTTATACGTGAGGGTTTTTCTAAAATCTCTCGATAAAATAACAGTTCCGTTAAAATCCGACAAGAATAAAAGAGTACTTCACATGGATACCTATCTACGTATATGAAAATATCTCGCAGAATTTTTCATATAATGACAACTTTTTCGGACAAATTCTGTATAATAAACTAAAACAAACTTTTGATGTTCAATAAATTGTTTTCCGAAAATCGTGCTTTTTGTGAGATGATGTGGAAAAATATTGCAAACCCAAACGGGCCAGAGAATGCAAAATAATAATGCGCATGCAATTTTCTTGCTGATTAATTAGGGCAAGAATACAAACACGCGTTCATAATATTTAATATTTATTGTTTTTCCGCTGTAATAAAGGTTAGGCGAACGCGCAGCTTAGTGTTACGTACGTTACACATACATTGCCTTTGTGTTCTCCTTTTTCCTCATACACTTTTCTTTTTCTCATATCTTTATAATTTTCATTTCCATCTACACATTATCTATTGTTTCTGCTTTATTATCTGTCAGATTCCTTCCTCGTTCTCTCCTTTCACCTCTTTTTCTGACATTCCCATTTTTCTGGTCTTCTTCTTCTCATATTCGTCCGTTGACTTGTTGGGCAAAGTAACATGTAGCTAATTTGTTGCAAGCAATTATGATAGCTGTCACTGTGTCACAACCTTGGGACCGAAATCATGCTTATAATTTTACGCGTTTGCGTTCCTAAAGGAAGGAGCTCCTTATTGACATACATTTCTCCGCCTTGAATTATTACGTCTCCGCTGGTTTTACTCTAATAATTGCAAAGAAGAATTAATTCTTTACTCAACATAACATTTCCACATATTTGACGCTATTCACAACCAGCGGTAGCAGAAGAAAATACGTTGTTAAATCGCGTTAAAATCTACTGTCCTAGGGTCATATGAGAGTCTCCAGTGTTGACGTGGTCACCCCTGTGTTCTGAGAGTGAAAGATAAGTCGTCGCTACTTTGACGGAGCTCGAACCAACACCGCTTGAAAGTTGTGACTAGAGAGAGAGTCTGTTAGGGGAAACGCAGGCGTCGAGAGGGGATTGACTTCACCCCTCAACTGTAGCGCAAGTGTTTATCACCATCGTGCGATTTGTACTGTACCTGTAGCTACAGCTAGGATTCAAAATACGCAAGTTCAGTGTCGAACCGTTTTTCATCTGTCTATCCGTCACTTGATATGGACAGTGCAGCTGCAATAGACCGTAACGCGTTAACACAATTGTATATTGAGTTCTGTGTGTGCCATCATGGGGTGAGATTCTGTGTCGATATTCAGCCTTGGTATGCCATAAAAATGAAAAAGCTTAATCAAAATCAAACCATCTAAATACATACTAAATGGATAACAAACCTCTTTTTACGTGATTTCAGGTTATGCCGCGACGCAGATAAGAACTTTTCTCTTCTAGAATTTTACGCAGCCTACAGTAATACGACCGTTCTAAGCTGCGTAAAATCTCAGAAGAACGCAGATCTCAGAAAGATTTTCATTTCATTCACATATGTCGTGAACAAGTATAATTATTATCAGAGTTTTAAGGCATTGAACTTAAATTAAAATTAATATTAATATTCCTTACGTAGGAATTTCTAACATAGGATTAGGTATTCATAAAGTTCTACGCAACTTAAAAAATATTGCATTCCTGTTATTATTTCCTTCAGTAATCCCACGACACAAAATAAATTTTATACAAATGTTGGCCATTCACTTTTAAAGGTTATGAACTCCGGGGTGGGGGACCGCGGTAGCACAGTGGTTAAGGTGCTGTGCTACAAATCGGAAGGTCGCTGGCTCGATCCCAGCTGGTGTCAGTAGATTCTTCATTGACATAATATATCGCATTATGGCCCTGGGGTCGACTCAGCCTCTAACAGAAATGAGTACCAGGAGTATTTCCTGGGGGTAAAGGAGGCCAGTGTGTAAGGCTGACAACCTACCAACATCCTGTGCCGTTGTCACAAAATCTGGGAACCTTAACTTCCTGGAACCCTCTGGGCCTGTCCAGGCCTGTATTGGGACTGCTTTACCTTTACCTTTATGAACTCCGAGGTGATGAACACATTTTTCACGATATGTAGATGAGAGAGAAATGATAATATATTTGTTATCCATAAAGAATGTTTAATTATTCATTTTGTTGAGTCTTAAGTGCTGCTAACAAGAGGAACAGGAATGTGTAGATGGTGCAAACTCAAGTACTTCTTTCTGTTTCTACTACCGGTTGGTTTTTGGGTTGTACTGTATATTCAGGTGCTGGTCCCTTGTTACACATTAACAGTGCTACAGAATACACTAATTTTCCCGGCCTGCCGTTTGTAAGATCAAACCTTTCAATTTGTTATTTAATAATCTCATCCACTATCTCTGTTTTTATTACCCCGCAGATATTGAACAGTAAACTCGAAGTTGTAAGTAATATATTTCATAAATTATTATATTATATGCCGAGTGTTTCAGGAGGAATCTTCCATACTTCGAAGGAACTTTCCTTAGGTTAAATTTCTTGGACAAAATATAACAATATTCGAATTTGAAAGTATACGGAGATAAAGCGCAAAAAATGTGTTCTTCTTGCTGTTCGACTCCCTGTACCTGTTTAACATAACATTTTATCTGTCCACTGCGCAGGTCCGTCCTTCAGCCGATAGCCAAACCAAAACAACTGGAAGTGAGTGTGTTATGTAAAGTACTTGGAATCGTGAGGACAATTTTTATGAAAGTACTGCGAGTTTTTCTTCCTGAATTGATGTCTTGATGTCACTGAGTTGGTAACAATGCAGGAATTCCAGTTCTTCCTCATTTTAATATGTATTTGATAATCAACAAATATATTCCGGTTTACTTTCTGTAGAACTCATCTTTCAATTATCTTCGGATATATTTATGGTTATTTACATCGATTTACGTAATTTAAGCTAAGGAACGTTCTCCCAAAGTATGGAAAATTCTTCCTGAAACAGCCTGTATGATATGATGTTTTATTGATTTCTCTTATTCTTATACGGGTCTTGCAAATTCTCGCCTATTTTGTGATATCTTGTATATAAATTGTATAATATTAAGGTTATTATTTTATCAGACCGTTTATGTGAGACTAAATAGGCTGATTTCAAGAAATTAAAACTGCCTGTTTGGGCGCGGTTTGTTTGGCGAGTAGAATTTCTCTCTACCTAGAGAACTGTCACTTGCAAGTCTCTGTATATTTAAAGCAGTAATCTTTTAATTCATTCTTCATTTTGTCAGCTAATTGCCACTAAGTTACAAGGTCAATTACATGAATTAATTTTTAAGTAAACGTTTTAGTAGGCGAATCAATATTATAGTTGGTTGGTTAATTAGTCAAATACGTTATAAGTATAAATTAATTAATTACGTGGTTTATTGAAGAAGCTGGATTCTTATTTGGATAAAAACTGAGTGGCCAGTGGATATATTTATTAGTTATGCACTGTTTAGATTTATGGCAGTTAATAACACGATCAGCTAATTAATCATCCATTCCGTTTAGTAAGTCCATCTGCTTGTTAATCACTTGTTTGGTCGAGCTGAGTTGTTAATTTAGCTCGTTACACTTATTTAATTAGCTATTTTACGTTTAGATTAGCTTGTCAGCTGTTCATTTACATAATTCTTCTCTCAATCACTCGGTCTCCACAAAAATCAGAGCTTACCAAACGTCCGCCAACTATGTTCCGAGAAAAAAATTCGCGTGTGCACAGTAATCATACCTCTTGCTTTCAGGCTCAGAGTGACTATAGCTAGAAGGTAATTGTTACGCTGTTATTGAGTTCAGCCCAGAAGGCACAACCAGAACAAACTGGCACTAAATAGCAATATTAGCTAGTTAACACACACAGACTTACCCAAAGTGTAACTGGCGGTCAGAAACCTGAACATTTAAAGAAGTAGGCCGATATTTTGATTACGATCTCTTGTGGCGTAATGTTATTAATGCTGTTAGATAGTACCGATATATCGAAAGCAACTGCTGCCAATTCATGGTGTTATATATATATATATATATATATATATATATATATATATATATATCCCCGTGGCGTTGCGGCCTGACGAGGGTCATGGCCTTCTCATTCTTGAGGTACCTGACAGCACACAACACTCACAACAGACAAACATCCATGCCCCCGGTGGGATTCGAACCCACGATCTCAGCAAGCGAGAGGCCGCAGACCTACGCCTTAGACAGCGCGGCTACTGGGGCAGGCACATGGTGTTATATTATTAGTACAAAATGCACAAATCAATGGGGCTTATTTCTAAAGCGTTTCACAACAATGTATTGGAAGTTAAATGTTAACGTTGTGTTTAACACTGAATTACGATGCACGGAGCCACGAGTTTAAAATGTATTGGAAGTGTATTTAAGTGACAGATGCTACTTTGTCCAGTTGTTTCGTCATTTCAAAATCAAATAATACAGTAAAGATTTTCTTATCAGGGTGTGGGTTTATACAGTTTTAGCGACTAAACCGATAAATATATTTGGGGGGAGGGGGAAATAACTAAAATCTACAATTTACCTCCTAACTCTTTCAGTTCTTCTTGGCCAATTATTAAACAGTGTCAATTAATTGCAAAGAAGTGAACAAAGATACAAATGTTGCATACACAAACAAACCCCCATATAAAGCCACCGCTGCTTCAGCGAAATTTGCGACGATTTGCTGGGGAGTTGTTAAATCGAAATTTCTGTACACATAATTTTATTTCCCCTAAGCGAGTGTGGCGCTATACGGGGGCGGTGTAGGGGTGGACGGTGCTAATTCGGGAGTTTGTCTCTATCATAGAGCAAATTACGCGTTTACAGATGCAAAATATAAAGACGTAAATTGTACGAATTTATGGGTTATTTTCCAAAAGTGTATATTTGTTTAATTACTAGTAATATTAAACAACTTTTATTTTACTTTATTGTGAAATTTTTCGTTAAAACTCTTATTCCTGGTAACGCTTCATCTTGCTTTATGACTACCACGACTCATTAAACTTCCCAAGCGAACTCATGTTAATAGGATTCTGTTCTTATTCAAAATCACTGGGTAATTAATCCGCGGAGTCTGACAAGTGTCCTCCTAAGTCATCCTGTGTATATAGTGTTATTATCCCCACATCATTGGGAATTTCTATGTCAATATTGCATCAGCAGTATTTAAACACTAAGGCCATAGGGACACAAATTCACCACGAAAACATTATAAAATTTAAACAAACCTTTCTTGCCGGGCAGCAAACGGCAGCTGAAGTGCTGCAGGCCAGTGACCTTTATTACTAAATTCGAAATATCGCATCGCCTTCACTTTCAATTCCAGAACTTCGAATTCATAGGAAACAAGGTATAATGAACATGAATATTCTTTCCCCTCCTTTCTACTTTCATTTTCATCCCCTACGAGTTTTCTTTCCTTCCATCCCCCTCTTTTTTTTTTGCCCCTCTCGCTCTTTTGCTTAGCTTTTTGCATGTCTGCTCTTTCGCTCTTACTACAGCCCACGTACGTTATTCTGTCTTCGTTCCTCGTCTCGAGAAGTCCAGGCAAGGGTAGCTATGGTTCACCCCATCTTTTAAACACCCTCCTTGTTCTTCTACCCCTTCATGACTGGTGCTGCCAACCTACCCTTTCTTTACTTCACTCTTTTTCTCTCAGTGCTGGCTCATTAACTCAGGGTTGGATCGATGTTGCATGTGGCTGCTACTTCAGCCGCCCGCCCGGCAGACAACTGATTGGCGCCCATCACTGCGACATGCAATGTAAAAATAAATTGTTCTAGTCTACTGCAGAACTGACTGGGCAGAAACCCCAAAATTCTCATTCCTTGTATCTATAGGAAAGCGTCATTATTTATCCGTTCTATAACCTCATACCCATCTCGAAATTTAAGTGTAAGAATTTTATGATCGGTTATTTTGGTGACAGCGACTAGGATCGAGGTCAGAACTCTTTGTGTCAAAATTTCATACGGGATTTTCACGTTATATCTAATTTAGAAGAAACACACTGAATTGTGTCAAACACAACACAACAAATTGTATACTTTCCAACATTATTTTTACGCCGTTACAGTATTTGATACCGTTTCCAATTTCGGAACGAAATTTAGACCCGAAAATCTATTGTGTGCTGAACTTTTCAGTCCCCCCCCCCCCCCAATATTTTTTT
>Ga0123353_10008732_pt1 | contig 13879 bp, 10 predicted proteins | sample TergutLab28metaG_3_FD_92763 | JGI IMG/M metagenome (GOLD analysis project Ga0123353, IMG submission 92763) | Labiotermes labralis P3 segment gut microbial communities from Petit-Saut dam, French Guiana - Lab288 P3 | ecosystem: Host-associated > Arthropoda: Insects > Digestive system > Gut ... | reverse complement strand
TTGTATGGCGGCACGGAAAACCAAACGTCCTATGCGGCCAAAACCGTTAATACCTACTTTTATCTTTGTCATTGTAATACAGATTATTAATTACTTATACCTTATAAATAAATTCTCTGCAAATGTAAACATTTTATTGAAAATAACAATTTCTTGTCTGAAAAGAACGAAATTTTATTTTCGTCAAAGGCCATTTTGCAAAATCGACACGAGCGTAATTTTTAATCTTGACTGGTTTGACAAACTAAATCATAATGTATATCTTTGCCCGATTTTAAAACCGTATCCTATGAAAACCACCTTCAAAACCTCAACCATCATCATCCTGTCTGTTATGATGTTTTCTACCACCCCCATTTTCGCCCAAAAAAAGAAAGACCCGGTGCGGGTATTGCTCATTACAGGCGGTCATGGCTTTGACCGCGAGCCGTTCGATGTGTTCATGAAATCGCTTCCCGGTTGCATCGTTACCGAAGTGAAGCATCCCGATGCATTGGCCATGTTCCGTCCCGAAAACCGGGCCCTGTACGACGTCGTACTTTTCTATGATATGCCAGGAAAAATCAGCGAACAGGAAAAAAAGGAGTTTATCGATTGTCTGAACGCCGGAAAAGGGATCGTAGTTCTGCATCATGCCTATTGCTCGTATCAGGATTGGCCCGAATACCAAATCATCATTGGCGGACGTTACCATGAGCGCCCGTGGACTGACAGCAAGGGCGTTGCACAACCCGCTTCTACCTACGAACATGATGTGCTGTTCCGGGTAAAAGTGGTCGACAAAAAACACCCCATCACCAAAGGCATCAGGGATTTCGATATATTAGACGAAACCTACGGCAGAGGCAGCGTCAATCAGGGAGTTCATGTGCTGCTTGCCACAGACGATCCCACCAGTACGCCGTCCATTGCATGGACCAACCGCTATGGAAAATCTAACGTTGCGACCATTCTTTTAGGACACGACAACCACGCATGGACCAACCTCAATTTTGTAAAATTGCTGACGCAAGCTATTCTCTGGGTAAAGTGAGAACCACAACTGTTTTCTCAAATGACATGTAGATTTGTATCAATCAAAAATCATCAATCAAAAATGGAAAGCATTCGTGTTCGTTTTGCGCCCAGCCCTACGGGACCACTGCATATAGGCGGCGTGCGTACTGCATTATATAATTATCTTTTTGCCAGAAAGCACGGTGGATCAATGATACTCCGGATTGAGGACACCGACCGGAAACGTTTTGTTCCGGGAGCCGAAGAATATATTGTCGAAGCGCTGACATGGCTGGGCATCAGATTCGACGAGGGCGTTCATGTTGGCGGCCCCTGTGCACCATACCGGCAATCAGAACGTAAACAGATGTACCGTGAATATATTGACAGGCTACTTGCCAATGGTTGGGCGTATTACGCTTTCGACACCCCTGAAGAACTCGAGAACAAACGTAAGGAATATGAGAAGGAAGAGAAAATCTTTCAATACGACTCTTCTACGCGTGGAATAATGTGCAATTCTCTGACATTGTCTGACTACGAAGTGCGCCAAAATATTATAAAATCCGTTCCATTCGTAGTTCGTTTTAAATTTCCTGCCGATACGGAAATCATTGTTAACGACCTGATTCGCGGAAAAGTAGTCGTCAATTCCAACCTTTTGGACGATAAGGTGCTTTTTAAATCCGACGGAATGCCTACTTATCATTTGGCAAATGTTGTAGACGACTATTTGATGAACATCAGCCACGTCATCCGCGGGGAGGAATGGCTACCTTCAGCGCCGCTGCATGCGATGCTTTACAAGGCTTTCGGTTGGGAGGACTCCATGCCGCAGTTCGCCCACCTGCCCCTGCTGCTCAAACCCGACGGCAACGGCAAACTCAGCAAACGCGACGGCGACAAGCTCGGTTTTCCTGTATTCCCGTTGCAATGGAAAGACCCATCGACAAAAGAAGTATCATCCGGCTATCGCGAAAGCGGATATTTCCCAGAAGCGGTGGTGAACATGCTGGCTTTGCTTGGATGGAATCCGGGCGAGGAACAGGAACTTTTCGGCATGGATGAACTGATTGATTTGTTTTCGCCGGAGCGTATCAGCAAATCGGGTGCAAAGTTCGACCTCAAAAAAGCGCACTGGTTTAACCACGAATTTCTCATGGCAAAACCTGACGAAGAACTTGCCTTACTATTTGCTAAAATACTTGCCGAAAAAGGTGTTGCTGCCGAACAAGCTTATATAGCCCTGGTTTGTAGTTTAGTTAAAGAACGTGTCAATTTTGTATCCGAAATGTGGGAGCAAGCGTCATTTTTCTTCATTGCTCCACATCTTTACGACGAAACGGCAATGAAAAAGCGTTGGAAAGAAAATACCCCTGCTATTCTGCAGGACGTAAAAAGTGTCCTTGCCGGATTAACTGATTTTTCGGAACGAAATATTCGCGACGCATTACATCGCTATTCGGAAGAAAAAGGATTGGGAATGGGACAAATCATGATCCCCCTTCGCATCGCTTTGGTAGGTGGAACTTTCGGGCCTGACCTGCAGGTAATTGCTGCCATGTTAGGCAGGGATGAAGTGATAAGAAGAATTGAAAAAATTTTGGCGTTGTAACCTTTTTACTGTTTTAGTATCCATTGTTCAGGATTCACAGGATTCATTGTATTGCTTTGTTCCCATATCTCAAAATGCAATACCGCTGTCTTTGCTCCTTTTTCCGTATACACTTTTCCGATGATATCCTTACTTTTCAGTTTGTCATCTTTTTTCACTTTTACATCTACCATATTTGAATAAGCCGTAAAGTAATTACCATGACGTACCAATACGAATAAATCGCCCGGAATACCTACAACTGCTATTACTTCACCATCGAAAACAACCCTTACATCTGCCTCGCCAACTGTGGTGATATTAATCCCATTGTTGGGCAAAGATACATATTTTGAAAGCGAATTAGTATTGGGGCCAAAAAAACCCGTGATAACACCTTTTTCCGTAGGCCATGGCAGACGACCCTTATTTCCCCTGAAATTGCTGGAAATCAAAATTTCGTCAGGAGTTAATTTATCGTACGGATTTGCTGTTGAGGTGCTCATTTTTTTGGTTTCTGCTGCAATCAACTTTGCAATTTCACTCTGAAGTCTTTTTTCTTTTTGTTGTTGTGCTAACAGTTGACTTCTTAACCTGCGTTCCTGTGAACGTAAACTGTTTACTTCCCTGTCTTGTTCGGATTTGACCGTTTCCATTCTTCTGCTTTCCTGACGCTGTTCTGCAAGCAGTTGCTCCTTTTCGGTTCTTTGCTCCTCCAATTGAACTTTCACAACGCGCAGTTCCTCTTGTTTGACATTGATTTCGGCTATCTGTTTTTTCCGGTATTCACTATATTGCTGGAAATATTTCATGCGACGGTACGCCTCGTTGAAATCTTTCGAAGAAAGAATATATATCAATTTGTTGTATTGGCCTCTGTTTTTATATGCATGATAGACCAGCCGGGCGTATTCCTCTTTCATCTTTTCTATTTCATTGGTCATCTGATTTATTTTTGCAGAGGTTTCTCCTATTTGCCTGTCAGTATAGGAAATCTCCGCATTAATGCTACTGATGAGCCTGTTAAATTGAACAACCTGTGCATCCAGCAGGTTGAGTTTTTCAACCGATTTCACTCTGTTTTGTTCTGTTTCTCTTAGAAAACGGCTAGTTTCCTCTATTTCCGCCAATGCCTGTTTCCTTTGTTCTTCTAAACTCTGACGTGATTGTGTGTAAGCGTCAAATATACAAAGAAGCATGCTCAACAGCAAACAAAAAAGCCAACGATATGAATAATAAAATCTCAATTGGGTAAACTTTATTTCCGCACAAAAATACTAATTCATTGTTAATATCATGTGAATTGTAGATGAAAAGTTGAAAAAATATGCTTTTTTTTTCTTCTTTTTCTTTTTTCATAATCAATTTTAACAAACTAACAACTATTTTTCCTTGTTTTAATACTAAAATATCAACACTTTATTACTCTAAAAATAGACTATTATATAATTAAATATCAAATGGATAAGTGAATAAATTTTTTTTTTGAACATAATAAGGAGCCTATATTTTTGTTATTTATTTTTAAAATAAATATCATAAAATATAAAATAATCAAAATATGTTAACTTTGCGTCAAATTTTTTAAAGATAGGATTTATGTTTGAAAATTTATCTGATAAATTAGACCGCGCGTTTAAGACGCTGAAAGGTGAAGGCAGAATAACCGATATAAATGTTGCCGAAACACTCAAGGAAGTTAGAAAAGCTTTACTTGACGCAGACGTTAATTATAAAATTGCAAAAGAATTTACTGACAGAGTAAAAGAAAAAGCACTGGGAATGAATGTTCTGAAATCAGTGCGACCGGGCGAGATGCTCATCAAAATAACACGTGATGAGTTAGCAAAACTCATGGGAGGACATGCTGTAGAAATGAATTTGAAAGCAAATCCGGCGATTATTCTTATTGCGGGTTTGCAAGGTTCAGGAAAGACAACCTTTAGCGGAAAATTAGCAAATTATTTAAAATCTAAAAAAGGGAGATCGGTATTATTGGTTGCCGGAGACGTATATCGTCCTGCAGCCATTGAGCAGCTGAAAGTGTTAGGGTCTCAAATATCTGTTCATGTTTATAGTGAAGAGGAGAAAAAGAATCCTGTATATATTGCTGAAAATGCTATAAGACACGCAAAGATGCATGGTTTTAATACTGTCATTATAGATACCGCTGGTCGTTTGGCTATTGATGTGGAAATGATGGATGAAATAGCAGCTATTAAGAGAGCGGTGAATCCAGAAGAAATACTTTTTGTTGTAGATTCAATGACCGGACAGGATGCTGTTAATACTGCAAAAGAATTTAATAACAGGTTAGATTTTAATGGAGTAATTCTCACAAAATTAGATGGTGATACAAGGGGTGGAGCTGCCATATCCATCATGTCTGTTGTTCAAAAGCCAATTAAATTTATCAGTTCCGGTGAAAAGATGGAAGCGCTTGATATTTTTCATCCGGAACGAATGGCTGACCGTATCCTTGGTATGGGCGATATTGTATCGTTAGTTGAAAAAGCAGAAGAGCAATATAACGAAGAAGAAGCGCGAAAACTACAAAAGAAAATTGCGAAAAATCAATTTGATTTTAATGATTTTCTTGCACAAATACAACAAGTAAAGAAAATGGGGAATTTAAAAGACATTGCTTCGATGATTCCAGGTTTAGGTAAAAATATGAAAGACATGGATATTGATGATGACGCCTTTAAGGGAATCGAAGCCATCATTCACTCAATGACACCGGATGAGCGCTCGAACCCTGCACTGCTTAACGGGAGTCGTCGCTTACGTATCGCGAAAGGAAGCGGAACGGATATACAGGAAGTCAACCGCATCGTAAAACAATTCGACGAAACCAGACGGATGATGAGAATAATGGCGGATAAGAATAAAGTTTCAAAAATGATGCGTCATGCGCCGAAGCGATAATATTTAAAAGAATTAGATGCCAATTATTTATCTTGTACCTACCCCCTTAGCAGAAAATACTCTATTAAAGGCAATCCCAGCGGATGTCATTGCTATCATAAAGAATTTACAGCAATTTATTGTGGAGGATCTCCGTACAGCACGTCGTTTTCTTTCAAATCTAAAACATCCGGGGCCTATTGACCAATTAGATTTCAAAGTAGTGAATGAGCATACGAAAGATGGCGAAATATCCTCTCTCCTACCCTTTTTACAAGCCAGAAATACAGGAGTATTGTCAGAAGCAGGAATGCCAGGGATTGCGGATCCGGGATCTGCTATCGTCCGGTTGGCACATAATAATAAAATTAAGGTAGTACCATTAGCCGGGCCTTCGTCAATTTTTATGGCATTAATGGCATCCGGGCTTAATGGACAATCATTTGCTTTCGTAGGGTATATTCCGGTAAGGAATGAAGAAAGAGTGAAGAGATTAAGAGCGTTAGAACAGCGCTCACTTAAGGAACAGCAAACACAAATATTTATTGAGGCACCTTACCGGAATTTGCAATTATTGAATGATATTATGCGATGTTGTAAAGAAGAAACTTTACTAACAATTGCGGCAGATATTACAGGCAAAGCGGAGTTCATCTTGACGAAAAGAATCAAACAGTGGAAAAATAATTTGCCTGACATTCAGAAAACTCCAACTGTTTTTTTAATACAGGCCTAAGTGATTTTAAAAATTTGATTAGTTAAATGGTAATATCTCAATATGATGTTATAGTAGTTGGTGCGGGACATGCAGGATGCGAAGCAGCATCAGCAGCGGCAAACATGGGAGCTAACGTATTGCTTGTCACTTTCGACATGGGAAAAATTGCTCAAATGTCATGTAATCCGGCGATGGGTGGTATTGCAAAAGGGCAGATTATACGTGAGATAGACGCACTTGGCGGACAATCAGCTATTGTTACCGACCGAACTACAATACAATTTCGTATGCTCAATAGATCTAAAGGGAAAGCCATGTGGAGTCCACGTGCTCAATGTGATCGAATAAAATTTTCAGAAGAATGGCGACGGATTATAGAAAACACAAGAAATCTTGATATTTGGCAAGATGGTGTATCATCAATCATTGTTGAAAATCAGAGCGCTTGCGGCGTCATTACGCGCTTGGGAGTTGAGTTTCGCTCAAAATCAGTTATTCTTACCAACGGAACTTTTCTGAATGGGTTGATTCATGTTGGAAGGATGCAGCAAGAAGGTGGAAGAATGGCCGAACAACCTGCAAAAGGTATATCAGAGCAACTTAAAAGTTTAGGGTTTGAAGTAGGGCGGATGAAAACCGGGACACCAGCTCGCATTGATGGAAGAAGTATAGATTTTACAAAATTACAGCGGCAGGATAGCGACGAGATCATACATCATTTTTCTTATTTACCCCAGATTGATAGCCATCTTAGCCACCGCCCATGTTATATAACTCACACAAATCCAAAAGTACACAGGATTTTAGAAAGAGGTTTTGTAGATTCGCCTATGTATAACGGAACGATTCAAAGTATTGGACCGCGCTATTGTCCCAGCATAGAGGACAAAATTGTAACGTTTTCTGACAAAGAGTCGCATCATTTGTTTCTTGAACCGGAAGGAACCAACACCAACGAATATTACGTCAATGGGTTTTCATCGTCACTACCATGGAATATACAATGGGAAGCACTACGACAGGTGAAAGGGTTAGAAGACGTGATGCTTTTCAGACCAGGTTATGCCATTGAATATGATTTTTTCCAACCCACACAATTGTATCACACGTTAGAAACCAAGATCATATCAAATCTTTATTTTGCCGGACAAATCAACGGAACAACAGGATATGAAGAAGCTGCTGCACAGGGATTGATGGCTGGAATCAATGTAGTTTTGAAACTCAGAAATGAACCTCTCTTTGTTTTACAACGCAACCAGGCATATATAGGCGTGTTAATTGACGATTTGGTAACAAAAGGAGTTGATGAGCCCTATCGGATGTTTACATCACGAGCAGAATATCGAATACTTTTGCGACAAGACGATGCTGATGTAAGACTTACGCCCTTATCACATGGAATTGGATTAGCATCAACAAATAGATTAAATCTATTAAAAGAAAAAATAGAAAATAGAGATAGACTTATAGATTTCATTAGAAATTACAGTGTAACTCCAGATAGTATCAATGAATATTTAAACCTGAATTGCACGAAGCCTATAACTCAGTCAATAAAATTAATTGATTTGTTGATGCGTCCACAAATAAATATTAATGGATTAATAAAAAAAATACCGAATTTAGAGAGTATGGTTTCCAATATTACAGATCGTGCCGATGAAATAATAGATGCAGCAGAGATTAAAATTAAATACGCCGGATATATCGAAAAAGAAAGAATTAACGTTCAAAAGATAGAAAGATTGGAATATGTATCCATTCCATTTAATTTTGAATTTAATAAGATAACCTCACTCTCAATGGAAGCAAGAATAAAGTTGACACGAATAAAGCCAATCACTGTTGGCCAAGCATCAAGAATACCAGGGATCTCGCCATCTGATGTAAATATTTTATTAGTTTATTTAGGCAGGTAGAATATGTTCCACGTGAAACAATCAAAGGGTTTGTTTTTTTTATTTGTTAATGTTCCACGTGGAACAAATTTTTAATTTTTTAAATTTTAATGAATACTATTGAGGCCAATATCGTTGATGTCATTCAAAAGAAAATATATCCTGCAAGGATTTTTTTCGACACGCATATCCAAAAGATAGAACCATTGTCTGGACTGGTTGACAACAGATACGTTCTTCCCGGGTTGGTTGATGCACATGTCCACATTGAGAGTTCTATGCTGCCTCCTTCGGAATTTGCCCGATTAGCGTGTCGTCAAGGTACTTTGGCTGCGGTATCAGATCCGCACGAAATTGCTAACGTATCAGGCATTGCAGGAATTGAGTTTATGATTGCTGATTCGGCACGCGTTCCTTTCCGTTTTATTTTCGGTGCTCCGTCGTGTGTCCCTGCTACATCCTTTGAAACAGCAGGAGCAAAACTAACGGTTGGAGACATTGAAAAATTGGTTGAATCCGGTAAAGTCAGTTTTCTTTCTGAAATGATGAATTTTCCCGGAGTAGTGAGTCGCAGCCCGGATGTGATGGCAAAAATTGCACTAGCCCAAAAATACGACAAACCCATTGACGGACATGCCCCAGGGCTTACCGGAGCGGCATTAGAGGAATATGCAAAATCCGGAATATCAACGGATCACGAATGTAGCACACTTGCGGAGGCGGAGGAAAAGATACAGATGGGCATGAAAATCCTGATACGCGAGGGTAGCGCTGCCAAAAACTTCAATGCCCTGTATCCCTTAATAGAAAAATATCCCGATAGGGTAATGCTATGTACAGACGATCTACATCCCGATGATTTAGTATACGGACATATCAATAGACACCTTGCAAAAGGCGTCGCAAAAGGATTAGATTTATTTTCTCTGTTACGCGGAGCTACGTTGAATCCAATCAATCATTATCAAATTGACTTGGGGTTAGTACAGACGGGAGATACAGCAGATTTTATAGTGGTTGATAATGTGAAAGATTTTACAGTTCAGCAATCCTTTTTGCGGGGTATATGCGTATATGATAGGGTAGGAGAGGAGTCTGCCGCATTTTACCAGTCGTTCATCGCTTGTCACTCTTCAGATTTTACAAAATTGCATTCCTCAAATTGCTTTGGCGCTGCCAAAATAGGAGTTGAAGATATTAGTGTGGTGGCGTCTTTCAGGAAAATGAAAGTGATACAGGTTTTCGAAAATGAACTATTCACCAAACAAATCATCTGCAATGTGCGGGAAGGTGCTCCGGTTGTTGCTGATACAGATTCTGACATTCTGAAAATGGTTGTCGTAAACAGGTACCAGCCGGCAAAACCTGCCGTAGCTTTTGTACGTGGGTTTGGGTTGAAACAGGGCGCCTTGGTTTCAACAGTAGCACACGATAGCCATCATATTATTGCCGTCGGTTGCGATGATATTTCACTGCTTGAATCAATCAATCATATAATTGATGTAAAAGGTGGATTAGCGGCTTATTATGATCAAACTCTAATTCATCTGAAGTTAGATATTGCCGGTTTAATGTCGTCGGCGCCGGGTGAAAAGGTGGCTGATGCATATGAACAACTCAACAGGGCAGCTAATCGTATGGGCTGTGCTTTGACTTCTCCATTTATGACACTTTCGTTTATGGCTTTGCTGGTAATACCCGAACTGAAACTCGGAGATAAAGGCTTGTTTGATGTAAACCGGTTTATATGGACAGAACTATTTGTTTCCGGTAGTTAAAGACTTTTTCATCATCAAAAATCAAAATTTTTGTGCACATATCTATATTTTTAATATTTTTGCGCCTTCAAATTTTTTAGGAATCAGTAATTATTTAACCATCAATGGCAATATTAGAGGATATCAGAAAGAAAGGCGGGATCATCATATCCATAGTGATCGGTCTTGCATTGTTTGCATTTATTATTGGCGATTTTATTCCGGGCGGTAGAAAAAACCGGGGTGGAGGAAGAAATTTCGACGTCGCCAAAGTGGCAGGTAAAACGCTGAGTGTACAAAACTTAGAAGTTATCATTGAGCAAGTAACCAACAGTTATCAGCAGCAATACGGTCAGCTTGACGACCGTATGCGAGACATGGTACACGATCATGCATGGCAGATGTTCATCGATGAAACCGTCATGCAGCAGGCGTACAAACAGGTGGGACTTATCGTTTCGCCCGAAGAATTATGGGATGTGATCACCGGGTTCAATCCAAGCCCGCTCATCAGGCAATATTTTTCTGACCCGCAAACAGGAGAATTTGACCGTATGCAACTAATGTATTTCCTTAAAAACAAAGATTCTGACCCGTCATTTGCAAATGCAGCACACGAATGGAGTTTGATTGAAAAAAATATACTAGACAACCGGTATAGAGAAAAATACAGCGGGTTGACAGGTATAGGCGTATTTGTTCCCGATTTCATGGCTGAAAATGAAAATCAGGAGATCAATAAACGGGTTGATTTCGATTTTATCGTTCAAAGCTACGCGTCCATATCCGATACCGCCATCAGGGTATCCAGTGACGATTTGAAAGCGTACTACAATAAACATAAGAAACAGTGGGAACAGAACACCTCTCGCGACATTGAATACGTGGTGTTCAATATCGTTCCATCCGACGAAGACCGCACTGCCGCGCAGCAATGGATCGAAAAAATCAAGCCAGAGTTCGGAGAAGCTCCCGATCCGTTTCAGTTCATCAGACTTAACTCCAGAACGCCTGCCGACACGCGGTTCCTGACACGTGAACAATTGCCCGTACAGATTGCCTCTCTCTTCGACGAACCGGCTGGCGCGATGGTAGGTCCCTATCAGGAAGGAGAAGCGTTGAAATTGGTGCGCTTAGCCAAAGTGGAAAACCGTCCGGATTCGGTAAATGTACGCCAGATTGTTCTTCTTCCGAAAGAACAAACCCAAGCCTCGTACAACGAAACGGTTACATTGGCTGACAGCATCAAAACGGCCATTGAGAAGGGCGCAAATTTTGCGCAATTAGCGGTCAAATACTCAGCCGATCCTGCCGTTGCTTCCAATGCAGGCGAACTGGGCTGGGTACATGAATCAACCATGCAGGCAGGCACCATGACAGAAACCCTCTTTAGTCTGCAAAAGGGAGAACTAACCTCTATAGAAAGCGGCCAGGGTATTTTCGTCATTCAGGTAACCGAACGTGGAAAGGAAGCAAAAAAGGTACAGATAGCCACGCTTCAGCATGATATTTTACCTAGCTCACGTACAGATCAGATTCTTTATTCGCAAGCCAGTAAATTTGCCATCGAAAACCGCAATGAAAAACAATTTGATGAAACAGCAGCCGCTCAAAACATCGGTAAGCGCTCAGCAAATTACATTGGTGAAAACGACCGTCAGATTCCCGGTCTGTCGTCAGCGCGTCAGATTGTTCGGTGGGCTTATGGCGCTAAACGCGGTGATGTTTCCGATGTGTTTTCAGTTGACAACTCGTATGTAGTAGCGGTTTTGAAAAACATTCGCAAAAAAGGCATTGCGCCGATCAATCAGGTAGTTGCAGAAATAGACCTTGCTGTGCGTCGTGAAAAGAAAGCCGCATTAATTTCCGCACATTTTTCTGAGGCTACCGGAAATGCACAGTCGTTTTCCGATCTCGCTTTAAATCTGAATCTGCCTGTCGAATCGGCAACGGCCATTACCTTTTCGTCATTTTCGATTCCCGGAGCCGGTATTGAGCCGCAATTGATAGCCGCCGCTGCCAGTGCAGATGAAGGCGTTATCTCGCAACCTATTGAGGGAGTCAACGGCGTATACCTTTTTATGGTACGGCAAATTACAGATCCTGAAGAAACAAGTCAGGAGCAGGCCAGGGAGCGTTTAGGTATTACTTACACCAACCGGTCGATGTCTGAAGCTCTTCAGGCGCTTCGAAAAGCTGCCGACGTTAAGGATTGGCGGTCTAAATTTTATTAATGAATAGGCATTAAACAACATGAAGAATTCTATCTTAATCGTGCTGAGTATAATAACGCTCGCATCGTGTCAAATAAAGCAAATGAAGATTGAGGTAAGCAATGCTTCGGATGTTACCCACGAAAAAACTACTGTTGAAATAGCCTGGTCTGATGTTCTCAACAACCTCACCGCTGCTGATCCTTCGAAAATAGTCGTTATAGATGCTGCAACCGGCAATGAATTGACTCATCAGGTAGTTTATCACGGGGAGCAAACCCCGCAAATGCTCATTTTTCAGGTAACATTGGCGCCAAAAGAATCGGTAAATCTATTGATCAAAAAAGGCGTACCCCAACAACCAGCGATGAAAACCTTCGGGCGCTTCGTTCCCGAGCGCAAGGACGATTTTGCGTGGGAAAATGACCGGATTGCATTCCGCATGTACGGGCCGGCGCTGGCCAACGAAAACCCAAGTAACGGAGTGGATATCTGGCTGAAAAAGACTGAAAAACTGATTGTCGACCAATTCTACAATGACGATCTGAACAACAAAAAATCGTATCATGTTGACCACGGCGAAGGCCTTGATTGCTATGCAGTGAGGCATACGCTGGGAGCAGGAGGTATAGCGCCATTCATCAACGATACCTTGTGGGTGGGCAATCACTACATCACGCAAAGGGTATTGGACAACGGTCCGTTACGCACTACGTTCATGCTCACTTACAATAATCTACCTGTTGGCAAAAAAATAATTTCCAAAGAAATCATCATTTCATTGGACGCCGGGTCACAACTTAATAAAGCAGTGGTTTCATTCGATGGCGACTTTTCGGATATTCAAGTAGCGGCGGGTATTTTCCTGCATCAGGATCCGGGTAACATCAAAACCAATATCGCTGCAGGATACAGCGCTTTCGCCGAAACAGCTACTTCAGATGCCGGCGTGCCAGCGGGACGTAACTATATAGCAACAGTAATCCCCGATGGGAAAATGACCGGAAGCCTTAATCAGCAGGATCATTTGTTGGCTCTGGCCCCCTACAAAAAAGGCGGAAAATTTACGTATTACTTTGGCGGAGGTTGGAGCCAATGGGGCTTTGCAACCGATGAAGCATGGTTCGATTATGTGGCTGTTTATGCCGCAAGACTGAAAAACCCACTGAGGATAATTATCGAATAAAAATTGATTTTCTGCACATTGCATCAATCAAAAATCATCAACTTAGCGAGCGATTTCACGAAGTAATTGCTTGTCAGTCTTTCTTATTCTGTAAAGGGTCTCTTCTTCCGAAAATAAAGGCAAGCGTCACCGAAAGGTTGTGGTTCCGGATGTCGACATTATAAGCAGCGCTTTTTGCATCCTTCTTGTAAAAGGTTGGAGTATTCAATCCGAATTCGTAACCAACCACAAATTGAAACCTGAAAAACTCAATACCAACTCCCGCACCAATACCATAATTAAAAATAGGAATATCATCGCGGAGACCATTCCCGAAGGATATTTTCTTTTGGGTAGGGGTCAGGTCTTGCGATTTGCCTTTTCTGATAAACGACTGCCGTCCGAAAAGTCCACCGCCTGCATAAGGGCCTGCCTGAAACAATACATGAACATCTTCGGCAACATTCAGCCGGTATTGTGCATATACGGGAACATGCAGATAAAACAGTGAAAACCTTCTTATCGATTCGCCATTGCTGGTATACTTATCGGTAAAGCCCTGCATGGAAAACCTTGCACCCGGTTGGATAGCAAGGGCGTTAGTAATTGGCCAGTCGGCAAAGATTCC